>Ga0208951_1000289_pt1 | contig 23104 bp, 42 predicted proteins | sample GreLakmeMI27MSRF_FD_187702 | JGI IMG/M metagenome (GOLD analysis project Ga0208951, IMG submission 187702) | Freshwater lentic microbial communities from great Laurentian Lakes, MI, USA - Great Lakes metaG MI27MSRF (SPAdes) | ecosystem: Environmental > Aquatic > Freshwater > Lake | place: Great...
AAGAATGGTTTTAGCCTTATTACTAATTAGTTTTATCTTTACAAATACTGCCTACGCTTTGCCTAGCAAGACTCTTTCCTATAAGTCTATAGAGCAGGCAGCAAATGCCTTAAAAGTGGCCCCAGAGGATCGTACAGGCTACGTAAGGACCAAGTTTAAGCACTGGGTTGGTGTTGGTAATGGATGCGACTCACGAAAAGCAGTAATCATTTCAGAAGCAGTTATTAAGCCAGTTGTTGAAAAAGGCTGTGTAATTAAAGGCGGAGAATGGCTTAGTATTTATGACAATGTAAAAGTAACTGATGCTGGAAAGTTAGATGTAGATCATATGGTTCCACTTGCAGAAGCCTGGGACTCTGGAGCCTCTGCATGGGATGATAAAAAGCGTGAATTGTATGCAAATAATCAAACAGACGCAAGACATTTAATTGCTGTAACAGGAGTCTCTAATCGTTCTAAATCAGATAGAGATCCCGCTGAGTGGATGCCAACAAATGAAAAATATAAATGTCAATACATTATGAATTGGGTATCTATTAAAGTCAGATGGTCTTTATCTGTAGATGAAAAAGAATTGCTGGCAATTAAATCTATTAAATGCCCTAAACTAAAAATAACAATAACATCACTTTAGGATTAAATTATGCCAAAATATGAATACCTGTGTTATCCTTGTGCAATAAACATTACTAAAGAAAGATCTATCTTAGAAGATGAGCCTAAATATTTTTGTGAAAAATGCAACGGTGTCCTAACTAGACAATACACTTCATTTGGTGTACAATTTAATAGTAAGGGTTTTTACTCCACCGACAATAAGAAGGTATAATATGAATAGAATGACTGAGCAAACCGCTGAACGCAAATGGCTTCTTACACCTTTAGATAGGTGTGATTCTTGTCCAGCACAGGCATACGTGTCTGTAACTGGAGTAAATGGCGAACTAATGTTTTGCAGCCATCATTATAATAAAATTATGAATGACCCAGTTGGAAAAGAAAAGATGATGGCATACGCATACTCTTTCTTAGATGAAAGAGAAAGGCTTATTGAAAATAGGCTACAAGGCGAATCGTATCAATAATGTTCATTCAAGATGACAATTTTTTAACATACGAAGAACAGGTTGATTTTGCTAATCAAATTTTTTCAAACTATGAACCAAACTGGAAAGTTTGGAGAGCCCTAGAAATAATGAATATTCCAGGGCAAAGAGAAAAACTACCAAAGTCATTAGTACTAGCAACACCTGATTCCTATAATACATTTCAAGTTGTGCAAGATTTAAATAATAATGAGTATGAATATGTATTTAGTAAATTTTGTGATAAACATAATATCAAACCTAAAACTGTGATTAGGGCCAGGATAAATATTTTAACTAGGTCTGATTATGATAACTATAATTATCCACATGTTGATAATGCAATTCCCCATGATGTGTTCCTGTATTACTTTAATTCTGCAGATGGAAATACCGTTATCTTTGATAAAAAACTTGGAGATGATATTTCTAATCCTAAAGATTTACCAGTTTTACATTCTGTAGAACCTAAAATGGGTACTGCAATAAAATTTGACGGTAGATATTACCATTCATCTACATCACCAAAAGAATCACAAATTAGATGCATTCTTAACATTGACTACAGGGAGTAAAAATGAAAGAAGAAGATCTTATCTTTATAGATTTAGTTGAACAAGGTGCAATTGAGTATGCTGGTTTAAATGAAGAGGGTGAAGCAATTTATAACTTTACCGACAAATTAAAAGACATTAATCCAGATCTATTTGACATACATCAAACACAATTAAACCGTGAGGTAATGTTTTTGTGGGAACAAGGATTTTTAATAATTGATTTATTGCAAGACAATCCAGATGTTGGGTTAACAGAAAAGGCTTTTGATGAAGATGCTATTTCTTGGTTAGATGATATCTATAAAACAGTTTTGAACGAAATCAAAAGAATTTTATCGCAACAGTGATACAATAGATGTATGAATGAATTTATTGTAACATTCTTGACAATTTACGGTATTTGGGCTATACTTCATACAGTAAAGAAAAACGAAAGCAAGTCTTTACCAAAAATTAAATATAGTCAGACTAGGATTCACAGTATTATTTCTAGCCTTTTGCCAGAAGGTATAGAGATAAAACGTGTATCTCAAACTACAAAACTGAAAGAAAAAAATACCTTTCGTGTTTTGGTTGTTGGCCCAACTGCTTACTGGGTAAATAACAATGTGTTTTATCAAGCAAATGTAGAAGAAGGCGAAGTCGATAGGGAAAATGCAAAACCAATTGACTTTACAAATATGGACAATAAAGAAGTAGCAAAGATGTTAGATATATTAGATCACCTAAAGAATGGAAAAAGAAATGAAGGTCGTAGTACAGGGAACCAATGAGTTCGATGAGTATTCTGTTTTCCTTCGTTCTATGGGTGTGATGATGTCTGGTTTAAAAGAAACCGATCATGAGTTTATTGTATATTCGTTAGGGCCATCAAATGTAAATGATTTTGCTTCTGAGTTTTGTAATGTTTCAGAACGAAATCTAAAGGCTAGAGGAATCAAAGTTAAGTTTATCAAGGTTCATTATACATGGGTCGAAGAAAACTTACATGAAATTGATTACTTTTCCTATCTATCAAAACCAAACCAAGCACTATCAAATATAGCAAGACTTGCACAAGAGCAAGATTTTGAATTTGGAACATTCCAATACTAAGGAGTAATAATGATTGTAAATAATTTAAAACAAATGGAATCAATTGTTTCCATGAATAGCAAATTGTCTTGGGATGGTTGGGATGTTCTTGAACTAACTCCATTAGATTCTGCTGCCTTTGAAAAAAACGGAGTATATAAAAATAATAAATGGAATATTCAAAAAAGATATGTAGCAAACCGTAACGGCTGGACTATGCCAGATAAGTACAAACAGCATGAATAAACATTTATGGAAAGAAAGTGCTGCCTGTAAAGACTTTGATACAAATCTATTCTTTGATAAGTATGAGGAAACTCCAGATATTCGTCATGGTGTTGACAGTGTTTGCCTAAAGTGTCCAGTAGCAGCAACTTGTTTTGCTGTTGGAATATCACAGAAAGAATATGGAATTTGGGGCGGTATTTATTTAGACAAAGGTAAAATATCTAGAGAGTTTAATAGCCATAAGACAAAATCTAAATGGTCTGAAATATGGCAGAATCTGACAATGAGGTAAAATGTATACAGACGCAATGAAGCGAGCAGTTAGATCTCTTACTCCTCCACAAGGATTTGGTGTAGATATTATTGATAATGAGCATTTCATTACAGTAAGAGCAGATGAAAAAAGTTTTATGAATTTATTTGACAGAGATAAAAGAGTTGCTGTAGAATATATGGTAAGGGTTAAAAAAGCCTTAGAAGAAAATGGGGCTATAGTTATGTTAGTTAGGACGGGTGGAAAATGATTATAAAAAAAATTATATGTAAATTTAAAGGTCATATTCTTGTAGATGCTGGAGCATGTCCATTTACTGGCAATACATATGTTGGCTGTACTCGTTGCAATACTCTTAAGGTTGTTTGATGCAAACATTTTTGCCGTCAAGTGACATTTCATATACCGCAAAATCTTTAGACAATAAAAGACTTAACAAACAGATCCTTGAGGGGTATCAAATACTCAAAGTGTTGTCAGGAGAGTCACCGTCTGGAGCATGGCGTAATCACCCTGCAGTGCTTATGTGGAAGGGCTATGAGACTGGCCTGTGGTCTTATATACAGCACATGATAGAAGAGGCTAAGGTTCGTGGTATTAAGACAATAAACAATGAGAACAACCTTAATGATCTTAAAGAAAAATGTTCGGGTAGATGGGGAAAGACTCCACCAATGTTTTGGTCTAATGATAATAAAGTAATGCGTATTACAACAACTCACAAGGCCAATCTATTTAAAAAAGATCCTATCTATTATATTAAATATCAGTATGCAAAATCAAGCCCATACAATGTTCCGTGCTGTCCAGAACGCAAAGTTCCTTGCCAATATTATTGGCCAACACATGAGGAAAGAAATGAGTTATTAGATGCAGTTCTTTAATTTAATTACGTTTACTGGATTATTTTTAAGCATATGCTTTATTGTATCCTTGTCCTATAAAGTATATACATTAAAAACATTATTAAAACAATTTGTTCTTGATCAAAAAATATTAAAGGCTTTTTCTGAAACTTTAAAATATCAATTAGATTTAGTTAAAAATGAAACAGATGAAACTCAAGAAAACTTTATTAAATTTTTATCAGATTCTAGAGACGTGGCTTTTAACTATATTGAAGAAACAATGGCTATTGTTAATGATATTATCTTATATTGTGAGCAACAAATTGAACAGCCAAAGTTGGCAGACTTATACTCAGATGCAAAATTAAAATTTATTTTAGAAAAACTCAAGCCTATAGTTGAGCAAAAATAAAAAGATTTATAGCAATATGCGCTATAATGGTATATGGAAGAGGTGATTAAATGAATAAAGAACAAATGAAAGCAATGCTAGCATCATACGGAAGATCTTTTGTTATTGCAGTGGCAGCGACATTTGCAGTACCTGACAGCGACATGGATCTAAAGGGTCTATTAGTTGCAGGTTTAATTGCAGTTGCAGGACCAGCAATTAGAGCCGTTAACTCAAAAGATCCAGCATTTGGTTTAATTGCAGATGTTGTAGACGTAGAACTTAAAAAGTTAGCATCAAAGCCAGCAAAAAAGAAAGTTGCTAAAAAGGTAGCAAAGTAATTATACTTAATAGATAGGGATAGATACGTCTGTCCCTATTTTTTTATATAGAGGGAATTTATGAATTTTGTATACATATGTAAAGATGGTGAAAACGAAGAACTTAGATACTCAATTAGATCTGTTGTAAAAAATACTAATGATCCAAAAATTTGGGTAGTTGGTGGAAAACCAGATTGGTATGTTGGTAATCATATTTCAGTATTACAAAATCAACATAAATATCAAAATGCACTTAATAATCTTAGGGCTGCCTGTGCCTCTGAAGAAATACCCGAAGACTTTATATTAATGAATGATGATTTCTATATTACAAATAAAATAGATGAAATAAAAATATATAACAATGGATTGCTTGAAGATCAAATAAATCAGTATCATAATCTTGGGCTTAGGTCTACTTATTTACATAGACTAGGAAAAACATATGCCTATCTACAAAGAAGAGACATACCAAACCCTATTAGTTATGAAGTTCACTTGCCAATGCCAATGAAAAAAAGCAAACTAATAACCATCCTTGAAGAAAATTATTCAACACTTTGGAGATCAAAGTATGGAAATACATTTAACATTGGCGGAGAAACAGTAAAAGATGTCAAGGTTCACAAAAGTGGTGGGTTAGTTGCACTTTCATATAATCAAGACCAAGAACAAATTCCTTACTTGTCTAGCGCAGATAGTTCTTTTATGTTTTTGTTAGATTATTTAACTACAAATTTTTCAGAAAAATCTACATATGAGCAATAAGATCTAAATACTTATCCTTTAGATTATTTTTAGCAAAATGATTTAGTCCTATTTGTAATGCAGAATCTTTCATTTCACGCTTATCTTTGTTATCCATATACTCATCAACAATACTTGCTAGATGTTCTGGATTTCCATCATATACATCTACTAACGATTTGGCTTGAAAACTATTGATGTGTTCAGATTTTATTAACCATTTTTTAGGAAGCAACAAATTGTTTGGAGATATGTCCGTCATAAATACTGGGAGTCCACTAATCAATGCCTCATTCATTGGAAGGCACAAACCAGCATACCTTCTTGGCAAAAGCATAGCATCAAACCCATTATAAAGTTCTTCCCTATTTTCTGGATTACTATTATTAATTGTAACTCTTGAATCTTTTAAATCTAACTCTGGAAACTTTTGTGTTGTAATTACTAACTCATAACTTGCCTTTGAATACTTAAGCATTTGCAAAACAGTTTGAGTTCCATTTCTATCCTTTGCTGCAAACTTTCCACCAACGTGCAACAATCTATTATGATCTTTTGACATATTGTTTTGTCTAACATTTTCAAATAAGGTTGTGTCGGTTGGTGGTGGAAGGTGAATTACTTTACATCTTCCATCAACCATTTTTTCTATTTGCTCTATGTTCCATAAACTTGGAGCAAGTAAAACATCTGGAAGTTCTGCTTCTGGATTAGACATGTTAAGTAAAAATTCAAAATTATATTGTAAGATTGTTTTAATGCCTCTTCGTTTGGCATAATGTAAAAAATCTTGTCTATAGAAAGTTTCACAACTTAGCACCACATCTATGTTTCTTAAAAAATCTATTACTTCTGGCTTAGTTGGAAAACCTCTTTCCGTATGTACTACATTATAATCCTTATACCATTCTGGATGTTGTTCATTACTATTGAAATGTTCTGAGTCAATCAATAAAATTTTGTCGGGATTAAGCATCTTAACTAATTCCCGTGTTTGATTTCCTAGTCCAGTATTATCAGATCTAGCAATAATTCCAAGTGTCATCCAGTGTATCCTCTAATCTCATCATCACTTGTATATTTAAGTGTTCCTTGACGACCATCTAAATGCTGTGATCTTTTAATGTTTCCTTCTGGATGATATATCCAAAGTTTGTGTTTTTCCCATCCTTCTTCACTAAAAAGATTATAAGGTAAAATGTCATCTTGAATTATTCCATGAGTTCTATCTTCAATAAAAGCACAATCATCAAGCGGTGGCAAGATTACATTTCTATAATATGAAACCCTACTTAGATGTGGCCTTTGACTCCATTGAGCAGTTTTCATAAAACCATTTTCAAGCCCAAACATTAAATGTTTGTGTGGTTCTGGAATAGATGCTTCAAAATGAAATCTTATTGTATTTGCTTTTTCATACTCAATCATATCTAAACATTTCTGCCAATCAATTTCTATATCTGGAGTTAGAGGTGTATCTCCCTCAACATATAAAAGTAAAGATGTTTGTATTTCTTTTATTGTTTGTCTCATCATTGTTGTTTGATGGCTATGCTGATCAAAAATAACTGGCAAAACATTTTTATATTCGTGTAAACATTTCCAAAGAATGCGATTTTTATATTCATCGTAATCATTTTTTCTATGCAACTGTTCTTTTCTTAATCCATCAATCTGCATAATGATTTCATTATCTGGAAAATGTGCTCTAACACTATGTATTGTTTCTTCTATCATTTCAGTGTTTGGATGATCTGGAACAATTGATGTTGCTAAAATTATTGTCACATCATTCTTATGCATTGATTTGCCTCATTAATTTAATTCCAAAATCTCTTTTATATTTGATCCACCAGCATACCACAGTATGCATATTGTTTGGATAGCCTTCTAATAATCTTAATGTAAGGTTAGGTAATTCATTCCAATCTTTTGTTTTATAAAATGGAACTACTTCATTAAAAAGACGTTGATAAAAATCATCCTCTAAGCCACTTGAATCTATAAGGTCTGCTATTGGCAAAGACATCATTTCTATTGCTTCAAACAATCTAAATGAGTCAATAACTACAGCCCCTGCAGGGCAGGCAGCAATTCTTGAACTGGCCAGGTTGTCATAGTAGTAAATTGGCTTATCTCCTCTGGCAAAGCCGTCTGTGGGCTTATAAAGGGCATTGTTAACCAATGCTATTGCCCCTGCCAATTGTTCTCTTCTTTGATGTGTAATCTGCCCAGCAAAAAATACGTCATATGTTTTAGTCTTATAATTAGGCAAATTGTTTTTTAAATGTTGCGGGACACCAATAGGAAACTTATTATATTTTTCATGTTTTTTGTGAGGGTATTGAATCCAAATCTCTGCATTAGGATGATCTATTCTATCTATATCAAAGACTCCTTCTTCATCCCCTGTTATAAATAAAACTAATCTAGATATATTTTTCAATTCTTTTGATATATGTTTTTCATGTCCTATATTTTGTGGCCCAGGAATTACAACAAACGCTCTGTCTGTTATAGGTAAAGAGTTAACTTTAGTTTGTTCTATGTTGTGTTTATCAAATATTTCTTTTAGAAGACCGTAATCCCATTTGTCAGCAGCACAGTCTTCTTCATTAAAAGAATATAGGTAACAGTTAGATTGCTTCATAGAATAAATGTACCTCATGTTGATAGTCAAGGAAAGTTTCTTTATATCCAATACCTTTAATAAATTGTCTTAGGTCGTAGAGATATTCATTCCAATACATCATCATAAATTCTGGATGACCAGATAGCCAGATTTTTGGTTTGAACTCTCTCATAACTTTTTCTGCACCACCAAGTACACGCCATTCGCTACCCTCAACATCTAATGAAATTGCAGTAGGTGGCTTTAATCCTTTTTGATAAACAAGAGTATCAATCTTTGTTTGACCATATTTGTCTGCCTCATATTGAAGTTCTTTAAATCCATGCGCTGCCTCAATAGGAGCATCTGCTTCTGGTGGAAATTCTCCATAATATATTCTTGCAAGTTTATTGTCTTTGTCTGACGCAAATCCAGGAAGGCAAGCAAGTGGCATCTCTAAATTATTTGCACTCCACAGTAATGGGAAGTGTGACCAAACCTTTGGATTAGGTTCAAATAAAACTACTTCAGCACCCCACATTTGACATAGAGCAGGCATTTCTCCTTCTTCTGCGCCAACATAATACATAACATCTCCAGATGAAATATTTTCTGACATATGTTTTAGTCTTGGCTTTTCCCAACCGTGAGGTTGATACCAATCTGGTCTATCTGCACGATGTTTTGGTAAAGTAATCTCAAACTCTCCGTTAATAACAGCCTTAATCATTTCAGTCATAGTCCCAACTCCTTTATAATAGTTGCCCATCTGTGAATATATGTATGTTCTTGTTTAGTTCTTTCATGACCATTTAATCTTATATCTTCCCTGCTAAGATTGTCTTCAAGATATTCATCTATTTTATCTGTTAAATCTTTTAAGTTGCCATGTTCATAAAAAACAATTTCACTTTCATCTTCAAAATATTCTTCAAGACCTTTAATACGAGGGTAGATAGTAAATCCACCACGACCAGTACTTTCAAATAATCTATCACTTGTATAGTAAGGATAGTTAAAACCTATATTTAAACTATCACCAACTGCTATTTTGCTTTTAGCATAAATTCTATTTAATTTGTCTCCACGAACAGTTCCAGTATCACCATCTCCACCTACATGTAAAAATTTTTTACCATAAACATCTCTTAAGTGATCTATTAGTTGCGGTCTGTATGGGTATTCATGATGGTATCTTTTACTTCCGACAAAAATTACATCATAGTCAAAATTATTTTCATCATAATCTGAATGAATATAACAATCTTTATCATAAACTCCAGCAGGCATGAAGTGCCCCTTAACATTAGTGTTCTCATTAAACCAATCAGTCATTAACTTATCTGTTGCAAAGAAGTGCCCAATTGTTTTATAGAAGTCATCCTCTTCTAAATCTTTCTGTCTTTCTAAACCAAACCATAGGTCTAAATGGTATGTCATTGTGGGGATATTAGCCTTCTTTAACTCTTCTAGCACGTGACCCATTCCAAGCCTTCCAGGAGTCACCCAGCCGTGTGTATGCACCCATATAAAAAGATCACTATTCATTGCTTGTTCAAGAACAAAACTATCCTTAATTGTTCTTTCCTGCAATTTACAAACGGTATGGCCAAGAGACTCTAAAGACTTAGCATGATGATTCTCACTACTATATGACACTTCAAAGTTACCTAAAAATACAATATGAGCCATGAAATCCAATCGTTAGTTTTACAATTATAGCAGAATATATGTTATACTAAAAGCATGATAGAAGAAAATTATGAATTAATTGATAAAGCAGAAAAGCCAAACTATGCTGATTTTATTAAACCAAGAAGTGGTGGATCTGATCCATCAAACCCAAAACTTTATGCTAGAGTTGTTCAGGCAGCAAAAGATAAATTTGATGTATACCCATCAGCAGTTGCAAATTCTTGGGTAGTTCAGGAATACAAGCGTCGTGGTGGAACATACAAATCAAACTCAGTTGCAGCAAAATCAGTTTGGGATGGAAGTATGTTTGATACAAGAGGATTTAATAAGTAATGGCTGACACATATAGCCCAACTTCTGGAATGAAGGCTGCAGCAAGACGTGCACTTAAATGGAAAGAAGATGGAAAAGCCACAGGCGCAGGAACACCAGTTGGTTGGGGCAGAGCAACAGATATTGTTAATGGTTCACCGATGTCTCTTAGTACCGTTAAGAGAATGTATTCTTTCTTTTCCCGTCATGAAGTAGATAAAAAAGGTAAAGGGTTTTACTCTGGCCCAGAGTTCCCATCAAATGGAAGAATTATGTGGGATGCATGGGGTGGCGATGGTGGTTTCAGTTGGAGTCGTGGCATAGTTAATCGTGAAAAAAATAGAAAAGAAAAAATTTGGGAGGGAAGTGCTTTTAGTTTACAAGATGAAGCACAACCTGCATTTGGAAAGTCTTTATGGGATGGTTCTGCTTTTAGATTTACAAAGCATTAACCTTAACTAAAACAATGATTAATAATACTAATGATTATTTTAATCTTGACAAAGTTACTTGGGGTCCATACTTAGATAAACAAGGACAAACAAAAAACAATATTTTTTATAGAAAAAATAACTATGAATATCGATGTGATGATTTTACCAATAAGCATGATAAAAAACATATTTTATTTTCTGGTTGTTCTATGACCTCTGGCAGTGGATTAGAGGAATCTGAAGTTTGGTCTAAAATGTTATATAAAGAACTAAATAAAAATAATACACATTCTGGATATTTTAATTTAGCAATTTCTGGTCATTCTGTTGCAAAAATAATTCACAATTTATTTAAATATTTTAAATTATTTGGAAATCCAAAAATTATTTTTTTGTTGTTGCCACCCATAGATAGAGAAGATGTTTTTTATAAAGATGATGTTTGCGAAGAAATGTTTTTTTATAACTACCTTATGCTTGAAGAGTATTGTTATTCTAATAAAATAAAATTAATATCAACATTTTGGAAAGATTATACAAATAAAAAAAATTTAAACAAAAAATTTATGTCCTCTGATTTTCAAAAAAGTGGTATTTTTAATAATTTTGATACAATTTTTTCACCTTTAATTTCAAAAGATTTTTTGTTAGAAACATTTAACTATATAGAATTAAATAAAAAACATCCTAGGCTATGGAAAGCAGATGATGATGACATTGACATTTATCGTCATCCAGGAATAGAAGCACAATATACAGTGTACAGACATTTTAAAAAACAATATGAAGATTCTCTAACTATCTTATAATATTACTATTATATTTTTTTTCCCAATTAACTATATCTGCTTCATCATTTAAAAGTGGTTGCCCTTTTATGTTTAGACTTGTATTGAGAAGAATTGGCACTCCAGTTTCTAAATAAAATTTATTTAATACTCTGTATAATCCTGGATGTTGTTTTTCGTTTACTGTTTGAACTCTAGAAGTTCCGTCAACGTGAACTACAGAAGGAATATTATTTGGTTTTTTACATTTAACCGCATACTGCATATATGGAATAGATGTAGTTGGCATTTCAAACCATTTATCTGCTAAATGTTCTAGTACTACTGGAGCAAATGGTCTAAACTCTTCTCGTTGTTTTATTTTATTTACCTTGTTTTTAATCTCTGGGTCTCTTGGGTCTGCCAAAATACTTCTATTTCCAAGTGCTCTTGGACCAAACTCGGCTCTTCCTGAAGCAACTGCTGCAATTTTATTTTCTTTTAATTGTTTTAAAATTTGATCAACGGGATATGTTCCACCTAAATCATGTCCTAAGTACGGACCATTCCAATTAATATGTTTTCCATATAGTGCTGCTGCTGCACCAAGAGAACTTCCAGCATCTCCTGGATTAGGCATAATCCAAACATTATTAAACACTTCCCACAATTGTGTATTAGCAGAACAATTTAAAGCACAACCACCCATAAATACTAAATTTTTTTTACCTGAAATTTGTTTAGCCTTTAGCATAAAATCAAGCAGTCTGATTTCATATACTTTTTGAACTGCTGCTGCAATGTCAAATTTATCTTGTGCAAAAATATTATAAGGCCAATCAGATATTCCTTTATGAAAACTATATTTTTGTGTATTTACATCTGGAAAATATTCTATAACTTCTTTATAGTATTTTTTCCAATCTCCATACCCTGCCATACCCATCATAATATACTCTTCTTCATTTGGTTTTAACCCAACCAATTGAGTAAAGGCAGAATAAAATAGTCCAAAACTAAAAGGATAGTTTTGTTTTTCTAATAGATTAATTTTGTTACCTTCTCCAGTATAAATTGACGAGGTTGTCCATTCCCCTACTGAATCTAAAACTACAATAACTGCATCATCAAATTTACTTGTAAAATACCCTGCTGCTGCATGTGAATAGTGGTGATTAAAATTTGTTATTTTTATTTTTGATGTATCAAATTTAGTTTTAAATTTTGGTTTCCAGTCTGAAGCACCACCAAAAAGCAATCTTGATTTCTTTAGCCAAGGTTTTTCATAGTACGCTATTTGATCTGGATATCCATACTGAAATGCATCATCAAATAGTTCTTGGCAGTTGTACCAATCATTTTTTATTTTGCTATATCTTTCAGAGTGTCCAGCAAAAAGTATATTCCCATCTTCTATTAAAGATATAGATGCGTCATGAGAGGTTCCATTAATTCCAAGAATAATCATTGTATGCCTTTTCTAATAAATTAATATATAAACCTATTATTGTTTTTTCTTTTTTTTATTTTTAATAAATAATAAAATAATTTTATTTTTTTAAATATATTAATCAATTAAACAACGCCTCCAATTGAAAAATAGTAGCCCGACCACTTTTTCTTTCAAACAAATTTTCATCAACAATAGATATGAATGTTGGAACACCCATTACAGCAAAGTCAACAGCAGTTTGCATATCATCATCAATATCTACTTTAGTATAAATAACATCTGGATGTCTACGTCTAAAATCTTCAATAACAGGTTCCATTGCTTTACATGGAGTACACCATTTTGCAGTAAAATGCATTAACTGTTTCATTGGTCCAATCCTTGTCTATTAGGATTGCTTTCTCTACCGTTCATTCCATCAGGGTTATCGTTTAAAATAAAAGGAATAATTTTATATCCATTATTTTCCAACTTATTAATAATTTTTTTAGTCATATATGAAGGATCATCTGAAAGAGTATATCCATAATCATCCCATAACATATTTTTTATAAGTGAAAAAGGAGTTGTTGTCATTTTTGATTCTTCTTTTTTCTTTTAGGATTCAATTCGTCCTCATCTTTAAACTTTTTCTTAACAAAATCTATGTTTCGTTCTCGTCTAATACCATGCTTATTTACATCAACTATAACTCTAGGCCTTAAACCTTTTTCTTCTGCCATAACTTCCTTTGGTAGTGATTATAAATAATCAGATATTTATTATACCACCATTCTAGACATATGTAAGTCTTGAGAATTCTTCAGCAAGAGTCATTGTCATCCTAGACCTTTCGTCCAATATTTGATGATAATCTTCATAAATCGTGCCGTTACTATAGTATCTATAATAGGTTCTTCTAAAATGAAAATTACAATAAAAAATACTTTCTGAGATATTGTTTCTGTCTTTTATTGCTGTAAAATTTATTTTACCAGGAACAATGCCAGTGGGTGTAACCTTTACAAGGGCATCAGCAGTGCAATTATGGCCTGGAGTATATGTATTAATTAGCGAGCATTTATGTCCAAGTGTTTCTGTAGTTGTTACATTTTTTGCAAATGTTTCTTTTACTCTTTCTGTTTCATCAATTATAAAATTTTGAATATTTTTCCAAGAAACATTAGGTTCTGAATATCCACTCCTAGTCATATAAATTTCATAATAATAATGATAATCACATAAAAATTTTTTACCATGTATACCATCTACATAAACAAATGCGGGAGCAACACAAGATAAATTACAATTTTGAGTAACACCACCTGCTTCCAGTATTTCTTTAGGCAAATGCATTTTTACATCAAACGATTGACAAATCTCATTACTTATATTCAAAATAATCTCCATATTTTTCTGCTTGGTTTGAAAAAAAGGTAGCAAAAAGGCCACATAGATTACCCCAAAAGCCCATAAACCTATTAGGATTAACAAATAGTTTCATTTCTTGGTACGACTTGTCTCTAACCCTTCGATCCTCATGAGAAGTATTAGTCATTTACTTTTTCCTTTGCAATAGATTCAAGTTCTCTTTGTGCCAACAGGATGTTATTGTTTCTAATTTGACTTGTAAGTCTATATCGTTCTGCTGCTTCTTGTCTTTGTTGCTTTGATAAATGTGGTTTATCTGCAAGGCGAAGTTTATTTTTACTTGCCCGTTTTTGTTTATGTTGAGAAACCTTAGTATTACTTTTTTTCATTATATTCCTTATCCCATATCTCATATACGCTTGTGTCATACTCACTTGCTGCCTCATGCTGTATAATTTTCATGGCAATTAAATCATGAATTGCACTTCTACCAGTGTTTACTTCATATTTATTATGAAGATCTTGTATTTGAAACAAAATTTCAGCAGCATGATTAGAAGAATACATACTACAAGAATACCATATAGAACAAATAAAAGCAACAAACACCTACTGTTAATTAGATGTTCTTTTTCTATTTACCCTAAATCAAAATACTCCTGATATTATTAAATTATGAAAACTTCTAGATTTATCGTAGCAGCAATCGCTGCATCTTTATTCATCGCCCAACCAGCCCATGCAGATCAACTTACGGGTTCTGGTTCATCATTCATTGCTAACTTTATTAATGAATGCCGTGTTCAATATGTAAAAGCCTCTGGACATAACATAGAATACACACCACTAGGATCAGGTGCTGGAATTAATATGTTTATGCAAGGCACTGTTGATTTTGCAGCAAGTGATGTTGCTGCTTCACAAATTAATAAAGCAAAAGATTTTGTGTATGTTCCATTAGTAGCAGGCCCTATTGCAATTGCATATAGAATTGATGGGTACAAAGGCAAGATTCAATTAAAGAAAGAAACATTGGCTAAAATTTTTGCAGGGGATATAACAAAATGGAATGATCCTCAAATACTTAAAGATAATACTATAAAGAAAGTAAAACCAAAACTACCAAACCTTCAAATCATGGTTTTCTATCGTGCAGATAGTTCAGGAACAACTCAAGTAGTAGCAGAATACCTTAGTGCTATTGCTCCATCAATCTGGACAAAGGCTCCAAACAAGTCTTTCACACAAGCATTTCCAAAAACTCAATTACCTATAGGAACCTTTAGTTCTGTTGCTGGAACTAATCTTATGGCATCTCAGGTTGCACGTACAAATGGCGCAATAGGCTATATGGAATCTTCTTATGCTACAAATCAAAATCTTGCTAAGGCATCTATTGAAAATGGTGCTGGTGTGTTTATGCAACCTACATCTGAAGCAGCATCTGCATTCCTGAGTGACTTTGAGCCTGAAGGAAATGGCATCATTGTTCCAAACTATAACAACAAGGATAAAAAGGCTTACAACATATCCTCGTTCTCTTATGGCCTAGCACCAACACAGGCAAGCGATAAGGCAAATATTATTAAAGGATTCTTTAAGTATACTGCCACTTCATGCGCTAGTCTTTCAGCCAAAAAATTGGAATACTCTCCACTTACAGGATCAGCATTGGCTATAGCAAAAGCACAGATTGCATTAATTGGATCTAAGTCTTAACCTATAGAAATAAATATAATAAAACATACGCTACAACCAGCATACATGAAATAACTATTGCTGGTTTGTAAAATTTAAGCAGTGGCATATTGTCCTAACTTGTGTGATAGTTTAAATGTTTCTTGCATACACCAATAATTTTGTAGCCTGCCATATCGTCATATAGGGCAACCTCGCTGCAGAAATGGCATTTAAGCCTTTTCATAATATCAGAGTATACAGCAATCATACTTCAATTATAGCATATGGTTAATTTCATTGTCTTCAGACAAAATGAAGACGTTTTTTTTGTAGAGTTTACTAAATCTTCTTTTGTAATCACTTACGATTTAAACCTAATGCTGGCCTTGACATATCAGAGCCATCATACTTAAACCAGAGAGTAGCAGAATATCTTTCTTTTACAGTATTTTCAAGTACTTCATGCCAATAGTCTGCATTACTAGGAAATGTGATAAAACTGTTAGCCTTTGGTTTAATTTTCAAATTATGATCCATAAAATTAATTTCTCCTCCTTCATAGTCATCATTGATATAATATATTACTGCAAAATCTCCTGCAGTATCCGCATGCTCATGCATCTTATATCCTTTTTCAAATTTAATTAAAGGAACTGTTCCTTTTTCAAAAACATAAAGTTTTACATTATGAAAATTTGTACATTTTTGATAAGCGGTTCTAAAAATTTTTTCTAACAAATCAACAATTTCTTCTGGCATTTCTTTTGATAAAAGAAACTTAACCCCCCAAGGTTGAGTTTGCCAAGAATCAACACTTATTGTATAATCAAGCAGTTGTTTGTGTTCTTCTTTAGACAAAACATTTTCTGTAACCTGTATATTATTTATAGAGTTTCCTAAATTAGATTGGATCATCATACCACTCGCTTTTCTTATTAAAAGTAGACCCAGTATACTGAAACCACAAAGATGAACTATATCGGTCTCCACTTGTAATTTCAACTACTTCGTGCAAATAGTTTTCATTTCCAGGAAAAACAATTAAACTATTTGGTTTAGGTTTAATCTTTAATTTATAATTTGGAAAATTAATTTCTCCACCTGTGTAATCATCATTAATATAATATACTGATGCAATATGATTTGATTCACTTGACTCAGCATCTATATGTTGTTTTAAAGAAAAATCTTTTTCAAATTTAAGCAAATTTAATGACAAATCTTCAAAAAAATTAATTTTTATATCATAAAAATTTTTAGATTTTTCATAAGCAAGCGTAAAAACTTTATTTAATGAATTAAGAATTTCTTTAGGCATCTCATGAAATATAATAACTTTACTATCCCAAGGTTGAATTGTCCAAGATTCACGGGTTTTTACAAAATCAAGTATTTGTTTATGCTCATCTTGAGATAACACATTTTCAGTATATTGTATGTTATTTATAGAGTTTCCTATTTTTGCAACATTTGCTAAATAGATTTCATCTTTTTTAGAATGATTTTGGATCATAATTCATAAAATTCTTTGGATCATAATTGATCTTTTTATAATGCTTTAGATTATCTTTTGTTTCTCCTACAAATGTAGAACCTTTAAAAACAAAACTTACCTGGTAAGTATACCTAAATCCTTTTGTAACTTCATGTACTCCGTGAGCATAGTTTTCGTTACCAGGAAACATAAGTAAACTATTTGATTTTGGTTTAATTTTTAAATTATAATCTGGAAAAAATATTTCTCCACCTTCATAATCATCATTAAGGTAATACATACCTATAATATGTAGATTTTTTTGAGCCTGTATGTCTATATGAAGGTTCATTTTACTTCCAGGACTCCACCTTCTTAAAAGAACGTCTCTAATTTCTGGATAATCATTTACTTTTACATCATAATAATCCATACAATTTAATCTAGCAAGTGGATATATTTTTTTTATAATTTTAACGTAATCTTCCGGAATTGAATTTGGGGCAGTTCTGTCTGTAGTCCAAGGCTCTTTAATCCAAGGGATTTGATCAGAATTATTTACAAAATTAGATAATGTTTGATACTCTTCATTAGGTAAAAAATTATCTATAACATATACGTTTTTTGCAGAACTTCCTAATTTAGCGGCATTTGCTAAATAGATTTCATCTGGGCGATCAATCATCATATACCTATCATATCATAATTTTGTTGCGTACGTAACTTATAAAACAAACTTGCAATATGAGTATGAAAATGAATGCCTGGATGAGCATAATCTTTTGTCTTTTTATTATTTATGATTGAGTAATCAGACCCTCTTTCCCACTGTGGATGATCTTCAAACTCAAAATTATAATGTGAAAGACAATCATAAGAATAACCTGGCATAGAGTGTGAAAAATTTTTTAATTTAAAATCTTTAATTTTGGACATTTCTTGCAAAATTGCATAAGTAGGCTTATCCCATGTTGTCCAATATAACTTTATGCCATTTGTTAAACAAAATGATTCTAAAATATAAATAAAATTTACAGAATCTAATATTAATTGATGCGGAGAAACAGAATCTTCTATATTGCTTTTATCTTTTATTTCCATAAGTATGCGATTTTTACTGTACTGGCTAACTTTTGGATTGCAAAAGGTTAGTATTAAATTATCTGATTCATCCCAATACCTCTTGCTTAATCCCGATTTATAAAATTCTTTGTCTATTACAACCATACTTCTAAAAAAATCTGGAAATAAACAAAAAATTTCTTTTGGCATTTTATTATTCATACAGTATTTAATGATATTGGTACAAACATTTTTTACAGATGCTCCTTCAACGCCTAAATTAATGATGTTTTTGTTAATTTGGTTGCTTAAAATATTTGTCCATCTTGCCTCCTCTGGAACTCCAATACCAAAAGTTATAGAACATCCAGATGCTATTACATCTGAATTTTCATCAATTTCTCCACGAAAACCATACTTATTAATTTCGTATGTATTGTCATCATCAACAGTTACAACGTTAGCCTTGTCAAAAACATTAACACTATCAAAAACAACTGTGGAATTAGGATTGTGCAGTCCAACAATATTAGTGTTTGAAAAATGTTTTGTCAGATATTCTTTGTTTTTTTCTCTACCAAATATGTAAAAACCTAAAATATCCCTTGTGAAATAAGTCATATAACTATTCTACCATTAAACAAAATCAAACCAAAGTGGCATAATATACCTTGATCCATTTGAAGAAGCAACATGGTACCAATAGTGAATATTTCCAGGGAATAAAATTAAATCACCAACCTTTGGTTTAAATGATACCCCTTGATGAACAAAAGACAACTCTCCACCTGCATAATCATCGTTCAAATACACCCAACCTGCTAAGTGATTTCCATCTTTATGCCCTAAATCGTCTATTGGTATTAATTGACTATTGTTGTGTACCCATTGAGCAAAACGAGAATTTCTTGGTTTTATTTTTACATTGTATTCTTTTTCTATTAAAGACTGAATTTCAGGAATATATTTTTTTGAATAGTCAAGTGAATCATAATATAACAAAGATAAAGTAGGCTTGCCAGAGTTGTCAGTTTGAATAGAACGATTGTTGCTTATCTCTGTATTGTTCATTAATTCTATAATATTTTTACACTCTTCTTTACTTAGGTAGTTGTTAAATATTTTTATATTATCGGGACTACTTCCAATATTGGTAAAATTTTTGTTGGTTAATTCAGATATTACAATTGGTTTTTGCTCAACAAGTTCAATATTATTAAAATCTTTTACTAATTTCAACAACTGACTAATATCTTCTTGATCAGTATGAATCATAAAATCATATATTTCAAATTGTTTTGATAGTTCTTTTATTTGTTTAACAACATCTAACATTGAACCCTTTACGTGATGATGTTGTTTTCTTGGTGCTGCATTTTTATCATACTTAACATTTTTTTCATCTTCTGAACTATTCATAATAAGAGGATCAATGATAAGAATTGGCTTTACACGACTAAGATCAATCTTTTTAAATTGTTCCTTATATATTAAATTATCATCTACATATATGTATTCTGTATGCTTATTTGCTATTTCAATTGTTGTGTCTGAAGATCCAACCACAGCCAAATGAGTTTTGTATTGATGCTTATCCATTAATTTAACAAAATTTTCCATCCAAACCCTTGAAATTTCAACTCTTTTTTCAAGCGTATCAATAAGTGATGAATCAAGCATATAATGCTCTAGAACTATCCTTTCGCTATGTCCATTGCCTTCGTCCCCCCACCTTCCAGCAACAAGATTTACGCCAATTCTTTCAGGAGCAAAACGATTTAACGTATCAACAAGTTTAGCAGCGTAATCTGGACTTGTACCGTATGCTGGCAAAGCAATTGTCATAATTAATTGATCTGTTGCTTTTAATGACTCTGCAAGAACTAAAGAAAAATCTATACCTATTGGGCCATAAGGAAGCAAAACAGATTTTACTCCTGCACCATCTAACTCTTTTGCCATCTGCATAATTCCGTTAAGGTCTAAATGATCAACGCTATCATTTATTTGCCAATGCCTTCTCCACATCCAATGAAATGTTATAGGTTTTTCATTATGCATTATAAGTTTCTCTTCCTTTTGTTTTAAACCAAGATCCTATCTTGGCAGTGGCTACCTTTATGCGTAAAACTTCTGCAAATGTGTCATGAGATATTTCTGAACCAAGGTACTCTTGTCCAGTTTCAAGATCAATTAATTTCCATTTTCCAGGAGCCTTTGTGTGAAGAATTAAATCTATAGGATGTTCGTAATCTTTTACTTCAGATCCATTTAACAATTTTCTTGTTTTATTATTCTCTGTTAAATTTTTATGCTTCATATTTTAATTATACACTATACTATTGTAAACCAAACAGGCAAGGTATATCTAGTTCCAGACAACACCTCTTTAACTTCATGTGGATAATGCAAATTTCCAGGGAAAAACAAAAGATCTCCAATTTTTGGCTTCATAGATATTCCGTGAGTTTCAAAACTTATCTCTCCACCTTCATAATCATCATTTAGGTATACAAGTGTTGCTATTTCGTTATCTGTAATATAGCCAAGATCATCGACATGCAAGTTTAATCTAGACCCTTTTTCCCATTTAACAACTTTGAGAAGTCGTGGTTCTTTTTCTACTATATTGGTAAACCCATATGCTTTAATTAATTCTTCTTTAATTTTGCCTATTATTTTAAATTTATCAAATATATTTGTATGCATATGCATCCAATTAAGGGCCTCGCCTTTATCATCTTTTTGAGATGCAAAACTTAACATTGGTGCTTTTTCTAAAGAATTCATTAAATGTTTAATCTCTTCATCAGACAAAAAATTAGGAATAACTTTTATGTTATTTGAAGAAGATCCAACTGTTTCAAAAAAATTATTGTAAGAGTCGCTTCTTTTTATATCTTGTGGATCATTACCAACTGCTATATTATTAACTATGTATCCCATAAATCTATTATACCCTAATTTTCCAGGGAAAGTAAAGAGCCATTCGTAATCCCTATATAACAATTAAGGCAATAGATACCATCAATGATTGCTTGTGTGGCATTGAGTTCATTACAGAATTTGCATGGAATACCGTTCATTTTAACTCTTTCTCAATAGCCTTAATGGTTTTGCATGGATAGTTTGTTCTACAAGGGTGACAGACCTTCCCAATGAGGTTTGAGACCAGATCTGACTGTCCTTTGTGTAACTCTACTACTGCACGAAGGGCAAGGTATGGAGTCTCTAAAGTTCTACTATTCTGAAACTGTGGACTGTTAATGTTTGCAAGTAATTCGTCGTGTGTCATATATTAATTATATGCTACAAAACGGGAATTGTCAAGTCTTTAAAGTTCGGCGCGAAATAGAAGTAACAAACCTTCCTATGCCCTATACGGGCACTATTGGTTACTATCCTTATTCTTCTTGATGTATATATCATGAAATCCAAGAGTGTTTAGCAGCAACCCATCAACAGACCAATTTTGGTTATAATATAAGAATTCATTTACGCTTTGATATATCCCTACATGACCTTCATATAAAACACTGTCATAATTTAGATAAGAGGTTAATCCTATAACTCCACCAACATTAGTTAACTTAGAAGAATCTAATAAAAGTTTTCTTGCTAAAAGCCTATCTCTGTCTATGTCTAAAAAAATAAAATCATATTTTTTATCTAAAGTAGATAATATTTCTATTGCATCTCCTTTTATGGTATTTACATTGGGATGATAAGCAAATTTATTTTTTATATGCTGTTCATGTGTTATGGAATTATTTTTTGGAGCACCGACTCTATCCTGTAGAATACCTGGTGCACCATTATAATAGTCTAAAAGGTCAGCATTTTTAGCGTTTGTTGTGTCTATAATCATTTTAGCGGAATTACCCCAAAGGACCCCTACCTCTAAATATGATATATTTTTACTTAAAGTTTCTACGTAATCTTTTCTTGAACTAAATAGTTTTGCATTATTTAATTGATCTTTAGATATAGCATGTGCTTCTTCAAGTTCATAGACTTTATACATTTTTTCTTCATTGTATGCCAATGGTTGTCTAATTACTTTTGGAACATTCATGCATTAAGTTTATCAGATTTATCCCAAAGAACAAAACATTTACTACACTGAATGCCTGGATCTCTCATATACCAAGTATGGCTACACTTATTATCTGTTGCCTTATCCAATAATCGTTGTTTCCATCCTTTAGGAGGAGGCCAAGGAACTCCTATTGATGCTAAGCCTGCTTTTGTAAAGCCACCTTTGGGTGTTCGTAAATTTTTAATCTTTAAAAGAATTTCATCTTCTGTCATTATTTGGACCTTTTTTATACTTAGACACACAATTTACATGCTTTGTGCTTTTACTTTTCTTGTTCCATAATATCTGTGTACCAACTGATATTCTAACATTACAAGCAGAGCAGATACTAGGATACTGGCTTACAATCTTAATGTACTTAGGACCCTTTATGGGTTCCTCTTTTGCTTTCTTAAGTTCCCTTTTCCTAGATGGAGTTAGTATGTTTCCATATTTGTCATACTTTACAGTACTATAGGCATTGCTCTTTGTTCTGACTTGTTTAATCATATCACTCTGCTGCCAATATCTTAATTTCTAGTTCATCTTTATTCTCTGCTACAGTTCGAGAAGTCCAGTTAATAAGAGCGATAGTTCTAGTGATGTCATTATGAGATGTATACTCTGACTTGGCAACTTCCAGGTATCTGGATATGTCGTT
>Ga0208951_1000290_pt1 | contig 23081 bp, 20 predicted proteins | sample GreLakmeMI27MSRF_FD_187702 | JGI IMG/M metagenome (GOLD analysis project Ga0208951, IMG submission 187702) | Freshwater lentic microbial communities from great Laurentian Lakes, MI, USA - Great Lakes metaG MI27MSRF (SPAdes) | ecosystem: Environmental > Aquatic > Freshwater > Lake | place: Great...
GGGTCCGCAAGGTCAGAGAAATGAACGCGCAGGGGATCGGCGAGAGCCACCCAAGGACAGAATCCGGCTTATAGTGTATGACTCAAAAGACGGAGGGCCGAACGGAAACGTTCGGCCCTCCCCCTTTGCGACGTCCAGACAGGGTGACGCGTCTAGTTTCTCCGGCCGGACTTAGGCTCCCGCATACCGACCGACAGGTCGGACTTGAAACTCTTCAAGTCATCGGAGAACTGGAGACGCCAAAAAGCCTTTTCGCTGTAGAAGACATCGATGGTCTTTCCGTCGACACCCTTGATGAGTGAGTTTCTATTCCAGGGAAGACCCATGGTGCCTTCGGCGTTGAATGACATCGGGTAAGCCTGGCCGCTGAAGTCGTCCGAACCATACCAACTCCAGGAAGTTCCTTTGAGGGAGGCGACCAATGCCGCTCCAGCCAAGGCGTCAGCCGCTGCCTTGACAGCCTTATCCTTCTCCGCCCGAATTTCCGTCGGGGATTTTACCTGTGCCTTCGTCTCCAACGGCCCGACCCAGGTAAGCTCGACCTGACGAAACAGACAGAGTCCAGGCGGAATCGGATTATCCGGCGAGAACCTGAGCAGGGCGCCGCGCTCAGGTACCTCGATCTCACCCATCTTGAGGTCTTGCGGTTTAAACTGGCCTCGTTTCGGGACAGAACGACGGACTGGAGCCGAATCACCGATTCTAGCCAGAAGATACCCGCCCCCGTCTGGAATGATGCTGGCGACCATACGATACCTGCCAGGCTCGACATCTAAGGTGTAGTCGATTGTGGCCTTGGGATCTAACCACCCAATAACAAACATACCCTCTATGCCACCATAAGAGACTCTCTCGAGCCCCGGAGAGGTCTTGGCTTTTGATAATGCCAGGACGACGGGGGCCTTGTTGGCTGGAGCGACCGCCGCAACGGCGGGCTGCGCGCGCGGCTCGCCGACAGCCCCGAGTACTTTCAGAAGCCGACCTGACCGAGGCTGACGGATGCCTTCCTCCAAGATGGATTTGAAGCTGCCCATGTCATCGGCAAAACGAAGCCGCGAGAAAGCCCTCCCGGAAGTGGAGTTGTAAAAGATGTCGATCGTGCGAGGGTCGACGACATTGAAGCTGCGGCCGGGACTACCCGAGAAGCCTAGGTTTCCGTCAGTACCGAAGACCAACGTGGAACGGGACTCTTCGAAATTGTGATTGTAGCAAAAGCTCCAGGTAGTTTCCTTAAGGTTATCGCGCAGCTCTTGGGCCTTCTTGGCGGCTTCAGCCTCCTTCAGCACTTTTTCTTTTTCGGCGGCCAATTGCAAAGGCGACTTAGCCCTGGATGCAGCGGGGAGCGGAGCCACCCAGAACAGTTCGACGTGGTGGAAATAGCATAACCCGGGCTGGGAAATATTCTCCCCCGTGAAACGCAGCTTGGCCGCCCCCTCCAGAATGTCGATTTCGCCGAAACGGAATTCCTGGGGCTTGCTGGAATAGACCGCGCTCCTGGATACGGAGCGTCGGACAGACAGCCCATCGTCAATTTTGGCCAGGAGGTAGCCGCTGGCCAGGGGGACGAGGCTCACGACCATCCGGTATTTGCCGGGCTCCACCTTGAGTTCAAAATCGATGTAGCCGGTCTTATCCACCAAGCCGCCGATGCAAACCCCGCCGGGACCAGTGGAGGAATAGCGCATCAAGCCACTGGAGGTCTTGGCATCGCGGGCGACGAGAAGGATCGGCTTCTTGGGGTCGCCCGCGGCCTGGACGAAGGCGGACATAAACACGAGAAGCCCCAGGATGGCGATTCGGCAGTTCATGTTTTTAACAATTCCAGAGTAAACCACCCCCGCAAGTGTATTCGGAATACAATAACCCCTAGCATGAAGCCGCAGCCAAGACCAAACAGGGGAAACGCTTCAGCCTAGCCGCGCAGCGGCCAGGAGTTCAACCACGCTGCGTGATCGGCGAATACTTGCGCTCGGTGTTACCGACGTAGATCTGGCGCGGGCGATGGATCTTCTGCTTCGGGGTCTCGGCGATTTCCTTCCAGTGCGAGATCCAACCGGGCATGCGGCCGATAGCGAAGATGACGGTGAACATCTCGGTCGGGATGCCGATGGCCTTAAGGATGATGCCCGAGTAAAAGTCGACGTTCGGGTAGAGATTGCGCTGCTTGAAATACGGGTCGTTGAGCGCGGCTTCTTCGAGGCGCATAGCAATGGCCAGGAGCGGGTCGTTGATGCCGAGGACCTTGAGGACCTTGTCGCACTGGGCCTTGATGATCTTGGCGCGCGGATCGTAGTTCTTATACACACGGTGACCAAAGCCCATCAGGCGCACCTGCTTGTTCTTATCCTTGGCGTCTAAGATAAACTTCGAGCCGTCGTCGCCGGCAGCGTGGATTTCTTCGAGCATCTCGATGACGGCCTGGTTGGCGCCGCCATGCAGCGGACCCCACAGGGCACAGACGCCGGCGGAGACGGACGGGAAGAGGTTGGCACCACCGGAAGCGACCATGCGAACGGTCGAGGTGGAACAGTTCTGCTCGTGGTCAGCGTGCAGAAGGAGGATCAGGTCGAGCGCGCGGGCGATCTCCGGATGGACGGCGTAATCGGCATTGGGCTGCGAGAAAAGCAGGTGCAGGAAGTTGGAGCAGTAATCCAGCCCTGGCTTCGGGTATACGGGCGGCTCGCCTTCCTTGGAGCGGTGGGCGAGGGCGGCGAGGGTGCGGACCTTGGAAATCAGCACGGCGGCGGTCTCGTCGAACTTGGCCAAGTCATGCGTACGCTCGTTGGTGCCGAGTTCAGGGTAGTAGCAACCGAGGGTGTTCAGCGTGGCGGACAGCACGGCCATCGGATGGGCGTTGCCGGGAAAGCCGCTCAGCGCGATGCGTAGGCCCTCGTGGATCTGGGAGTTGTCGAGGATGCGGGCCTTGAAGGCGGTCAGTTGAGCGGTCGTGGGCAATTCGCCGTAGACGAGGAGATAGGCGGTCTCGATGAAGTTGGACTTCTCGGCGAGTTCTTCGATGCCGTAGCCACGGTAGCGAAGGATGCCCTTCTCGCCGTCGATGAAGGTAACCTTGGACTCGCAGGCGCCGGTGTTGGCGTAGCCGTCATCGAAGGTGATGTAGCCGGTCTCGTCGCGCAGCTTGCGGATATCGACCCCGCGTTCGCCTTCGGTGCCGACGACGATAGGGAGGACGATATCTTTACCGTCCAGGTTGAGAGTGGCGTTTTGAGTGCTCATAGCGGGGGTGGGGCCGCCAGAGTCGAAAACACGCTTCAGCGGGCCGACAAAGTCAGGAAATTGCGGTAGAGTTGCAAGCCTTTGACCTGACTTTTCTCCGGATGGAACTGGGTCGCGAAGACCCGGCCCCGCCGGACACCGCTCACGAACCGGCCTGCATAGTCGGTCTCGCACCAGACCAAGGAGGGGTCGGTCTCGACGACGCGGTAGCTATGTACGAAATAGAAAGGCTCCCCTTCGGTCCGCAGGCCTTCGGTCAGAGGAGCGCCGGGCTTGAAGGTGGCCTCATTCCAGCCCATATGTGGGATACGCAGGCCAGGCTGGGACGGGAAGCGGCGGACGACCCCAGGGAAGATAGCCAGACCGGGGCGGTCAGCCTCCTCAGAACGCTCAAAGAGGACCTGGAGGCCCATGCAAATGCCTAGGAACGGGCGGTCAGCGGCGATCCACTGCTTCAGGAAGGATTCGAAGTCGGTCCGACGGATGCAGTCCATGCAATCGGCCATGGCCCCTTGGCCTGGAAATACGACCATCTCAGCCTTCTCGGCTTCAGCCGGGGTCGCGGCCAGGAATGCATCGGCACCGGCGGCCACCATGGCACGGCTGACACTACGGAGGTTGCCCATCCCGTAATCGATGACGGCGACCCGAGGGCGGCGCACTGACCCAGAGGCTTCCACGGTCAGGCCAGCGTACCCTTGGTACTCGGCACACGGCCACCCTGACGCGGATCAACTTCCAACGCTTCGCGCAGCGCGCGGGCGAAGGCCTTGAAGAGCGCTTCGGCGATGTGGTGCGGCTCATCGCCGTACACGAGCTTCAGGTGCAGATTACAACCGAGCGAATTGGCAAGCCCCTGGAAGAACTCGCGAACGAGCGCGATATTGAAGTCCTTCACCATGTAGTTGGTAATCTCGACCTGATAAACCATCATGGGACGATTGCTGAGGTCGATGGCACAGCGAGCCAGAGTCTCGTCCATCGGCAGGATGAAGAAACCGTAGCGGCGGATGCCGGCCTTGTCGCCGAGCGCTTCCTTGATGGCCTGACCGAGGACGATACCCACGTCTTCCACGGTGTGGTGGTAATCGACGTCAGTGTCTCCAGTGGCCTTGACCTTAAGGTCAACCAGCGAGTGGCGCGAAAGGAGCGTCAGCATGTGGTCGAAGAAGGCCACCCCAGTGGCGATTTCCGACGACCCGGTACCGTCCAAATTCACCTCGAGGGCGATCTTGGTCTCGGCGGTGTCCCGGCGGATACTGGCTTTGCGAACGACTGCGCTCATACCCCAGAAATCCCCGCGGAAGGCGAGATTGTCAACCTCACCCTTCCATCCATGCCACCACGGCCTGGAGGAACGCATCGGTTTCCTGCTCCGTGCCCACGGAGATACGTAAAGACTTCTCGGTGAGGCGATGGTTCGGGAAACGGCGGACGAGGATCTTCCGGGCGCGCAGGAATTCGAAGCAATGCGCCGAAGTCTCAACGGAAGCAGCGCGCTTCGACGATACGGGAGCGGCGAGGACGAAGTTGCCCGCGGCGGGATTTACCTGCCAACCGAGCTTGCGCAGCGCGGCGACCAGGCGTTCGCGCGTGGCGCGCACCTGCGTGACGGTGACGTCCAGCCACTCGCGGTCGTCGAGCGCGGCGGCGGCCGCAACCTGCGCGAGGCGGTCGACGTTATAGCTATCGCGGACACGATGAAGAATCTCAGCGACGCCGGCGGGACAGAGTGCGTAGCCGACGCGCAGTCCGGCGAGCGCGTGCGCCTTGGACAGTGTGCGCGTGACGATGACGTTAGGCAGCTCGCGAGCGAGCGCGACGCAATCGGCGTCGGCAAAGGCGGCGTAAGCCTCGTCGACGACGAGCAAGCCCGGGAAGGCCAGAGCGACGGCGCGGACGACCTCAGGCGTAAAGGCGACGCCCAGTGGTGCGTTCGGATTAGTCAGGAAGAAAACGGCCGCGCCGCACTTCGCAATCGCGTCGATGTCGACGCCCAGCGATTCCGTCACCTCAACCTTGACGACTTTGGCGGCCTGAGCCGCGGCGAGCACGGGATAGAGAGAATAGCTCGGGTTGAGCATACCAATCGGGCGATCCGGGCCCGCGTAGGCACGGATGATGAGATTGAGGATGTCATCCGAACCGTTCCCAGCGACGACGCGGCCGGCCTCAAAACTATGGAAACGCGCGACAGCTTCGCGCAGGGGGGCCGAGTCGGGCGAAGGGTAAAGGCGCAAAACGGCGCCATCGTTGACCAAGGCGGCCCGGATGGCTTCCAGCGTGCGCAGGCTGGGCGGATAAGGGTTTTCGTTGGTGTTCAGCTTCACCCATCCCCCACCCTGCGGCTGCTCTCCGGGGACATAAGGCGACATGGCCGCGACATGCGGATTCGCGGCAGGGATCTTGGCACACATCAGCGTAGCTTGAGTTTATTGGAGGCAAAATCCTGAAGGAGCGCGCGTGTCTTGGCAGCGTCAGCACAGCCGACGACCTTGGCAGCAAGCTCGCGGAGCTCAGATCCAGCGGAATGGCGGAGCACGAAACGCACCTCAGGCAAAGCAGCGGGCGTCATACTCAGTTCGTGCACACCGAGACCGATGAGCAAAGGTGCCCACAGCGGATCGCCGCCGAGTTCGCCGCACACCGCGGCCGGGATGCCGCGCTTCCGGGCGGCCGCAAAAATGACCATGAGCGTGCGCACCACGGCGGGATGGCACGGGTCGTAGAGCGAGGCAACGCGCTGATTGCCACGATCGACGGCGAGCAGGTATTGCACGAGGTCATTAGTTCCCACGCTGAAGAAGTCGGCTTCGGCCGCGAGTTCATCAGCGACGACGGCGGCGGACGGAATCTCGATCATTGCGCCGAGGCGTATTGGCGCGCACGAACGCACGCCTTCGCGGGCGAGTTCGGCTTCGACGTCACGGAAGATCTCCTTGGCCCGGCGCAGTTCCTCGACGCCTGAAATCATCGGGAACATTACCTGCACTGGGCCGTGCGTCGCGGCACGGATAAGGGCGCGCAACTGCGGCCGAAAAACGTCGGGGCGCTCCAGACAGAGGCGTACCGCCCGGTAGCCCATGAAAGGATTAGCCTCGTCGGCGAGATCGCCGAGACGCTTATCCCCTCCGAGATCGAGCGTACGGAACGTCACCGTAAGGCCTTTGGCGGCCTTCACAACTTCGGCATATTCTTCATACTGGACCTGCTCGTCAGGCCAGCCATCGAGGCGGAGGTAAAGGTTTTCAGTGCGATAAAGGCCAACCCCGCGGGCATAGTAGGCCAAGGCGTCCTCCATCTCGGCGGGGTCACCGATATTGGACTGCAGACTGAAAGCGGCTCCATCTGTCGTGAGATCGGGTAACGCGACCTCCGACAGCACGCGATCACGGCGATTCCGAATCGCCTGTTCCTTGTCGCGATAGCCTTCAATGGTCTCTGCCGTCGGATTGAGGATGATGAGGCCCGATTCACCGTCGACCAGGATGACATCACCTTCCTGCACCGCTTCCATTAAGCCCTTCACGCCGACGACCGCTGGGACGTCGAGCGAACGGGCCATAATCGCAGAGTGGCTAGTCCGGCCGCCCTCTTCCGTCACGAAGGCGAGGACACCCCCATCATGCAGACCGGCGGTATCCGAAGGGGTGAGGTCACGCGCGGCGACGACGTGCTGTTGTGCGGCCTGGCCGACACGTTCGGGTTGTGTACCGAGGAGCTGGTCAAGAACGCGACTGGTCACATCCCGGATATCCGACGCCCGCTCGCGCAGGAAGTCGTCGTCCATCTTTTCGAAGATCTCGATGTAACGCTGAGCGACCTCTTGGAAACAGAACTCGATATTGAAGCCGCTGCGGCGGACCTCTTTGCTGACGTCATCGATTAAGGCAACGTCCTCGAGGACGAGGAGGTGCGCGTCGAAGATCGAGGCCTCGGATTCGTTGAGTTTGCGGGCGACGTCGTCACGCAGTTGCGAGATTTCCTGGCGCGTGGCAGCCAGGGCGGCTTCGAGGCGACGGATTTCGACCTCGGGTTCGGAAACCTTTTCACACGAGACAATGGCCATACCCCGCATGAGTGGGTAGGCGGGACCACGAGCCACTCCAGGAGCGGCGGCGATGCCCTTGAGGCGAACCTCGGGCCTATGGTTTCCGGCCTTCATCCGTGCGTCAATTGACCGCCACAGAACGAAGGAAGCAAGGCAGGATTAGGCTTAGACCTCGATGGATGGCTGCTCGTCGGCGGGCATGGCCATATCAGGCATGACGAAGTTGGGCATCATGAGATCGGGGATTTCGACGGGCTGCGAAAGGTCGAAATCCTGCAGGGAGTCCGTCACCAGCCGCAGCGGAACCTCCGCACCCGGCATCACCTGCTCCTCAGCATCCTGAACATCCACATAAGACAACAGGCCTGAATATTCGGCCGGGATGGTGACTTGTAACTCGACAAGCACGAGGGCAAGCAGACAGAGGTGGGCGAAGGAACGGCCCATACGCTGGCCGAAGGCGTGCAGCCAAGTCATCACGCCCGAAAGAGAGCGCTCTTCGCGACGACTAAGGAAGCTAAGCTGGGCCTTGTGGAGGCGGACCCGCGACTGGAAGCGGGAACGAAGTTCAGCGGAGCGTCCGAGCGCGGAGCGCAAACGGGCGACCTGAGCCTCGGAGGCATTGCCTTCAAGAAAAGCAGCGACGAGGGCTTCAAACTCGGAGGTGCTCATCCGCGGAACTCCTCTCCCATGAGTTCGCGCAACGCTTCGCGGGCGCGATTGATACGGCTCTTCACGGTACCAATGGAGAGGCCGAGGTCTTCGGCAATCTCTTCGTAGGACATGTTGCGGACGTTGCGCATCGTCAGGATACGAGCGTGTTCCGGCTTCAATTGTTCCATGCATTCCGCAACTTTGTTGACGAATTCATTATGCTGGGCCTCGTGGCCGGGGCCCTGGGCACCGTCCGAAAGGATATCATGCAGGGTGGCGCCAGGATCATCACCGAGGTCGGCATCTAGGGACATGGACTGGTCCCGTTTCCGACGGCGCCAATACCAGTAACGGTTTCGGGCCAGATTCGTTCCGATTTGATGAATCCAAGTCGAAAAGGTGGCCGTCCCACGGAAAGAAGCTAGCACCCGGTGAGCCCGAATAAAGGTATCTTGGGTGATTTCCTCCGCATCCTGACGATTACGGAGCAAAGAAAAGACCTTGGCGAAGATGCGTCCCTGATATTTCAGGACCAATTCATTGTAAGCCGAGAGATCCCCCTGACGGGCGCGGTCCAAGGCGGACTGGTCGGCTTCGGTCTCCATTTAGGGAAGATTAAGAGGGGTGGCTCAAGCAGGTCGGAATCGACCCACTATCGTGGTGACATATCTTTACAATCCCCCCTCCCTAATCAACCTATTTCAGACCCCACCTCGGAGCCAATGTTCACTTCCAGCAAGAAAAGCCCCATCCTCTCCTGGGTAGATTGCCTCACCGGCACCCGAGGTATCATTGATAATCTCCCCTCCACACTCCCCGGCGACAGCACCCACCCCTCGCTTTCATTAGTGAAAATCGGTGAGAAGGTCGCTGTTGAGCCCTCCGGACAAGGTCAGGCGTTGGTCAACGGCGCCCCACTTCGCCAACGCCAAGAAATTTCCGAGGTGACAACCATCCAGCTTCCGACCGCCCTTTTGGTTGGAGCGCCGGGTAACCAAGCTGACTTCGCCTTCGTCCGGACAGACCTCTGGGTCCTGTTCGATGCGCAAACCGGAGATCAGCTGGGTGAATTCCCCCCGGAGAGACTGCTCGACGTCGCCCAAGAACTCGGCCGTGCGACCGACACGTTAGCCTGCACCCCTCAGGGCCTTGAAGTGGGCTTCAATCTTTCACAAATTGCCCCACTGCTCACCCCGCAGGTACAAGCGGCCGATAATCAGAATCGCGGCTCGATGCTCGTCGCCGAACAGAATCGCGGCGCGCACCTCTGCCCAGTCTGCTGGACACGCTTCGATGCGGGCGATGCGTTGAGCGTCGCGGTGCACGAGGACCTGCGCGGCGACCCTATCCTCGGCTCCGATGTGCGCCTACGCTTCCAGCCAACGCGATTCAACGACCAAGGCCTCGCACTCGACCCGATGGGTCTAGCCTGCACCGATATCGCCTGCCCCCATTGCCGACGACAGCTTCCGCCCGGCTACCTCGACCGGCCGCATCGCATCATCTCGCTCATTGGCGCTCCTAGCGCCGGCAAATCCTACTACCTAGCGGTACTCACACGCACCCTTCAGGACCGACTGCCGGAAGACTTCAACCTGGCCTTCAAGGATGGCGACCCGAGCGGTAACATGTTGCTCAACCAGATGCGCAATACGCTCTTCTCCGCCGCAACGCCTGAAGATGCTCTCCTAGGCAAGACCGCCCTCGAAGGCTCGACTTACGAAAAGCTTCCCCGCCTCGGCCGCATGGTCTCCCTGCCCCGCCCGTTTATCTATTCGATCAGCCGCCCGGGGCAGCATCGTACAGAGACCTCAGTCATCCTTTACGACAACGCCGGCGAACATTTCGAACCCGGCATCGACATCCACGACTCACCGGGAGCCATGCACGTCGCGACCTCGAGCGGCCTGATCTTCCTCTTCGACCCCACCGCCAACGCACGCTTCAAGGCGAAGCTTATCGGCGTCGAAGATCCGCAACTTTTACTCAAAGGGCGCATCGACCAGCAGGACAGCATTTTGGCCGAAATGGAAACACGAATGAAGCGCGTGCAAGGACTGGCGCAGGACGAACGCATCAAGACCCCGCTCGCCTTCGTCGTCGGCAAATCTGACACCTGGGAAAAGCTGTTGAGCTCCCCGCTCGAGACCGTCGTCAAGTCTGGCGCCCTCGACCTCGCGGCCGTCGCCCGTAATTCCGCCCGCGTCCGCGAAGTGCTCATCGCTCTCTGCCCCGGCCTCGTCGCTTCGGCAGAATCGCTCGCCGAACAGATTTGCTACTTCGCCGCCACCTCGTTCGGACACACGCCCGTGACGATTCAGGCTGGCGTGAATAAGGGCCGTATCGCACCAGACCCGCAACGCCTTGCGCCGGCGCACGTGGAAGAGCCCCTTTACTGGCTAATGCACCTCGCCTCCCCCGCGATGTTTCCTTCGTCCGAATCTCCCACCCGCTGATGCCTCTCCAACTTATCTTCACTTCGGCGCCGCAAGGACTCACCCCGGGTCGCAGCGGATATTGCACCATCGCCCGTCATCGTGCCATCCCCGATCGCCTCGCGCAGCTACTGGAGTCCGTCGGCACGCCGCACGAACGACCCGAGGGCGAGACCTTTACGTTCCGCCTTCTCGAAGCCGGCGGCAAAAACTGGTACGTCCTATCGCGTTTCGTCGCACGCGGCCTAGACTACACGCAACGCGACAACCGCCTGGCCCATCACCTCATCTTCTCGCTCGAGGAAGCCACGGTGCTCCCTCCGCCCGCCGCCATCGCCGGACGCTGGAAAGGCTGGCATAACGAGTGGTCTGGTCCGCCGACCTGGCTCGAAGGCGAAGACCGCCCGCTCCAACTTGAGACGCAGACTCCCTTAACGCCCGCCGTGGCTTGGCGCGAAGAAACCGGCACCGGGGCGAAGGCCGCCTGGCTCATCAACGCCTCCGGCCCCGCCGCCGTCGGCCTTCTCAATCCCCCGGAGACGCTCCGACTTCTCCGACTTCTCGCAGAAGCATCTGCGCTGCTCGGAAAATCCGCCTGGGCTGCGACCTTCACCACGGACGCTACGACCACCGGGACGGAAGGCTTCCTCTGGGCCGTCAACTCGACTTCCGCCTCGGCGACAATCGACTTCACCACCGCGAAATCCCTCCCGGCCCCCGCCGGCGAAGTCGCTCGCCAAGCCGCCGTTGGCCTCGCCCCACCGAAAGCCTCAGCCAAACCCGTCGAACGTCGCGCCAACTCGACTGGAACTACCGTGGCCGCCAACAACACGTCAGCCTGGATCATCGGTGGCGTCATTATTCTGACCGCTGGCGCCGCGGCGATATTCCTATTCAATCGCAGTCCCGAGGCGACGGCTCCTTCTGCCGTCGTCGAAGTCAAGTCACAGCCATCGTCGGTCGACATGGCGAAGACGGATGAGATTCTTAAAGCGAATCGTGCACTCAACGAGATTCAAGGGCTGATGGAGTCCGACGATTTTATGGCGGCGGCGAAGCTTTGGCTCGAGACCAGCGCCCTTTCGCCGAGCTTCGTCCGCAATTACCGCGAACAGGTTCTGCCTCGCATCTTAGGCAACTTCTCTGCCAGCGTGGCCAAGCAACTGCTGGCTCGCCTCGAGCGCCCGGGGATCCTCAACGACCCCAAGTCAGTCAAAGATATCATGGCTGAGGCCAAGGAAGCCATGCGCCTCGGTGCCGAGCTCGCCGTACCGCAGGACGACCAATGGAAACGACTGGGAGCGACCCTTGAACGGGCGCAATCGCTGACCGGAATCGAAGTACGACCGACCATGATGATACCCGGAGAATGGCGTACCGGTGAATCCGGTCCCAACTCCCCTTCGCAGGCTGACTTCCCGCTCTCGCGCGCCGCCGCCGACGCGGTCGCCAAGTTCGTCGAATCCTCTGGTGCCACCCAACGCGAATCCGTGCAAGTGCGCATCCGGCTGATCCAGTTCACCTCCCCCCACCTTCGCGACGACCAATCCAAATTCCTCAATGGCGAAATCCGGCGCCTCCCCCAATCGACTTGGATCGAATCAACGCCTGAGCCCGGTAAGTTACCTGCGATCGGCATCAACCTCAGCAGCCGACGGAACGAAGCCTCCCTCAACTTCCAAAACGGCGAAGGCGCACGGGCCAGCGCCAACCGATTGATCGAGGTCATTCTGCCCAAGGGTGACCGACAGTGCTTCGCGCTCATCGGCGACCTCAAGGCGTTGCACACACTGAACCTCGGACCTGACGCCCTCATCCTCGACCCCGATACTGGTGTCATCCGCCCCGCGCCTTGGGCTGAAAGCGCCGTCAATGCATTCCTTTGGGTCAATGGGTCCATCGGGCTATATCCAGATGGCCATGAATTCCCAGACCGTGACCTTCCTTCGATTCGGGCCACACGATCGGTACTAGAGACCGACATCATCCGCCTCGAAAACAAGCAAGGCCCCGGCACTCCGCCCTACGAAATCATCGCGGCGCGGCGCCGACTCTTTAAGGAAGGCAAGTTGATGGAGGCCGGTGCCCCGTGGTCCATCCAAGCCATCGATGCCAACGGCGCCGCCGGGCCACGCCTCCTCGAATTCCGCTGATCTATGCAGGCCGAACGCCTCATCGCGCGCATCCGCGGCCAACTTGAACTCGGTACGCCCGACCTAGAAGCGCGCTCGCTCGCCGGCGAATACGGCGCCCTCTGCCAACGCGCCCGCGAACGGCTCGAACAGTGTGCGACCCTCGTGCGCAGCGGCAACGAACACGCCGCATTCCAAGCCGCAGAATCCGACCCCGACCTACTTGGCCTGTGCGCCCTGCTGAGCTTCGGGGAATCAGAACGCTGGCAGGCCCTCTGTCGAGAACGCGGACTCCCCGCCGGCTTTCCCCTCGACGCCCAGCACGTGCTCGCCGTCGAGAGCCTTTACGGCCGCGAAATCGGCGAGAGCCACCCGCTCTACCGCGATTACCGCGACGCTATCCGCCGCCGCGATGAAGATCAGGCCCTGTCCGTGCTCCGTTCGATCGTCCGCATCAACCCCGACGACCCCAATGCCCGCTCGGAATTAGCCCGCCTTTCCGCCAAATTCCTCCGCGAGTCGCTCGGCAAGGTCGCGACCTTCTTCGACCAACGGCACGAAGAGGAGGCCGTGGAACTAATGAACCGCATGGAACGCTTCGGGGCGAATGACCTCGCCGGCGAACCACGCTGGGATGATGCGCTCGCGCGACGCCTAGCCTGGCTCCGCTCGAAGGCCTCGGATCAGGTGTCGAACCTCGTCGCAGAAGCAAGCGAGGCGCATGCCGGCGGACATTGGGAAGCCTGCGCGGCCGCACTGGGACGTGTCCGTTCGCTCGAGCGCGACCACCAACTCACTTTGACGGATGAGGCTTCTTCACAAGTTGCGAAACTTGAGGCATGGGCCGGCGGAATCGCCGCCGCCTCCGAAGCCGAAGCGGGCCAGCGGGCCGCCCTTGAAGGCTTGAACAACGAATGGACGCTCCTGCAGCAGGAAGCCGCCCGCGGCTTCTCTCCCGCCATCCTCATCGTTCATCTCAGCTCTTGGCTCGAACGCGCGACACCTCAGGCCGAACGCCTCCCGGAAGGCATTCTGCGCGAGGCCCGCGCACTGCGGCAGAATATCCGGGCCCGCCTAAACCGACGATACATGCTGCTCACGAGCTCTTGGGTCGGCGGACTCCTTCTGGTCATCGCAGGCGTGGTCTATTGGAACATTCTCAAGACGCAGGAAGAAGAATCACGCGATCGTTTCTCGGAAGCCTCCCGGCTCATCGAACTCTATGACCACACCGCCGCACTCAGCGCGCTGGACGAGTTTGAACGCGGCGGAATTTCCCCCGCAAACCAAACTGCGCGAAAGGAACAAACGGTGAAGCTCCGGCAACGTCTCACTTCGCAGGTCGCCGACGAACAACGCCTCCGACTGGAAGCAAGAGCCTTGGCCGACCGGAGAAACAAGGGACTAACCCTTGGAAACATCGCCGAGACAGAACATCGCGCCAGCAAGTATCTCAAAGAGTTCAATCAAGTCGGCGGCACACTTCAGACCCGCCTCAAGGCAATTCTCCCCGAACCAGAAACCCTACTCTCCGAATGCCGGCAACTGCTTGACCGCACCCGCAACGACGTCTCAGCCCAGATTGCGGCCTTGAATAAGGCGATGGGCGAAAGCGAGAACATCGCCGACCTCACCGCCGCGGCGGAATCACTGGAGCGCCTCCGTCTGCTGATTAAGACACTGGCTGATGCGGGCGACAAAGACTTGGATTCGGCCTTAGCCTCGGCCGACCGGGCTGAGCTACGTCTTTCCGGCGAGCGCAAGACGATTATTGCGCTCCGAAATCTCGGTAAATCAGCCGACCTCAGCGGCTACCTTGCCGCCCTCGCCGATACCGCCGCTAACACGGCTGGGGAGAAAACCGACCTAAGCTCCCGCGCATCCTTTGTCTTCTCGCGCTCACCCACCCTTCAGGCCCTGCCCCGTTCTGCGCTCGCCCCTCGCGTCGGTGCCATGTGGGACGCCGCGGTCAACGCCGATGCGACTGGTAATTTCAACCCCAGTAACCTGACCGAAGTGGAACAACGCGGACTGCGGGCACTTGCGGACACCACCTTGGCGGACTCGCTCCGTCGTTGCTCCCTTAGCCTTTACTCGATTCGCGGCACGACGAGCGGGCGCATGGTCTATGTCGTTGGCGAGATCACCGAAACCAAAAAATCCATCACGGACGGCTTCGAATTCTTCCAGAACGCCAAAGAGCTTACCCGTGAAGGCGCGATTATCGAGACGACGTGGAGCCGACGTGAATTCAATAACGGGGTCAGAGCCGGCGAGGAAATCGTCAGTCCTACGACGATACCTGAACTCGATTACATTCGCCAGGTGAGCCGCTTCCAGGACGCCAAGACGGGTAAGCTGCTCGAACCGCTCATCCGCACCATGGAACGCGTCCGCCGAAGCGACTCGCGCTACCCCGAGCTGCGCGCCTACCAACTGCAGGACCTCTATAAACTCGCCACCTCCCGTCCCGACGCCTGGGGCCTACTCTTCTCTCCGTCCGCCCAGCGCGACGCTGACCAGCTTCGTCGCATCACCCAGAATTCGCTACGTCCCTATGATTTCCTTTTCAAGGACAAGTGGGCTGACATTCAATCGGAGCTACGCGCCTTCCTGGCACCGCCCGGCGGTGCCGGCTACGCCGAAGAGGCCCGCTTCTGGCGCGCGACTTTCGCCAGCCTGCGCAACCGCAAGCTGATCTTTGCCGGCATGGTCGGACGCGACGGACGCCCCATCTTGCGCGAGTCCACCAAAGGCTCGGCTCTCTACGGACTGGACAACGAAGGTAAGGCCACCGTGCTCTTCCGCGTTGGCGACGACGGCGAGGTCAAACGCGTCGCCGATGCCGCTCCGCTCTCGCCGTTACTGCGCTACCCCGGCACGGTCGCCGAAGCCGCGCAAGCCGCCGGCATCCCCAAAGGACTGCTCGTACCCGACGGCGGCTGGGAAACACTCCTCCAAGGCCGAGATCTCTGAACGATGCCACGCCCCACTCAATTTCGTCTCCGCTGGAAAGGCGCCGTTAGCGGCCCCTTCTCACTCCCCCGCGTCAGCGAAATGCTACGCTCCGGCGAAATTAGCCTCCTCCATAACATCGAAGTCGATGAATCCTGGATGACCGTACGCGATTATTTTCGCGCCATCGGCCTCGGCCGAGCTGCACTCGTCTCAACCGCGGATCCCTCAGGCATCGGATCCGACATACCGCCACCGCCAGGCTCCGAGACTTCGCGGGGCGAGGCTCTCGCAACGGATAATCTTCGTAATGCCGCTGGCGAATCGCTCGAACGCTCCGTCCGCGAAGGTTACCTCTGGTGCGGCTCGACCTTCCTACTTCCGCCGCTCTTTGCGCTGTTGGTCTACGCGTGGCACTCTATCTCGCCGGACACGCCACCCATCTCGCTATTCATCCTGCTGACTTTCACGTCGGCACTGGGATGCTTCTTGCCCGTCGTCTTCGTCAGGAAGGTCGGCCGGACCCTCGACCAGGAGGGGCTTTCTGAAATACGCCAGACCCAGACTAATCTCTCCATCTTGCTGGCCAGCCTTGGCTATGTGCTCTGGCTTTGGTGCTTCTGGATTCTCGTCCACCCCCGCCCCTGACCCTCAATCGGCTTGACGAGCCCTAAGGGCTTGGCTGGACTGAATGAACTCGGTTTTCGGTAGTGTAGCTCAGTTGGTTAGAGCGAGGGACTCATAAGCCCTAGGTCGGCAGTTCGATCCTGCCCACTACCACCACCGAGTGCACCCTTTCTGCTTAAGCCTTCAGGATGGCCGACACGGGAATATCCAGTCCGTCCTTCCACAGGGCTTCCAAGGCGTAGCTCTTACGGATATCTTCACGAAAGACATGGAACAGGACGTCGAAGGCATCGACGACGGTCCAGCCGCTGTCGCGCTGGGATTCGGAACGAGAGGTCACTCCGACCTCGTCCAGCGTTTGCTCAAGGGCGATACGCAAAGCGCGCAGGTGCGGTTCGGAGGTGCCAGTGGCGATGACGAGAAAATCAGCAACGGAAGAAATCTGGCCCATCTCCAGGACGCGGATCTCGACAGCCTTCTTGTCATCCAGAGCGCGCACGGCAGCGATTAGGTGAGCCGGAATCTTCGGCATGACCACCATCGGCTTGGCAGCGGTCTTCTCGCCGCGGCTCTTGGCCTTCAAGGCAGGGATGGCAGGCATGACGCGGCGAGCCGGACGGACCGAACGGGCGGCAGGCTTGACCGACTTGCCGGCAGGGCGACCCTTGGCGGCAGGCTTGGCGGAGGTCTTCTTGGTCTTCTTTTTAAGGGCGGACATGGTCAGGCTTGGTAAAGGGAGCGCTCATCGATGTGGCGGGCAACGCCTAGGGGCAAGCCGTTTCGGGGTGAATCACCGCGACGCAGGGACTCGCGCAAGGCCGTGGAGGACACTTGCACGGTCGGAGCCTTTAGCACCGTCAGGCGAATCAGCGATGCGATGGCCGGAGGGGGCACGGTCGAGATACCATCACGTGCCAGCACGGCGAATTCTACGAGGCTGCACAGCTCGGCGACATCCTTCCAGCGGTCCAACCTGGCCAACTGATCAGCACCGAGAATCCAAACCCGCATGGCATCGGGAAATTCTATGGCTAATTCGCGGGCCGTATCGATAGACCAGCTGGTTCCGATACGTCGGGTCTCACGTTCGTCCACCACGGCCCACGGATGATCCGCGAAGGCGAGCCGACACATCGTCACGCGGTCGATCACGGAGGCCACCGGGGCACCCGAACGCATCGGCGCCTGTCCCGCGGGAATGACGCGAACCTCATCCAACCCAAGCTGTTTGTGCGCGGCAACGGCCGCCGCCACATGACCAGCATGCGGAGGATCAAAAGTCCCACCTAGGATGCCGATGGCAGCAGGCATGACGCATTACGTTCCGAACGGCCACCGGTGGCAACCCAAAGCAGGCTTGAGCCCGAGCCCATCAGCCGAAACACTGCCCCCATGGCGTTAGCCTCGCGATTCCTCCCCCCTGGTTTCGACCCCACGCAAACCGTGGCGGTCATCGCCGGCAAAGGCCGCTACCCCGCCCTGCTCATCGAGTGCGCGCTTGCACGCGGCGCGAAGGTAAAACTGGTCTCCTTCGAAGAAGAGACGGATCCCGCCCTCATCGCCACCTTCACCGCAGCGGACCATCGCGCCATCCCCGTCGGCAAACTGGGTCAGATGCTCGATGCCCTCAAGGAATTGGGCGCCGCGGGCGCCGTGATGGCGGGCCAAGTCACCCCGCGTAAGCTATTCACGGGGATGGTTCCCGACCTAAAGCTCATCGCGCTGATGGCCTCCCTCAAGGAACGTAACGCCGAAACGATCTTCGGCGCCATCTCCGTCGAGATCGAAACAGTCGGCGTCCGCATGCTCGATGCACGCATCTTTCTCGACGACCACCTCGCCACGCCTGGCTGCATGACGGGCTGGGCCTGCGGCATCGGCGATGATCAGCTCGAGTTCGGCAAGCGCATGGCCCGCGAGATGGCCCGGCTCGACGTCGGCCAGGCCGTCGTCACGGCCAAGGGCACCGTCATTGCCGTCGAAGCCTTCGAAGGTACCGACAATATGCTCCGCCGCTGCGTACAGACCGGCGGCAAGGAAATGATGCTCACCAAGACGGCTAAGCATAGGCAAGACTGGCGCTTCGACGTGCCTTGCTTCGGACTCAAAACCCTTGAGAGCATGGCCGAAGGCGGGGTGACTAAAGCCGCCCTCGAAGCAGACGCCGTCATCCTCATCGACAAGCCAGCGGTCACCGCACGGGCGAAGGAACTCGGCATCGACCTCTTTGGCTTTGCACAGTCTTAAACGGGGCGACAACGGACACTCAGCCTTCGTAGAAATTCCAGGCAATCGCGCTCTCGACCAGCACCCACGCGGCCAGCAAAGCTAAGGCCAGCAGAATCCACTTACGGTAACGCGTCCACACTTCCGGAGTCTCCGCCGCGTGATCCAGTCCATGACGGGCGCTAAGAAGCAGTTTCAACCGGGCATGCCAAGCCAGCTTAGTTTGGCCCGAAAGATCCCGATGCGCGTACGCATTCACGCGATAGTCTGGCTTACGGAACAATTGGGCGATTCGTCGCAACACGCCCCCTACTTACACCCTTTACCCACGCTTTACAAGCGGAGCGTCTCAAGGTAATCCCAAAGGCGTGAAGTCCACCACCCGGTCCCTCCGCGCCCTTAAAGGCGTCCGACCCATCGTCTGCCTGACCGCCTACGACGTGAGTACGGCCCGCATCGCGGACGCGGGCGGGGCCGACCTCATCCTGGTCGGCGATTCCCTGGGCAACACAGTCCTTGGCTTCCCCGACACCGTCAGCGTGACCCTAGACGCGATGATTCATCACTCTGCCGCGGTCGCCCGGGCCAAGACCGAAGCTCTCGTAGTCGGCGACCTCCCCTTCGGACTAGCCCACGACAGTTTTTCCAAACTCCTTGGCTACTGCCGCCGCTTCCTACAGGAAGGCGGCGTCAAGGCCGTGAAAATTGAAGGCGGTGCCTCGCTTGCGCCGGCCATCGCCCGCCTCGTCGATGCCGGCATCCCGGTGATGGGACACGTTGGCATGCTCCCCCAGCGCGTGCACTCCGCCGGCTATCGCCGCCGAGGACTGACCCCTTCCGATCAGAAACAGATTCTTATCGATGCCCAGGCGGTCGCCGCCGCCGGCGCCTTTGCGATCGTGGTCGAATGCGTCGACGAGGCCTTCATGCCGAAAATCACCGAAGCGGTCTCCGTCCCGACTATCGGCATCGGCTCCGGTCGCGGCTGCGACGGCCAAATCCTCGTCATCCATGATCTGCTCGGCCTGACACCTGAGCCCCCGCCCTTCGCTCGTCCCGAAGCCAACCTGCACCGAGACGCGGTCGCGGCCGTTCGCCGCTGGGCCACCAAGGTGCGCACCAAGAAATCTAAATGAACTGCGTCATCTTCGGAGCCGGCGGCTGGGGTACGGCGATGGCCATCCATCTCGCCCGCCAAGGACAGACCGTCACGCTCGTCCCCCGCCGAGCCGAACAGGCCCTCGTCCTCGCTACCACCCGCGAGAACAAAGAGTACCTGCCCGGACATCGCCTCGACGATTCGATCCAGATCGGCCTCGAACCATTGCCGGCGCTGATGGATGCCGACCTGGTCTTCCTCGCCTGTCCTTCCAAGGGCCTTCCTGAGCTTCTGAAATCCATCGGGCCCGCAGTCCGCAGCTCTGGCGCAAAGATGGCGATCTCACTCTGCAAGGGACTCGACCTGAATACGCTTCGCCGGCCGTCTGAACTGATGTCCGAAGCTTTCGGAAAAATCCCGGTTGGCACCCTCAGTGGGCCCAGCAACGCCGATGAAGTCGCCCGTGGCCTGCCCACCGCACTGGTCCTCGCCTCGGTGGCGGATGCTGGACTCCTCAAGGATGTCCAAGCAGTCGTCAGCGGTCCGACTCTGCGCGCCTATACTTCGACTGACCTCATCGGCGTAGAGATTGGGGGCACGCTCAAGAACGTTTACGCGCTGGGCGCTGGCCTCTGCGATGGACTTGGCCTCGGCTCCAACGCGAAAGCGGCGATGCTCACTCGTTCGCTCCAAGAAATGGCCCGCCTCGGCGAAGCCCTCGGCGCACGACCCGAAACCTTCCTCGGACTCGGCGGCGTCGGCGACCTGATGGCCACCGCACACGGTTCGTGGAGCCGTAATCGCTCGCTGGGCGAACAACTCGCCAAAGATCCTCAAGGCACCCTCGCCGCGCTGGCCTCCCGCAAAGAAGCCGTCGAAGGCCATCGCGCCGCCGAAGCGTTATCCCAATTAGCCTCGAGCAGAGGCCTCGATGCTCCGATTCTTTCCTGCCTGCATGCGATTCTCTACAAGGGACTCGACCCGCGGGCTGGTGTGGTCGCCCTGATGACTCGCGACCTCCGTCCGGAAGCATGAGTACCTCGGACGTCGTCTCACGTCCTTCGCCCATCGCCGGTCTCGGACTCTTCGCCGCACGCGACTTCACCCTGGGCGAGCGTATCTCGCCCTACACCGGCACCACGACCTCATTGCAGCCGACGGAGGCGAGTATGCATGGCAAAGTTTACACCTTGGAGGTAGCCCCGGGCCGATGGCTGGACGGATCGCCCGACACGAATCCCACCCGACACGCCAACCACGCTTGCCACCCCAACGCCGAACTCATCTGGAACGAGCAAGAATCGACAGCCTGGTTGACCGCCTCGCAACCCATCGCCGCGGGCGCGGAAATCACCTTCGACTATGGCTTTTCTCTCGCCGAAAGCCTCTTTCACCCCTGCGCCTGCGGGGCCGCCGACTGTATCGGGCGGATCATCGCCTCCCCTCTGCGCCCCGCTCTCCGCCGCCACCTGCGTTTTTCACGTCCAAGGGATTGACCACCCGCTTCTGGAAGGTCAGTTTTTGCAGGTCAATCAGCCCATTTACTCATGAAAAAAGTCGCCCTTACCGAGCTCGATCCCCGGCTCCAGAAACAGATCACCGCCGCCGACCAGCAGCTGAAGACAAACCCCCAGTACGCTATCGAAGTCCTCTCGGGAATCCTTGTTCGCAATCCAGGCTGCTTAGAGGTACGTCGTACCCTCCGGAAAGCCCAGAAGGCCCTCCTGGGAACCAAGAAGGGGTTATTTGATGGCATCACGGGTGCCCTAACCTCCGGCAAAATCGCCAAGGCCGTCGAAGCCGACCCGCTCGCCGCCATCGCAGGCGCCGAAGAAGTACTGGCTAAAAAGCCGATAGATTCCAACGCCAACAAGACCATCGCACTTGCCGCCATCAAGCTGGGTTTCCATGAACTGGCCGCCTTCGCCTACGAAGAATTGGCCGCCAACGAACCGACCCAGATCCAACACTTCGTCGATCTCGCCAACGTCTGGATCGTCGCCGGCGAAAACGATAACGCCCTTAATGCCGCCGACAAGGGCCTGAAACTATTCCCAGGCAACGGCGACCTCCAGGAAGCCGTTCGCAAGGCCTCGGTTAATAAGACGATGAAGAAGGGCAACTGGGAGGACAAAGGCGACTTCCAGTCGAAGCTTAAAGACAAGGACGAAGCCCTCCGCCTCGACCAGTCCGCACGTTCCGTCACCGACTCAGCCACCGCCCTCGCGCAGGCCGCCGAGCTCGCCCAGAAGATTCAAGAGACCCCGGATAACCTCGACCTCTATCGCGAGATTGTCCGCATGTTCCTCATCGCCGAAGACCTAGACAGCGCCATCGCCTGGCTGCAGCGCGGACGTGTCACGACGCTCGGCAAAGCCGACACGTCACTCGAACGCCAGGAAAGCGACCTCGTCATCCGTCGCTACGAAAGCATCTCCAAGCAACTCCGCGAAGCCATCACGGCCAATCCGGTCGACTCCGTCAGCAAGGAAGCCCTCGCAAAGAACGAGGCCGAAATGGCCGCCTTCCGCCTGAAGACCTCCGTCGCGCTGGTCGAACGTTATCCGAACGACTTCGCCTATCGCTACGAGCTCGGCACCCTCCTCCTCACCGCAAACCGCCTCGAAGACGCCGTCCAACAGCTCCAGTACGCGCAGCGTAACCCGAAGTTCCGCCAGCCAGCACTCCTCGCCATCGGCCGCGCCTTCACGCTTGGCGGCAAGTACGACCTCGCCATCGAGCAGCTGAACGCCGCCAAGAGCGAAGTCCAGCTGATGAACGACCTCAAAAAGGACATCATCTATTCTCTCGGCGAAACCTACGAAAAGATGGGCAAGGACAAGGAAGCGGTCGACGAGTACAAGATCATCTACATGGCCGACTCCGGCTACCGCGACGTCGCCAAGAAGATCAACGACTTCTACGAACGCCAGAAGGGCGCCACGGCCTAAGCCTCACCTCCGACCTCACCACCCTGCGGACGGCTTTCACCGACCGCCTCCCCTCTCCTGCCCATGGCACTCACCCCCTTTAAGAGTAACCTCATCGCCGACGTCGGTATCAGCATGGGCGATGAAGGCAAAGGCCGCCTCATCCCCGAGATCGTCCGCGAACTCCAAGCGCTCACGGGCCGACGCGACGTGGTCGGTACGGTGCTCAAGGTCAACGGCGGTGCGAACTCCGGTCATACAGTCGCCGGCCTTAAGCTCAACCTCCTCCCTGGCGGCGTGGCCGAACATGACGTCGCTTGCCTGGCACTCGGCGCTGGCGTTGTGGCCGACCCACGCAAGGCGCTCTGGGAGGCTCTGCCGCTCGAGAAGATTGGCATCCCGGTCCTCAATCGTCTGCTCATCGATGAACGCTGCATGATCAGCGACGTCTCGCACCGCATCCTCGACCTGGCCTGGGAAGACTATCGCATCCACGTGCTCGGCCAGGAGGCCCGCGGCTCCACCGGCCGCGGCATCACGCCGGCCTACGCTGACGAAGTCGGCCAGTTTCAGATTCACTACTCTGAATTCCTCGGCGCTAAATCCGACTATTCAACGCGTCTCTCGGCCCGCCTGAACCGCGCCGCCTCCATCGTAAGAGACGTCTGCAAACTCTCGCCCGACAAGTGGGCCGGCCTCTTCGTCAAGCTCACCGAAGCTGAACTGCGTGCCAAT
>Ga0208951_1000292_pt1 | contig 23034 bp, 17 predicted proteins | sample GreLakmeMI27MSRF_FD_187702 | JGI IMG/M metagenome (GOLD analysis project Ga0208951, IMG submission 187702) | Freshwater lentic microbial communities from great Laurentian Lakes, MI, USA - Great Lakes metaG MI27MSRF (SPAdes) | ecosystem: Environmental > Aquatic > Freshwater > Lake | place: Great...
GGGGGCTCAACTTCTTAAAATTTGCTCCGGCGCTGCGCGCCGGACGCTGGCTGACTTCTTAAGGGTGGAACTTCTTAAGGGTGGGCCCCCCCTGTATGGATGTCCGTGAGCTGCAGAAGGGATTGCCTGGAGAGCGCACAAGGAGCACGAAGTACGCGAGGGCGCGCAGTAAGTTCTTCTTGTTGTGTTGACAGCGAGGCGAGGACTGGAGGACGTTGAGCGCGACGACGCACGCGCCACCATGTGCGTGGCTGCGTGCTCACTGTTTGCGACCTCCGCGCTCTCTGGCGGTGCATTAGCCATGCGTACCGTTACCCTGCGCGCCTTGCGGCAACGCGCGGCGCCCGGCAGCTCTCGTTGGCTAGCCGCAGAAGCTGGCGCGGGAGGACCCTCGGGCGGCGACGGCGAGGAGGGCAAAACCGCAGCACCGGCCGCGCCCCGGCCCGCCCGCAGCCGCTTCGGCAGCTCGCTGCTGGAGCGCGTGCTGGGCCCGGTGGCGGTGGAGGCACCCGCGGCGGAGGCCCTGCCCCCCCCTAGGGTTGCGAAGGCGCAGCGGGCCCCCTCAGCGGGCCCGCCGCGCACCGTGCTGTCACGCAGCGCCGCCGCGGAGGCTGCGAAGGCTGCCGCCGCCCGAGCGGCGGCGTCCGCGCGCGAGGGCCCGCCGCGCGTCTTCTCCTCACGCAAGCTGGCGTCGCCCGAGCTGAAGGCGGCAGCCGAGGCTGCGGAGCAGCGCCGCAGCGGCCGTGAGTCCCTGCGCCCCCGCGGCCCCGAGGCGCCCGCGCCAGCCAGCTTCTCAGGCGAGCGGCCTGTGCGCGAGCGCAGCGCGCGGAGGGGCGACAGCAGCGGCCTCTTCTCCGCCAGCCCCGCAGGCGGCCCGCGCGGCCGCGCAAGCTCCCCCCGCCGCCCCGGCTCTGGGGCGCCGCGCGACGCCGCCGCGCGCAGCCGCGCGAGCGCTGAGCTGGCTGCGCAGCTGGCGCGCGCTCAGCCGCCCAGCGCGCCGCCCGACTTTGACCTGTCCGACGTGGAGCACTTCCTGCGCATCACCCTGGATACGGAGCTCAACACGGACGACGTGGGCACGCGCCCGGAGCTGTGGCACGAGCTGGCTACGGAGGAGGCGACGCCTGAGCAGCTGCTGGCCACGTCGGGCCAGGAGCCCCTCCTGCGCCGCTTGTCGGGCGTGTCGGACGACGCGGAGTGGGCCGCAATCACGCAGCTGGCCATGAGCGACGCGGCGGCGCTGCAGGCGTCCATGCGGAGGCGTCGCCTCGCCCGGGGCGGCTCAGGCCTGGCGCACGCGCAGGCGGAGGACGAGGCGCTGGCGGCGCGGCTGGCAGGGGCGGGTGTCGGGGAGGGGGAGGGGCGCGCATTTGCCGACCTGGCGCTGCGCACGCTCCTGCACAACCCGCGCTGGAGCTTCGCGGCCAAGGCCAGGGCGCTTGATTTCGCCGCGCAGAGGCTGCAGAGCCAGCCGTGAAGGAGTGATGCTCATGCTGTGCTCATGCCACCTGCTAGAGACTCTCTCTACGTCATAAGTGTCCCGATGGTATGGCCGCCCCGCTACAAGGAGAGCAGCTGGTCAGCCAGCGCAGCGTTGCACACCGTTATGCGCCCCTGCTCAGCCGCGCGGCCAGGCGCGCAGCGCAGCAGTGGCGGCGCCGCTGGCGCAGGTGGCGGCGGCAGCGGCGGCGGCGGCGCGGCAGCAGGCGTGGGCGCGGCAGCGCTGTGTTGCGGCGTCGGTGCTGGTGCGACTCTGTGCGGTTCCGGGTGCGCTCTGGCCCCTCCCTGCTGCGACAATCGCGCGTCCAGAGCTCGCAGGCTGTCCACCAGCGCCGCCTCGTCCACACTGCGCTGGCTGGGCCAGGCGGCAGTCCCCTGCGCGTGTCTAGGCATCGCCCGCAGACTCGCCTCCAGCGCAGCCTCCTCCGCGGACCAGGCGCCAAACAGAGCCAGCGGCGACGTTGGCGTTGGATGGGGCGCGGTGTGGGGGGCGTCGCGGCCTCTGCGCGTCTCCCCGTCTCCCCGAGCCGCGCGCTGTTGCAGCTGCGCGCCGTCTCGCTCCTCCATTGCCGCGCGGTACGCGGCCGCCGCCAGTCGCTGCTCCTTGGCGAGGGCGGCCACCGCCTGCTGCGCAGCCTGTTGCGCGGCTCGGCGCACTGCTGCCTCCTCCGCCGCGCGGCGGGCGCGCTCCCGTTGCGCCGCTTCACCCTTGGCAACCGCCGCCCGACGCACCTGCTCGCGGCGCTGTCGCGCCTCAGCCTCCGCCAGCGCCGCCACGTAGCTGCCCGCCCTCACCAGCGGCGCCTCAGCCAGCTCCGCCAGCGGGCGCGGCGCGGGCCGCACCGCCACGGGCGATGCGGCGGCGGCGGCGCGAACGGCGGCCGCCTCCAGGCGCTCGCGGTAGCGCTGCAGCACCGGCGCAGAGGCTGAGGCTGAGACGGAGGAACGCGGGGTGGGCGGCCCCTCGCCCGACCAGCCCAGAGGCGCGCTGCCGGGCGACATCCGCGGCGAGGGGCGGCTCAGCGCTGCGCGCAGGCCGTCGCTGGCTGCGCGCGCCTCCTGCAACAGCGATGCGGGGGGCTCGCACGCGGACACCTCAGCCAGCTGCCGCGGCTGAGCGGGCGCAGTGACGGGCCTGCCCCACCCCTGCTCCGCGGCTAGCGCGTGCTCCTGCCGCGCGCTCTGCAGCAGCGAATCCAGTTCGGCGCCCGCCGTCGCACGCAGAGTGGCGCACGGAGGCGCCTCGGGCGCGATGACGCCGTGGCCGCGCGCACGCACGGGCGACACGCTGGGGCTGCGCGCTGCGCAGGCCGCACGGGCGGGGGAGTGCGGCGCGTGGGCTTCCCCCAAGCACTCGGAGGTTGAGGAACCGCCGCTGGGCGACCCCACGCTCTCCCCGCGCACAGCGTCCGAGAAGCGCGCCAGACGCATCATGCCCGCGCGCTTGCGCAGCAGCCTGTGCGCGAGCGCGAGGGTGTGAGCAGGGGAGCGAGCGCAGGTCACGCGCCACTCCACGCGCCTCTGGTTCACCGGCTGCGGCGGCGGCGCGTTTGGCTGGCGCAGGTACTGGTCTGCAGCGTGACGCCTTGTCTTGCGCACTTCAAGAGCCTCCAGCGCCTAGGGAAGGGTGCACGCACGCGGTCAATCATGCACAAGCACCCGCAATGCCCGGGCTGAGCAGCGCTCCGCGCCACGGGCTCACAGCAGAGCTGCGAGTGTGGCGCACCTCGCGCTGTGCCTCCACCTCCTTTCTGCGCGCCGACTCCTCCTGGCGCTTGCGTCGCAGCTGAGTGGCCTCGGCCGCAGCCCTGAGCTGGAGCTCCTGGTCGTAGCGCATAGCCTCGTCAGTGCAAGTGGTGCCGCATGGTGCAGGAAGATACAGCACGCGGGGAGCCCAACTGCTGGTTCGTTGCTGTGCTCGAAGCAGTCGAAGCGAGCCTCGAACCAGACTACTGATCGTGTTTCAAGCAAATCATCTTCCTTCGATGACACGTCTCATTCGTCAGAGGAGTCCGTGTCGTCGTAGAAGTCGTCCTCCTCTTCGTCCTCCTCTTCGTCTTCGTACGTGGCTGCGAGCGGTGCGCAACGTTGCGGCCCCGTCGCTGCGCCAGCCTGCATCGACGTCCCCTTGCATGCTGCGAAGAAGGCACGCTTCTTGCGAGGTCTCATCCAGCCCTTACCTGAGCAGTATTTGTTGCATGTGTGGCGCGAGAAGAAAGTGCTGATCCCGTCATCGCCCAAGTCTGTGGGCCCGAAACGCCCGGGCGTTTCGGCCTTTGCTTCAAAGTCTTTCGTACAGATTCCTGCTGTTATCACAGCCTCACAGCGCTTCCCTCGTCGGTTTCTGCGCGCGCGCGTGTCTATGTGCTGAGGAAAATCGAGAGAGCAACTGGCAGCAGCAGTACTGGCGCCATCACGCTGGGCGACGCGCTACAAGCTGCAAAATGTCTGTACCGCTAGAGTACCGCGGCGCCAACATACTGGCGCCCATGGTCCGCGTGGTGCGCTGAGCGGCAGCGGCAAGAGTGAGCATGAGCTGAGTTGAGCGACAGGGCACGCTGCCTATGCGCATGCTTGCGGCCGAGTACGGCGCCGACATAGTGTACAGCGAGGAGATGATAGACAAGAAGTGAGTGCAGCAGGCTATGTGTGGCGAGCAGTGGCTGATGGCGTGCTGCTCGCTTGTGCGCAGGATAATAGCTTCCACGACCGTCGCGAACGAGGAGCTGGGCACCACCGACTTTCTGGACAAGAGCGGCGGGGTGCGTGCGTGCGTGCGTGCGTGAGTACGAGAGACTTGCGTGAGTCTCACTCTCGCTGCGCACTTCACAGCTCGTCTTCCGCACTACTCCACTGGAAAGGCACCGCCTGGTCGCGCAGCTGGGCACCGCCAGCGCGGCGCTGGCTCTGCAGGCCGCCACGCGCCTGGCTCCGTTCGTGGCCGCAGTGGATGTCAACATGGGCTGCCCCGTCCACTTCAGCACCTCCGGCGGCATGGGCTCCGCTCTGCTGAGCAAGCCGCAGACGGTGGATGACATCCTGCGCACGCTGGTGCGCAACCTGCCCTGCCCCGTCTCCTGCAAGATTCGGCTGCTGCCCACACCCGAGGCGACGCTGCAGCTGGTGCAGCTCATCGAGCGCTGCGGCGTCGCGGCGGTGGCGGTGCACGGGCGCTATGTGGCCCAGCGGCCGCGCGACCCGGCGCACTGGCCCCAGATTGCAGCTGTGGCGACTGCAATTTCCTCAATTCCCGTCATTGCAAACGGGGATGTGCTCACCTACGCTGACTTCCAGCGCCTGCGCGACGAGACGGGTGCAGATGCGGCGATGTGCGCGCGGGGGGCGCAGTGGAACGCGTCAGTCTTCCGGCGGGACGGGCTTCTGGCGGCCGCCACGGTGCGGCGAGCGTACGCGGAGGCCTGCGCGCGATGGGACAACCCGGTGGGCAACAGCAAGTACTGCCTGCGCGAGATGCTCATTGAGGACGTTGGGCTGGAGGGGCGCGAGGGGCGCGCGCTGGGCGCCGTGAAGAGCAACGCACAGCTCAGGGCCATGTACCAGCTGGATGCGGCGGGGGATGCAGAGGACGATGCGCGGAGCCTGGAGGGCGATGCAGAGAACGGCGCAAGGGCGGGCAAGCGGACGTGCCTTGCGGCCCCAACGATGTAGCCACGGCTGACCCGCCACCTCAACAAACATAACGGACGATGCAGATAACGGACAGACGATGAATCAGACGTCGTCGTTGTGGACCGAGGGTCGCCGCGTTTCTTATCCTTCGTCGAAGTCGTACCTCGTACGACCTTGCTAAGCTCGCAACGAGGCGCTCGCGACCTAGCGTTGACTGCGTCGGCGCCTTCCGTAGCCTAACAGTCGTGAGCAGCTCCAGCTCTCCAGTTCCAGTTCAGGACGGAGCGCGCCTCCCGCATGGCTGCGCCAGGAGGCAGCCGCGAGCAGGGGCTGCAGGCGCTGATAGAGCAAGAGCTGTTGGCTGCCGAGGCGCGGGAAAACGCCTCGCCCCGCAGTCGCGTGGCTGGCCCGCGTCGCGGCACTGCCTCCCCTGGACTGGAGCACGCCCAGGAGTGGCTGCGCCGCGGGCGGCTGTTCCTGACGCGGCACAACCTGAGCCCGGGGCTGGTGGCAAAGGTGGTGCTCGGGTGTATCGTCTTTGTGGTCGTCCTGAGCGCTGTTGTCACGCCGCTCAACACCGGCAATGATGCAAATGGACCCACGCGCCCGCCTCTGCCCTCGCCGCGCAACGCCAAGTTCTTCAACGCGCACCACTCGCCCGTGGGGGCCTGGGCCTCCTTCACGCTCGGCTATAAAGGCGCCTCGGGCGGCCTGGGCCTTGAGCTGGCAGGGCCAGCAAACCAGAACGTCTACGTGCTGCTGGACTCGCGCGACGGCACCTCGCTGCAGGCGCTGCCCTTTTTCCCCATCGCGGACAGCACCGGCACAAACGAGGCATTCTTCAGCCAAATGGGCAACGCGCTGGGCGAGCGTGTGAGCAGCCGTGTGGTTGCCTTTGCTGACGAGGAGATTAGCCGCCGGCTGAGCGCGGGCACGGACACGTGGAGTGCCGGGGATCTGAGCTTCCGCATCTACAGCCCCGTGCGCGAGGTGCCCGACCCCAACAGCGCTGCCGGCAACGACGCCAAGCTGCAGGCGGCGCTGGTGCCCGCGGTGCTAGTGGAGCTCACCGTGGACAATAGCATGAGCGACCGCGAGCGCCGCGTGGTGTTTGGCTACCAGGGCAGCGACCTGGCGGCGGGCGCGCGGCGCTTGGACGGCAGCCTGCTGGCGCCGGGCGTGACTGGCATCGCGCATGGGCTGAGCACCGGCATTGCTACTGACGCGGCCGGGGCGCTGGCGGCGCAGGGCTTTGCGCTGGGCGACGTGCTTGGCGACAACGCGCTGGAGAACCGCACCTTTGCGCTTGGCAACCATGCGGTGCTGGTGGCCCGGGCTGCGCCCAGGAGCGCGAGCACCTTCCGCTACGCGGTCGCTTTCCACCGCGGCGGGCGCGTCACGTCCGGCATCGACGCCAGCTACTACTACACCCGCTGGTGGGACAGCCTCGAGGCGGTGGCTGCATACGCGCTGGGGCACTTTGCGGAGCTCAAGGCGGCTTCGCTGGCCGCGGACAGCCTGCTGGAGGGCAGCAGCCTGAGCCTGGACCAGCGCTTCTCGCTGGCAATGGCCATCCGCTCCTACTACGGCAGCACGCAGCTGCTGCTCGCCGGCGGCAAGCCTGTGTGGGTGGTGAACGAGGGCGAGTACCGGATGACCAACACGTTTGACCTGACGGTGGACCAGCTATTCTTTGAGCTGCGCATGAACCCCTGGACGGTTCGCAACGTGCTTGACACGTTCACGCACCGCTACAGCTACACCGACACGGTGGTCTTCCCAGCCGGCGAGGGCGACTCGGCGGTGCACCCGGGCGGGCTGAGCTTCACGCACGACCAGGGCGTGGCCAACGCGTGGACGCCCTCTGGGCAGGGCAGCTACGAGCAGGCTGGCCTTGTGGGCCTGTTTAGCTTCATGACCCACGAGCAGCTGGTCAACTGGGTGCTCTGCGCCACAGCCTACGTGCACGCCACGGGCGACGGGCCGTGGCTGGACGCAAACACGGAGACGCTGCAGCGGGCGCTGGCGTCGCTGCTGGCGCGCGACCACCCGGACGCTGCGCAGCGCGACGGCCTCATGTCCCTCGACAGCACCAAGTGCGCGGGCGGCGCCGAGATCACCACGTACGACAGCCTGGACGCCAGCCTGGGGCGCGCGCGCGGCAACGTGTACCTGGGCGGCAAGACCTGGGCGGCCTATGTGGCGCTGGAGCACGTCTTCTTCTCCCTCTCCCTGGAGGAGGAGGCGGCCACTGCGCGCGGGCAGGCTGACAAGGCGGCCGCCACCATGACCGCCGCCCTGACCGCGGCTGGTGCGAACGGGCACCTGCCTGCGGTGCTGGGCCGCGGCGGCTCAGCCTCCGCCATTTTGCCCGCAATCGAGGGTCTCGCCTTCCCCAGGCACTGCGGCGCGGGCGCGGCGCTGGACGCGCGCGGGCGCTACAAAGACTACCTGGCGGCGCTGAAGCAGCACCTGCAGGTGGTGCTGCGCCCGGGCGTGTGCCTCTTCAGAGACGGCGGCTGGAAGCTGAGCAGCACCAGCGACAACTCCTGGCTCAGCAAGGTGTATCTTGCGCAGTACGTGGCTCGCGCCGTGCTGGGCCTGCCGGCTGCCGACGCAGCCGCCGTGGCTGCGGACGCGGCGCACGCAGCCTGGCTGCTGCATCCGCGCGAGAGCTACTACGCCTGGTCCGACCAGATGCTCAGCGGCGTAGCCATCGGCAGCCGCTACTACCCCAGAGGCGTCACAGCCATCCTCTGGCTGGACGAGGCGGCGGAGGGCGAGAACGTCAGCGGGCGATGAGCGTTAGTTCTATCGCAGCGCAGTGTCTTGCATGTGCGTTTCCGTCAGTTGTTTGCGTGTTTCCGTCTTCTCAACTCAGAAGCCCCAAGAGGGGTCGCTCTGTGAGCCTCCTCCGTCGCCCCCCTGCGGCTCGGCGGGCAGCGCCAGGTGCATCCGCTGCTCCTGTGGCAGCTCCTGTTGCATGTGCGCGTCTTGCGCGTGCGCCTCAGCCTGCCCCCGCCCCTCCTCCTGCTCCTGCCCCCCTCCCTGCACCGCCGCCGTGCGCCACGCATCCCCCAGCGCCGCGTCCAGCTCCCCGTAGAGCTGTTGCTGGTCGCGCACCGCCTGCGCGTCCGGGTCCTCCAGCTCCTCCGCCTCCTCGCCGCCGCCGCCACCACCGCCGCAGCAGCCCAGCGACGCGCGCAGCAGCGTGAGCGCGGCCACCGCGTCGCCCCGGGTGGCCACTGGGTGCGCCATGAGGCGCGCGTGGGCGCGCGTGAGCCGCACCGCAGCCTCCAGCAGGCGCGGCGTGCTGCACGCAGCCGCACGCCCGGCGCCGCCGCGACGCTGCGCCTGGTAGTAGGCGCTCACCAGGCGCTCAGCGTCTGGGCCCAGGGGAGCGGGCAGCGCGTCCTTCACAGCCGCCACGTAGCGCGCCAGTCGGGCAGACGGCCACGCCTCGCCCTCGAGGCCGTCTGCAGCCGCAGCTGCAGCCCCAGGCGGTGGCGCGCCCTCGCGCGCGGGGCTGTGCGCCTGCGCCGCCGCTGCTGCCGCGTCGTGCGCAGCGCGGCGCAGGCCAAGCACCGCGTCTGCGTGCAGTGCGTCACGCGCGGCGGCCCCCGCTGCGCCCACCGCGTCCGCGATGCGCACCACCAGGTCGAAGCGCGACAGCAGCGGCGCCGCCAGCGAGGTTGCCGCCTCCAGGTCATGCGCCAGCACGCCGCCAGGCACGCCCGGGCGCGCGTTGCAGGCGGCCACCAGCGTGGCTGCGCAGGGCAGGCGCACGTGCACGCCAGCCTTGGCCACGCTCACGTGCTGCTGCTCCAGCGCCTCGTGCAGCGCGCCGCGCAGGTTTAGCGGCAGCTGGTCCACCTCGTCCAGCGCCAGCACCCCCCGGTGCGCCTTGACCAGCGCGCCAGCCTCCATGGCCCACCCGCCGGCGTCGCGCACCGCCGCGCAGGTGAGCCCCGCCGCCGTCACGCCGCCGCCGTGCGCAAGCACGCCCCGGCGCGAGAGGCGCGCGGCGGAGCGCAGCAGCTGGCTCTTGCCCGTGCCCGGGTCGCCCAGCAGCAGCACGTGCGACTCGCCGCGCCCCGAGGCGGCGTCTCCGTCGCCGCCGGAGCAGAGCGCCAGCAGCACTACGAGCTTTGGGCGCCCCAGGCCCGCCAGCTGGGGGCAGAGCGCGTGGACCAGGCATGCGCGGCCGCCCAGGGGCGCCCCCGCGTGCGCCGCCCAGAAGGCGCGCCACTCCGCCAGCGCGTCCTTTTCCACCGCCCGCTGCGTGGCGGTGAACGCGGAGGGGGGCGCGGCGGAGGACAGCGCGCCGCCGCAGCGGGCGCGCACGGGGCTGCAGCTCACGCAGTGCAGCACCAGCTCGCAGGCGCCGCGGCCGCCCGGCAGCGGCGCGCAGCCCCACCGTCGGCGCACGACGCCCAGGAGCAGCACGTCCTCGCCGGCGGGCGCTGAGTGAAGCAGGTCCGCCTCCACAACCACGGTGACGGCGGCGCCGGAGCACACCGGCCCGCCCGCCGTGGGCGTGAGCAGCAGCTCCGCGCTGTCCACGCACAGCTGGGGCGACAGCGCGGACCCTGCGCCCGCCGCGTCCAGGCTGAGCTTGCCGCCGCTGCAGCTTGGGCAGCCGGCCGGCAGCTGCGCGGGGCGGCCGCTCTCCGCGTCCAGCGCCAGCAGGAAGGTGGCCCGGCAGCGCGAGCAGGAGGCTGCGCGGGCCGCCTGGCGCAGCCGCGGCGGGCCCACGCGTGCCACCGACCCCGCCAGGCACACCAGGCGACCCACGTGCGCGTCACGCAGCCCCCGCACGCTCAGCCAGGGCGGCCCGGAGCCGGCCAGCTGTGCGGCGTCGAACCTGGCGCGCACGTGCGTCTTCACGGTGGGCTCACGCGCCGCGTCGCCGCGTGCCGGCCGCGGACCAGCCAGACCGCCAGCCAGCGTCGCCTGCAGCGCGTCTCTGGCCGCGTCGTGAGCCAGGGGCAGCACGGCCAGCGGCTCGTCGAGCAGCGCATTGCACAGCGCAGGCTGCAGGCGCAGCAGCTCCGCCAGGCTTGCGGCCAGCCCGTGGTGAGCCTGCTCCTCGCCCTTCCACAGCAGCGCGCGCAGCTCCTCAGCGCAGCTGTCCAGGAAGAACTGCTTGAACAAGAGGCGACACGCCGGCAGCGGCAAAGCGCGCTGCCCTCGCCCTCGCGGCTCAGCCGTCATCGAGCGCACCTGGCATAGACGGACTTACATGCAGACACGACGCCACGTTGAGGCGGGGTAGACGGTCTATCGCGGAGTACCAAAGAATGCGTCGTCGTCGTCGCCGCCGCTCCGGTTTTTGGTCGGTCGTCGGTGAGGCGTGTTGGTCAGACTCGCTCGCTGGCTCTGTCACGCACAATGCCGTGCTGCCCGCGGCGACCCGCTGCGAGCGAGGAGTCACCGCCCGAGGGCGTGGCCGCAGCTGCTGTGGGTGCAGAGCAGTCAGGGCAGACGGAGCCCGAAGAGACGGAGGCGTTCAGCAGCCCTCCAGCCCGCTCTCGCGGCAGCACCGGTGGTGACGCTGCTGAACGCGCGCTGTCGCCGACGTCTCTGGACGAGCTGCCGCCTCTGCTGCCGTCGCCCTCTTACCAAGAGGCCGCATCCGGCCCGCGTCTATCTCTGTCAGCTGTGATGCGCGCCCTGGACGCAGAGGGCGAGGAGAGCGTGGACGGCTCGCCAGCGGCTGCACCCGTCCCACCTCCGCCCGCAGACGCGGCCCGCGCGCGCTGCGTGCTGCTGGAGCGCCACCTGCGCGCGTGCCTGTGCCGCCTGGAGGTTGGCCACGCCAAGGAGCGGCTGTACGACGAACTGGCGGCCGAGAGGGACGCCCTGCGGCTGGCGCTGGCCGGGGCGCGCTCGCAGGCGCAGGAGCAGGAGCTGGAGGCTGCGGCCCTGCGCGCGGCTGCGGCGCGCGCGGAGGCGCTGGGCAGCGAGAACGCGCGCCTGCGCGCAGCCGTGGACGCAGCCGTCTCGTCGCGCGTGGCGGCGCAGGCGGAGCTGGCGGTGGTGCGCGTCGCGAGGGACGCCGCCGCAGGCGCCGCGCAGGCGGCGCTGGACGCGGCAGCCGCGGCTTCCGAGTCGGCGCGCCAGGCTGCGGAGTGCCGGGCCGACACGCGGCGCGCGGCGGAGACGCGCGTCACCGCCCTCCACGCCGAGCTGCAGCGCTGCAGCCAGCAGGCTGTGCACGCCAAGCAGCAGCAGGAGGCTGCGGCGCGGCGCACCGCCCTCGTGGAGGAGGAGCGAGAGGAGCTCAGTGCGCGCTGCGCGGTGATGCAGCGCGAGCTGACGGACGCGCGCGCCGACGCGGCGCAGCACGAGGCGCTCGAGGCGGGTCTGGAGGCTGAGGTGTTGCTGGCGGAGGCACGCGCACCGGATGCAGCCTCAGACGCGCGGCTGCTGGCCGCCGCGGTGCCCCCGGGTGCGCGCGGCGCGCTCGCCGCTTCGCTGCGGCGCCGCACCGCCGCTGCGCTTGACGCCGGGCGGCGCCGCGTGCGCGCTGAGGGCGAGCGCGACGCGGCGGAGGCTCGCTGCACGCATCTGGCTCGCGCGCTGGCGCTGGCGGAGCAGCGCGGCGAGTGCGCGCAGCAGCCGCAGCGCTACCTGGTCACCCGCCTCACCGCCGCCGAGGAGGAGGCGCAGGGCTGGCGCGCGCAGGCGGCGCACTCTGCGGCGCAGGCGCACGGCCTGCGTGCGGACCTGGCCAGGCTGCTGCAGAGCCGGCAGAGCCTGGATGCGGCGCTGGGCGAGGCGCTCACGCAGACGATGCAGCCCAAGCACGCGCTGCGCGCACGGTGAGTCTGCACACGGCCTCTCAACATCAGCGAGCCTGGCGCGTGAGGGCGTCAACCTTCTCCGCCAGCGAGTCCCGCACACGCTGCACGGTGTCCCTGAAGGCGCCCATGTTGCGCGCCACCGCCTGTGCGCGGCGCCGCTCCTCGTTGAGCATCTGCGCCATGCGGTTGCGCATCTCCGCAGCCACGCGCGCTTCGGCGCGCAGCGTGTGCGTGCGCACCCGCTCTTCTGCCAGCGCCCGCGCGGCGTCGCTCGCTTGCGCGCGCGCAGCCTGCAGCGCAGCCTCGCGGCGCTGCATCGACACGGAGAGGCGCTGGCACGGGGCCTGGCGCTGTCCGTCCGCGGTCAGCACCGCCGTCTCCTGGGGCGAGCAGTTCCAGCTGTCCTGCACGGCGAGCCGCGGCGCATCCTCCTGGTCCACCACCAGCACGTTGTTGGCTCCAGCCTGCCAGCTGAGCACGCCGCCCTGCTCGCCCACTATGGCGTACTTGTAGCAGTGGGCGGTGTGGACGCTGAGGGCCACGGGGGCGCTGCGCCAGACGTCCCCCGGATTCCAGTGCAGCACCACCGCGCGGGCGCTGCTCCAGCGCCCCAGCGCCTCGCTGCTGCCCACCAGCGCAACCCGGCAGCCGAAGGAGACCTGCAGGCGCAGCTGGAAGGTGACGTAGATGTGGCGGCTCAGCTCCACCAGGTCACTGGGCGGCAGAGAAGCTGCCAGCTGCGACGCCTGCGCCTCAACATCTGCCTTCTCCTGCGCAAACAGGGCCGCCTCCTCCTCCTCCTCCTCCTCCTCCTCCTCCTCCTGGGACGTCTCCGACGTGCTCACGCCCTGCGCCGCCAGCTCCTCCCGCAGCGCCACCAGCGCCTCCTCCTGGGCAGCCTCCGCTGCGTCAACCTTGACACGCAGCGCGCTCAGGCGCGACTGCCCGGCCGTGCCTGGCGATGGTGCCCGGCGTCCTTCCCACACGGGGTCGCCGAAGCGGCGCATGAACGAGGCGACCGCCTCTGCGCTGTCTGGCTGGAAGCGGTCGTTGGCGCCGTTGTCATAGGACGCCTCCTCGTCCTCCTCCGCCGCCGCCACGGAGATTGCGCGCTCGGCCAGCACCTCGGAGGGCGGCTCGGCATGGGCCTCGTCGTAGGGGCTCAGAAAGGGCTCCTCAACAGGCGGCGCGGGGGGCACTGGAGGCACCTGGCGCTCCTCCTCTGCGACCACCACCGGGAGGATGGCCGGCGCCTCGTTCCCTCCGCCGCTGCTGCCGTTGCTGCCCCGCGCGGACGTCTGCTTCTGTGCGCGCTTGTCGTCCAGCAGCTCGTGCGCGCGCTGCAGAGGCGGTGGGGCCTTGGCCTGCAGGACCCGCGGGGGCGGGGGCGGTCTCGCAGGCGGCGGCCTCGGCGCGCGGGTCTGCTTGCGCCTCGACGAGCTCGACGTGGCAGGAGCCGGCACGCGGCGCCCTGGATGCGCGTGCAAGTCACCGCCGATGGCGACGGTGGAGCAGAAGCGCGAGCAAAGCATGCTGCCGCCGTCCAGGCAGCGAGGCTGGGGAGCGCGGAGGAGGGCGCCTCGCCGAAGGCAGTCCTAGGAGGGGCGGATTTGGGGGGCTTTGGGCTTGCATCGCAGCATCGCACCATCTTCGTCGCAGACCGAAAATACGCGAGCGCTACCTCCCTTCGCCGGCCTTCGCGACGCTCAAGCTACGCTCCTTCAAGAGTGTGTGTCGCTTTAAAAAGACTCAGGTAAACATCGATGTCGCCTTGCGTGCGTGTATGCCTCGCCCGCCGTCTCAGATGAAGGAGGCGCCGAAGGGGTCGGCGGCACCCGTCTGGGGCGCGGAGTAGCGCTGGGCGGGCTGTTCCTGGTGAGCGCTGCCTTGGATCTCGACGGTGTAGTTTGAGGGGAAGGCGCCCGCCTGTCCCGTGCGCGTGTTGCGCCCCTGCCACCAGCCGCTGGCGTCCTCCGCCAGCACGTCGATGACGTCCCCCTTTGCGAAGGTGAGCTCCCCAGCCTCGGTGGCTGCGTAGTCAAAGGTGGCCTGCCGCTGCTGCGCGCCGGGCGAGTGGGCGGCGGCGGGCAGCGCCAGGTGGGCCGCCACGGGCTGGGCGGCGAAGGGGTCGCCGCCGAAGGGGGCGGGCGAGGCGAAGGGGTCAGACGCCCCGTTTGCCGTGGAGGCGAACGGGTCGCTGTCGCCCGAGCCCCGGCGGGGGTCCTGGCTGCTGCCTCTTGAGGGCCCGCCGGCGGCCTTGAAGGGCTCCGGCTGTGCGGCGGCGCGGCCGTAGCCGCCACCGTAGCCGTCGCCGCCCCCGTAGTCGCCCACGTCCTCCGGCGACGCGCGGCGCTCCTGCTTGGCGCGCGGGTGCGCCTTGGCGTGCGCCACGCCGTCGGCCAGCGGCGCGCACGCCTTGCCGGCGCCGCAGAAAAAGTCGGCGCACGCCTCGGCGCACACCAGCAGCAGCGCGTCCAACTCCTCAGCTTTGCCGTCCTGCACCGCCTGCATCGTCTCCATGAGCTCGTTGTTGCAGTCGCTGAAGCTGCGCTCAGCCGCGCGCAGCTTGTCCTCCTTGTCGCGCAGCACATAGTGGTCAATCTTGGCGCCCGCAGACTCCTTGTCGCGCAGGTCCTTCGTCTTGCGCTTGTAGCTGTCCAGGTCCAGCAGCAGCGCCTTGCGGTGCTCGAACTTGGCGCGTTCAGCCAGACCCGCCAGCGAGTCGTTGACGTGCGCCAGCGCGCTCGACAGACCGCCCTCAGCCTTGGCGCGGCACCGGTCCTCCACGTTGTCGGCCGCGTCAGACAGCTTGCGCGCCAGCGCAGCCTGGTCGTCGCCGCGCGCCAGCGAAGAAAAGGCTGCGGACGCGCTCGTCATTGCTGCGCTGCTGCCGCGCAGGCCCTCGCGCAGGCCCTCCAGCACCCGCTTCACCTCCTTGTACTGGCGCTCCGTCTCGTTGTGGCGTTGCTGCGAGGCCGGGGAGCGGGGTTAGGGGTAAGCGGGCCGCGGGCCGCTCAGGGCACGGGCGCGCAATTCTGGGCACAGCGCGCACCAGGAACGCCTCAAAGTCCACGTGCACAGACTCGGAGGCCATGCCGGCCTGCGGGGCGGCGGATGCGGCGTGAGCGTGAGCGCGCGGCGGCAGAAACGCGCGCGGCGTCAACCCTGCCCTGCGTGTTCTGGCAGCGCCCACTTCGCCGCGCAGAGCCCCGGCAACGCGAGCACGCGCCTTCTGGTACACCATCTGCTTGGCGCGCCGCCGGAAGGTGCGCAGGCTGCGCGGCGCAGGGGCGCGGTCAGTCAGAGCACCTCCGTGATTCAGAGCGACGCCGGCCGACGGACACGCCCGCAGCGGCCAGCGACTGCTCCGCCCAGCTTCAGGCGCCTGCCGCGAGCCCGCCGCGAGGCCGAGCGCGCGAGGCGAGCAGCGCAGCGTGCAGACAGCTGTTTGCAGGCAGAGCTGGCACCCGGCACATCCTGCGAAACAGGCCCACAGGGCACGCACTCGTCCAACATCGCAGCGTGGCCACGGTGAGCTGCAGAGAGGAGAGACGCACGCGACCGGCGGAGGTGGCGGGACGTGTGTTCGGACAGCGCGGACAACAGCGCGCGAGCCAGCCTTCCCGCCCGCTCGTCTCTACTCAGAAGGTCAAGGCCGTCGGTCGGCCATAGATTCAAGACACGACGTCGTCGTACTAAGACACTACGAGCATAAGAGCGACCTCGCTTCCTGCGCGGCCTGTAGCGTTTCTGGTGTCTATGGCGCGCCGCCTGGTTGTGGCGACGCTGCTGGCGAGCGGTGTGGGGGCGCTTCCAAGCTACTTGACAGGCTGCTCGCACCCCAGCAGCGCGCTGGGGCCGCACGGCGCGCCGGTGGAGGACCCGGACGTCTCTTTTGCTCTGCTGGACGGAAGTGGAGCAGCTACTGCCAGCAGCTACTCGCCCGGGCAGACTTACTCGCTGACGGTCACCGCCCCAGTCCCGGGACGCGCGCTGCTCACAGTCTCGCACGGCGTGCTGCACGACGCCACGCTCTGCCAGGGGCGGCGCCTGAACTGGGGCGCGGTGCTGCCCTCTCAGACAACCTCCTGGACCGCACCCGCAGGACCGCCGGGTGCGCCACGCTCCCGTCCACCAGCCGTGCGCCCACGCTGACCCGCTCCCCCGCCCTCCTCTCATCTGCAGCGGGCGAGGTGACCCTGAGCGTCACCTTCTCCTCTGGCGCCGAGTACCGCCAGGCGAGACTGCTCCTGTCCGCAGCGCCCGCAGCCGCGCCCACGCCGGTGCCCGCGCGCAGCGCAATGTCCGGCATGGCGGGCATGGAGACGGCTGAGCCGGACGCGCCCTACATGCCCTCCCTGCACGTGGGCGTGCTCTCCGTGGACAGCACGGTATCGCACGCGCACAGCCACGGCGGCGGGTCCTGGGCAGGGCATATGATCCCCGCAGTCTTCTTCCTCATCTGGGGCGCCTACTGGTCCCTGAGCGCCATCAGCGCCGTGGCCACCGCCGGCGCGTCACGCACGCCCTTCCGGCCGCGCGCCTGGTACCCACTGCTGCCCGCGGTGCTGCCGCGCAGCAGCCGCCTGCGTCGCTTCGAGCCGACTCTGAAGATCCTGCTGCCTTCGCTGGGCGCCTTCTGCGAGCTGTACTTCCACCCGCCTCACCCGCAGTGGAACGGGCTGCTCAACGCGGACGGCAGCTTCAACGAGGGCCACGTCAAGTTCTGGCAGCACGCAGCCATGTACGGCTTCTTCATCCTGTCCGGCTTCGTGGACCTCTTCGCAGCGCGGCACCTGCCGCCCGGCGCGCCGCACGCGGTGCTGTGCGGCGCCTTTGCCGCCGAGGGCTTCCTCTTCTACTTCCACCTGCAGAGCCAGGCGGGCATGATGGCCGAGATCCACCTGCTGCTGGTGCTGGCCATCATGCTGTGCGCCGCAGCCACAGCCTGCGAGGGGCTGGGCGGCGGCGCCAACGCAGCGCTGGCCAGGGCGTACTTCACGCTGCTGCAGGGGGGCTGGTTTGTGCAGATCAGCCACGCGCTGTACGGGCGGCGGCCCTGGGAGGACAGCATGGCCACCGAAATGGTGCTCCCAGTCATCTTCTGCCTGCACCTGCTCGCCTGGGCAGCCGCGCTGCTGGCGCTCAACGGCCTGTGGGTCACCACCGTGCACGAGGCGCTGGTGCGCACGCGGGGCGGCGCGCTGTGGCAGACGGCGGAGGCTGCGGCGGCCGGGGCGCCCACAAACGCAGCGCCGGGCGGGGCAGAAAAGGCCAGGGACGGGGGGGGGGTGGAGCTGGGGGCGACGGAGGGACAGCACTCCGTGTGAAGTGTGTGCAGTGTCCCGCGCTATCGCGCTTGTATGCGTCTCGCGTCTCGCAGAGGCAGGCGTCTGCGTCCCTTCCGCCCAGGTAGGTAGTCTATCCCCGACCGTCTCGCCCACTCGCAGGCTCACTTTGCGGCCTTGGCAGCCTCCTTGGCCTTGGTCTCCGCCTGGGCGTAGAACCAGGTGCCCGCGATGGCAACCGCGCTGGCCACGGCGTTGATTGGGGGTATCGGGTTTCTGAACACTGCGATGCCGGCCAGGATGACCACCACCCGCTTCACCGTGTTTGCGATGCTGTAGGTGAGCGGGCTGATCCCGGTGAGGCACATGTAGCTGGTCTGGTTGTACAGGTGGTAGAAGAGGCCCCCCGTGAGCAGGAAGGCGAGGAAGCCCGTGTCCTTGCCCAGCCAGAGGAAGGGAACCGCGCCGCTGCCCGCGAACGCAGCCTGCGCGCCCTGCACCGCCGCGCCGATGCTGTGGCCCTCCATGGCGAGCGAGATTGGCAGCAGCATCGCCGTGCCCAGGATGCTCATCCAGGCGTACAGGTTGATGCCGCCCAGCCCGATGTCCGTCTGCGCCTCCTTGCTCTTGATGTTGCGAAAGACGAAGGCGAAGTTGGAGAGCATGGCGGTCAGGAACCCCGCTACGGCAAAGTTGACCTCCGTGGCGCTTACCACCGCCACACCAGCCACGATGGGCACCAGGCTGAGCCAGACGCCGGCGCTGAAGCGCTGGCCGTACAGCAGCGTCAGGCAGAGCACGGATACCACCGGCTCGGCAGCCTTGACGATCTGCATGAACGAGATGCTGCTGAAGTTGTAGCTGGCGCACCCGGCCACGTGACCGATCAGGTGCAGCGCAGTGACGGGCAGCAGCGCGCGGACCATGGGCAGCGTCACCTGAGTGCACATGTCAGCCGGCCAGAGCAGCGCGTGACGCACGGCGTGCCTTTGGCGCGGGGTAGATGCGCAGCGCCCAGACGAGGAGCATGAAGGCTGCGCCGCATGCCAGCTGCGATCCGGGTGAGTGGTTGGGCAGACGCACGCAGGCGGAGCCTCGCACCTGCACCCAGCTGAGCAGCCAGGGGTAGGGAAACACGTTGAGTGTCCTCTTGTTGAAGATTGCGAACACGGCGTTGAAGAAGTACCACAGGAAAACCGTCACGGCGAAGCTGCTGCAGGCCAAGCGCAGCGACTCAGCCTCGCGGGAATGGTTGAGATGCGACGCCTGTGACAACGCAGGTTGCGCGCAGCCCGAGCTGGCGCACGCTCGCAGCCGGGGCGGGCACGCACAGCTTGCCGGTGCCGGTCTCCTTGGCGGGCTCAGAGGCTGAGGCGGCGCTGACCGCGTGCGCCCCCGCGGACGCGCGCACGCGCAGCGAGGCGCCCCGGCGGGCCGGCGACACGCTCGCAGAGCATGGCACCGAAGGGGAGGCTGCGGGCGTGAGGCCGGCGCGCACGGGCAGCGCCACGGCTGTGCGCAGAGGCCGACAAGGGGCCGTCAGCGCAGCCGCGCGACTCTTCCCCGCGCTAGGTGGCGCTGCGCGCAAGAGCGACGCGCTGACGCCCGCAGGCGCGCACAGCAGAGCAGCCATGGCTACCAATGTGCTGAGATCCAAGACGGCAGAAGAAGAAGACCGCCGCAAGATGCATCGGAAGATGGTGACGTGGCATCTGTCGGACGACAAGAGGACAACACGACATCTCCGCGCCCTCGTCTCTGCCTCAGGGTCTCCTCGGGTAACTGTTTGGCGCGCATCACGGCGATGCAGGAGCAATCGACAGCGCCGCGCGCATCCCTGCCCTGGTCACCTAGCGACGAGGACGTTCCGTTCGCGTCACCGGAGCACGGCAGCCGCAAGCCGCGGCGCAAGCGCGGCGGTAAGCGCGGGTGCGTGTTCAGTCGGCTGCGCTGGGCAAGCACTCCGCACTCACTCCCGCGTCGCGTCGCGCAGGCAAGCCAAGGCTGCGAAGCAGGCCGCGGCTGGCGCGCCCGCCGCTGCCGAGGGCGCTGCGGGCCGCAACGCGCGGGGTCGGAGCAGAGGGCACGGGAAAGACGGCGCAGCTGAGCGGCCCACCGCCCCCAAGAACAGCAGCTCCTACCTGATGCGCAGCAAGGCGCTGGGCTTGAGCGCGCCTCTGGTGTCTCCTCCCACCAGCACTCCACACGCGCGGTGGCCCTCGGGCGCAACCCCAGCGCTGGCGGAGCTGGTGGGTGGCGAGGCGCAGTTGGGCACGGGCGGCCTGGACGTGTGGGGCAGCAACCTGGACCGCATCCGGCGGGTGGACGGCGGAGCGCAGGCAGGCAGCGCGGCGGAGGAGGCGAGCGGCGGTGTAGCAGCTGCGGGGTGCTGCGACGCGCAAGAGGTTCCCCGTGAGGCCCCGGGGATGGCCACGGAGGCTGTGAACGGCTTCGTGCTGGGCCAGGAGCGCAGCGCGGAGCACTTTGCACGCCTGGAGACGGAGAACCTGGCGCTGCGACAACGCCTGGCTGTGGCGGAGCGGCAGCTGGCGCAGCTGCGCGCAGCCTGCGCGCCGGCCGAGGCCAGCGCGGTGGCGCCGCGCGCCGCTGCAGGGGCGACGGACGGGGAGGCGACCAGCGCGGGTGCAGCAGCAGCGCCCCGGGAGATGCAGGGCTAAATAGCTCGGACTGATGAGCGTGTAATCACGCTGCTTGAGTCTTGAGTGACTGGAGAGGATGCTGAGGGAGACAGAGCGCTAGCGGCGACACCTGTTGATCGTCGCACGTTCTACACTTTCTTCTACTACTGTTCATCTGTTCTATCTCTTTATCCGTAGCGACTCCGCTTGTCGCGTGTTTGCCGCCATGACGACTGCCCACCGGCCCACCTGGGCGCCCGCCAAGGGCAACGAGGAGACTGGCGGGGCTCGCTTCTTTGGCGGCAGCGCGAGGCGCATGGCCAAGGACGTGCGCGGCCAGACTGTGCTCAAGTACCGGTGCGTGTGCTGCGCCCGCGGGCCTGCTGGGCGCTGACGCCGGCGACAGGCAAGACGGGCAGGCGAGCGCCACGGAGCTGGGCCAGCGCGACCTCAAGCTGGAACTCCAGGAGAAAGAGTTGCAGGCTGCCCGCTCGCGGTGCGCGCCGCCGCGCCTCCTCTGCTGCGCGCTGCTGACGCGGGCGTGCCAGGGACGGGCTCGCGCCGCAGCCTGGCCGCGCTCTGCTTCTTGCGCCGCCCGGCGCGCTCGCCCCGCCGCCCCTGCTGGTGCCCAAGGCCGTCGATGCGGACGACAGCGACGAGTTGCAGAGCGGGAGCGACGACTCATCAGACGGTGCGCGGCGCTGCGCTTGCTCTTGCCGGGCGCTAAACCTAATCACCACCCCCGCGGGCGCAGACGACGAGGACGACACAGCCGCGCTTCTGGCGGAGCTGGAAAAGATCAAGGCTGGTCGCGCGGAGGAGGCTGCGCGTCGTGAGACGTCCCGCGCTGCGGCAGAGTTTGCGGAGCGTGCGGCGGAGCTCGCCGGCGGCAACCCGCTGTTGCACTTGCAAGGCGGCGAGGCTGACTTCGGTCTGAAGCGCGCTTGGCACGACGACAGCGTGTTCAAGCACCAGAGCCGCAACGAGCCGGTCGCCAAGAAGCGCTTCATCAACGACACCATCCGCTCAGACTTTCACAGGCGCTTCCTGCAGCGCTACATCCGCTGAGACTGAGCGCCTCAAATCGCCTCAACGAACGTTCCTCTAATAAACGCCGAGCGCCCCTCACATCCAGCCGCGCTGTATGAGCGCAGCAGCAAGCGCAGCAGCCACCGCGCTGATGGCGGTGAGCTGCCCCTGCTGCGTCTCGATCTGCTCCGTGCCACGGCGCGTCACGATGGCCATGAGCTGCCGCGTGTGCGCGTTTGGCGCAACTCCGGCGTGCTGCATTGCGCGGAACTCGTGCAGGGCGCACTCGTCGTCGCGCGCAGCCTCCGCCGCCGCGATCCAGGCGTTGAAGGTGTGCACGGAGGGGCTGACGCCCTGCTGTCGCATGCGGTCGCGCACCGCTCGCGCGCGGCGCAGGTACGCAGCAGCCTCGCGCCCGCCCGCTGTGGCGCGCGCGGCGGCGCCGTGCGCAGCGATGAGCGCGGTGAAGGTGTAGTCGTTCGGCTGGATGCGTGCGTCACGCATGGCGGCGTACAGGCGCTCAGCTTCGTCTGGGCGCGCCGCAAACGCTGCAGCCAGCACGGCGGTGGAGTAGGACACCACGTCCGCGGCCTGCGCCTCCACCAGCCGTCGCAGCAGCCGCAGCGCGTCGTCCAGTCTCCCCGCGCGCGCGCAGGCCGCCATGGCCAGGTGGGTGCACACGCAGGGCGGCCCCTCCTGCAGCAGGCGGGACTCCCGCAGCAGGTGCAGCGCGCCCGCCGCGTCGCCAGCGTGCGCCAGCACAGCCATCAGCGCCGCCACGCAGTGGGGCGTCTGTGGCACCTGTCTTTGCTCCATGGAGTCGTACACCGCGCGCACAGCCAGCGGCGAGGCGCCCGCTGCGCCCAGGGCGCGCATGCCCGCGGCGTAGCAGTGCGGGGAGGGCGGTGTGGGGATGTCCTGGAAGGCCTGGGCGGCCGTCTCAGCGCGTCCGCAGCGCAGCAAAGCGGTGAGGTAGGCGCTGTGCAGGTGCGCGTCAACCTCCACGCCGCTGCCCATCGCCAGCGCCCAGACGGCTGCGGCGCCGTCGCCGTCCTTGAGGCGCCCGAAGAGCGTCAGGAAGGCTGAGGCCAGGTGCGCATCAACAGCCACGCGTCCAGAGGAACCTCCTTCTCCTCCGCCCAGCTCGGCGAACAGCGGCACCGCAGCAGCCGCGCCAGCGGCGCCGCCGCGCGAACAGGCTGCCAGCGCTGCGGAGAGGGCGTGTGCGTTTGGCGGCAGCCCCGCTGCGCGCATCTCCTCTAGCGTGCCCAGCGCCGCGCGCCAGTCGCCCCCGCGCGCGCGCACCAGCGCAGTGTAGGTGTGCGCGCTGGGCTGGAGGCCCAGGACTGGAAAGGCTGCGAAGAGGCGCTCTGCGTAGGCGACATCACCCCGTCGAGCAGCGACGCTGAGCGCGCTGGTGGCCGTGTGCGCGTTCACCGTGCCCGCGCCGGCAGCCATGGCCGCATCGAACAGCGCCAGGCCGCTGCGCCAGGAGGGGCCGCGTCCCAGCGCCTGCAGCTGCGAGTTGAGCTGGCGCGCAGCCACCTCATCGGCAGAGAGGGGCGTCTCGCTCGTCACGCCGACCTCTGCCGCCACGGACAGCGCGGCCGCGCCGGCCTGCGAGGGCGCGTGCGACGCGGGGGGAGCCGCTGGCCTGGAGCAAAGAGCAGCGTTGGCGTTGTGCTTGCGGGGCACGGACGCCTCCGCGCTCCTCGCGCGGCGCAGAGCGGGCGAAGCAGGCGCGCAGCAGCGGGCTGGCGTGGACGGGCCAGCCTGCGCGTTGCTGGCGAGGCGAGGCGCCACGCCGCAGCTCCACATCCCAGGAGCAGTCATGGGCGCCGGCACTCCACACGTCCACTGGCAGATGGGAGACGCGGGGCGAGCTGATGGGTTGCGCGGAGGGAAGAGAAATGTGACTCGCGCTACAGGCCTATCTATCCGTCACAGGCATCTATGAGAGGGAACGTGGGAACCCCACTCTGCCTCAAACTCTGAGCCCACCCCTGAACTGGCCTCCCCTCTGGCACCCGTACCAGCCCCAATCCCACCCCCTGCCTTTTCCCTTGCCCCCGCCCCCGCCCCTGCCGCTGACCCAGTCCCAGCCACTGCCCCCGATCACGTCTCTACACCAGTCCCAGTCCT
>Ga0208951_1000293_pt1 | contig 22979 bp, 24 predicted proteins | sample GreLakmeMI27MSRF_FD_187702 | JGI IMG/M metagenome (GOLD analysis project Ga0208951, IMG submission 187702) | Freshwater lentic microbial communities from great Laurentian Lakes, MI, USA - Great Lakes metaG MI27MSRF (SPAdes) | ecosystem: Environmental > Aquatic > Freshwater > Lake | place: Great...
CATTGGAAGATCTGTGAGGTCCATGTGCGTAGGGCGGATAGCCTCGTGCGCTTCTTGCGCCGCAGGCTGCTGCGCCGTTGCCTTACTCTTCTTTACAGACGCTTGCGCTTTTCCCACATACTCCGCGCCAAACGTCGCCTTCACATACTCCTGTGCCTCTGCAGTCGCCTCCTCAGAGATATAGGTTGAGTCCGTCCTCATATACGTGATATGTCCCTGCTCATACAGCTTCTGAGCCGACTTCATTGTAGACTTCGGCTGATACGAGAAGAGGGCGCTGGCCTCTTGCTGAAGAGTGCTGGTAATGAGAGGCTTAGGAGGCGCGGCCGTCCTCGGCACCGTCTTCGTAGACAGGACTTCGCCGCGCGTGTCTGCATGGATGTTCTCCAGGAAATTCAGGGCGGATTCCTCATCCTCCAACTCATCATAGAGGGATGCTGGGAATGTAAGGTTATTTGCTGTCCATACCCCTGAAATCCGCCAGCTAGTCTGCGCCGAGAACGTCGTAATCTCCCTCTCCCTGTCCACAAGAAGACGAAGCGCAGGGGTTTGACAGCGGCCAGCCGAGAGACCAGGTCCAACGCACTTCCAGAGAATCGGGCTAATCGTGAAGCCGACCATCATATCCAAGACGGCCCTCGCCTGTTGTGCCTCTACACGATTCATGTCTAGGCGGCGCGGATTTGCAACAGCCCTCGTCACAGCATCCTTCGTAATCTCGTGAAAGACGGCCCGAGGCGTCTTTGCTGGGTCAAGACCTAGAAGGACAGCCACGCTATAAGCGATAGCCTCGCCCTCACGGTCATCATCCGCCGCCAAATAGACAGTGTGGGCCGACTTGGCAGCCTCCTTGATACCAGACATCGCCTTACCCTTCTCCTTGATAAACGTGTAGCGCGGCTGGAAATCCCTGTCAAGTCCGACCGCATCCACCGTCTCCTCCAGAGCACGGATATGCCCCATTGTAGCAATGACCTTCCATCCTGGGCCTAGGAAGCCCTGGATTTTGCCGCATTTTGCGGGAGATTCTACAATACAGAGGGAGTACATACCTACATATCGTGCAACATGTTTGTCAAATTTTTCTTACTCATCTTGCCACTACGCTTATTGCCGCTACGCTTCTTAGCGCGCGTCTTCCTCGTGCTGGGCCGGCGGCGACGACGCCCGCCACCACGCGCCGAAATCGCGTCAAGAAGGGGTTTGAAATCCGTCTGGTCCTGTGTAAAGGGTTCAAACCGAGGAAAAATGTGAATATAATGTGCAGGCGGTATTTCAGCGAGGATTTTATGGTCCGGAATATCGTCAAAGAAGAAGACGCGGTTTGCCAAGTTATATGTAGGTAATCCTACTGCTTCCATCATATACTCAACATCTTTCAAGCGTTTCGGTGGATCATCTGAAGGAGTCCTCGTTTCATGTGTTCTGTCCATAATGTAATCAAAGACAACTGGCACATCTAATCTTGTTTTCAGTCTCTCATGAACATACTCAATGAACTGCTTGTCGGCGTTATTCGTGAGCATGAAAATCGCGTCAACGTTGCCCCGCGTCTTTGCATTGACGGCCGTTTGTAAGACTGCTACTGCATTTCTATTCAAATACAGTATGTCCTTTTCGGACTTGTTTTCTACATCAAAATAATTCCCTACTAGAGTATTATCCATGTCCCAGACGAGCACAAGTCCGGACATTCTATAATTATCTCTTATAATAATATATGGCGGCCGTTGACCCCCTTCTTACAAATGAAGATATAGAAGCGGCGGCTGGTGGCCCACAAATTAATATGGTAGCGGCACAAACGCGTATACGTCCTAAACTTCTGGCTGCACGTGAACTATTTTCTATAAATTATATTATAGATGCGAACAAGTATCCAACAGTCTATATAACAAGCGATATTCACGCGGATTATCGTAAGTTTATACAGATTCTTCAGGATGCTAATCTTATATCGAGAGATTTAGACCCTTATACTGAAGATATCTACAACCCTCGTATGATTACAGAGACAAGATGGATAGGAGGCCCTGGTATATTGGTTGTGCTTGTTGGCGATATTGTAGACGGTAGAAGAAAATTTGGGTGGTCTTTTAGCGATGTTGACGATACCAGAGGTTCTTTTGAGTTTTTATTGCATGCCTTTTTACACAATATACGTATTCGTGCGCTTGCCGCCGAATCTAATGTAATATTCACAATCGGAAACCACGATCTGGAGAGCATAATAGCGGTTGGTAACTTAATGACTAGTGGGTTGGGCACATACTTATATGACACATATGTGCACGCCACATCCAAGACGTTTTTTCTTGACCGCCCTGGAGTGAGAATGGGCGCTCTTTTACAATTTTACAGAAATTGCCCCTTTTATTTTCTTTCAATTCAAGACGGAGATAAACGAGAGGTTGCATGTGTTCACGGAGGATTACACGGACTTGGTGATTACTATGGCAAGCCAGTTGATTACACCGATAGTCTTATTCATATTCAAGAGGAAATTACCAAAGGAGGTGATTTGGTTGCTAATACTCCAAAAATATGGTATGAAGATGATTTTCAGCGATCACCACTTGGAAGCCCGCTATGGACGCGTTTATATTCGACAAAGAGTGGTGGGAGCTGTGATTTAGTAAACGCTCTGCCATATTCTTTAGTCGTCGTTGGCCACTGCCCCACGCACAATCAGAGTCTAAGACACACGGAACTTATTGCGACACAGGCGAGATTTTCTGAATGTGACCACGGAGAGCTAGGTGATAATAGGCCAGGATGTATTCTCTTAGATTGTGACGGAGCTGCACACGACAAGGCGCCGAAACTTGCATTTGTAGATACTGCACTATCAAAGTCTCAGAGAGCGCCGCCAGGCTTTGCCCTAGTGCCCGATATTAATAATCGTATAAGAGGTGTGCAAGTTCTTCGCCTGCGTCATAGCCTTGACAATCAGATTAACGGGGCCTTTTATAATGTAATTGAAAAAGTCATGCAAGGAGTTGCCGAGCAGCTTTATGCAGAGCCTATTATCGAGGCTGCGAAGGGCGGTAGACGATCTACGCGCAAACGCAAGACATATCGCAAATTTGAATCTAAATGTTCCAAACGTAGAAGTAGAAAATGAGTGGCTGCCGCATTCTTGACGATAAGGACCTAGAAGACCAGGCTGTAAAACTAAATCGAGCTGACATGCGACTATGGCTCCCTGACACACTTGGTGAAACCCGAATATTTGATAGAGGTTTTATCAAGCCATTTCCGAAGGCGTTTCAGGCAAGGACCTATCAAGAGGAGTATCCATCTCTACCTGTATCAACGATCCAGACTGCTAGGCCCGTCTATAAGAATACAATGAGCCTTCTTGAGAGGGTTCGTGGTATTCTATCAACTCCGACTGTAGTTATAGCAATAGATAAGGGTGAGAAGGCCGCCCCGCCTTATGAGCCTCGCACTCCGCCTTATGGATAAATATTAGAACTTTGGAACAAGTTCAGGGTTTCGCACAAGAACAAGTATAACACCCGCCATCATAGAAACATAAAGCAATAACTCGATGGCCTTTGATTTTTTAGCCATATACTCTATGAAGATATAGACTATACCCCAAACCGCAATCCACCAGAGCTCTAAGAATGATAAGAAGAGAAAAAGTTGTAACTTGTCCTTCATACTACCATATGAGCGACTTAAAAAATTTGGCATGAAATCAAGAAATGATAACAGTCCATCTCCAAGGTGGCCTTGGCAATCAGATATTTCAATATGCTGCCGGTCTCGCTGTTCGGAAGGTTCGAGGGGGGACCATCTGGTTCACTCAAGGTGAGAATGTGCATAATACAATGAGACGTGATTATGTGACCGAGTTGTTTGTAGAAGGGAATCGGCATAGCACGGTGCGCCCAGCAGCAATTGCTCGCTACACACAATATAGCGCATTTGAGCCATGGATGCCCAACTGGTTTGGCTCGGCTGCGACAATCTATTTGGAAGGTTATTTCCAGTCGCTTCCTGAACTGGTGCCTATTCTGCCTGAATTGCGCGCGTCGCTTCTTCCCGCTCTTCACCACTCTACAAGTATACAGCTTGATTCTACGATGAGTCGCACAGCCTTTGTTCATGTGCGGCGCGGGGACTATTTACTGAATCCGACCTATCACTGGATTCAACCCATATCTTACTACGAAAAAGGTATGTCACTTATACCGGCGGAGCGGTGGCTCATCTTCTCAGACGATATTGTCTGGTGCAGACAACAGTCGTGTTTTCAGAAAGAGAATGTTGTGCTTTGCGATGAGCCGAATGAGCTCATTGCGCTCCACGTGATGAGCAGCTGCGGGGCAGGTGCCGTCATTTCCAACAGCTCATTCAGCTGGTGGGCCGCCGTGTTGGGAGAGATAGTGCCAGTTGTATATCCGGACCTCTGGTCTGAACACCACAGGCCGAACTTGTTTCCTGAGACTTGGACAAGGCTCTCATCGCCGCCATCGCCGTGACCACCACCTCCACCTGCACCACTGAATCCGGGTCTGAGAGGGTCAGTGAGGTCGGGACAGCGCATCATGGTATGTTCAGCCTCTCCACACAACGAACAGCGAGTGTACATTTTAGTCTACCATATGTAGATATAAACGTAATCTCAAATTTAAAAATAAAATTGAACTCTCGTTCCTTTACAAGAAAATCCAACCATGAATCTCTTCATCCTCTCCGCAAACCCTGTGGAGGCTGCGCAAGCGCATGCCGACACACACGTTGTCAAAATGATTCTTGAGGCGTGCCAAATGCTTTATTCAGCGCACTGGACCTCTGCCCATCCTTCACTTCTGGATAACAAGTCGGCAATTGGTGTGAGCAGAGCGCAGAAGGTGCTGGATGTGCCCAGCCACTTCGCCGATGCACCAATCCGTAAAAATACCAGTGAGAGGGGCTATAGACCGGTGCATCTTCACCATCCATGCACTCGGTGGATCCGAGCCTCTGTTGAAAACTACCTCTTCGCCTGTAATCTAGCGCTTGCGATTGGAAATGAATATACATACAGATATGGAAAGGTCCATCTATGTGCAGAACACGCGCGGTGGCTGTTCGCCCATGTGCCCGAACTTCCCTCTATCGGTCTACAGCCATTCGCAATCGCTATGAATGACGAGTATAAGATTAGTGATGATGCCATAGAATGTTATCGTCACTATTATAGGACTTCAAAGGAGGAGAGGGGTCTTCTTCACTATACGAGGAGGGAGAAACCTAGTTTCCTTTGATAAAAGCGCACCAGCCATTCCTGTCATCGGGCCGATCCACAAGAATCTTCCAATCAGGTGACGCCAGAAGCTCCTCTCTCACTTTTTTACACTTGTTCATATTCGTATCATCGCATATGATCATCCGCAGAGAAGGGCACTTGGTAACAAGCTCATTATACTCAAAATAAGTGGTGTATTCGCCACCATCCAAGAAGACGACGTCGAAGTCACGGTCCTCCAAGAAGGAGCATGTCGCCAGATTCTCCATATCTACGTCGTGCCAATGCTCAACGAGGCCTTCGAACATCATCTTGAGTTCGTCGGTGGATGGAATGGCGCTTGCTGGAACCACGGTGCTATTCAAAATCTGTATATAAGGATACTCTGTATAGTGCATAGCGGCCATCTCGCACTTCTCCTTGTTACACTCAAGGCTCTTGAAGACGAATGGACCAGCGCGCTCAAGAAATCCAAGATGGAAGCAGCGCGTAGAGCCCATACCAGACCACGTGCCAATTTCTAGATACTTCGTATACCGCGTATCTTTTGCAACATTCATCAGAAAGTCACCGAGCGAGGTTCCTGGCGCAACTTGTCCCTCTCCATGCTTCCATGCGTCCATAAATGGTGTGGCTTCTTGCGAGTCCCAGGCCATTGCTGCTTAGAATCTCTACTGCGTTTTATATGGCCTACCGGTAGAATGGCAAAGGTGCTAGAGAAGCATAAAAAATATAAGGATAAATACGGGTCAAATGAAATTTACTGGGGCCTCGGTATAGAAGAAGAGACCTATTTTCAGTTTACTAAACCCGTTCATGTTGCTACTCCTATTATTAGGTCATCTCACAAGGCGGAGAGATACAGTGTGAATTATTACGCAACATATAAACCCGGTCATATGAAAGCGCTCGAGCATCTTTTTCCAGATGCGTCTGGATGTGTCCCGCTTCCATTTTTCGTGAATGCACACTGTTTTACGAAGATGGATATAAGCGGTAATCATACCACAACGTATGAAAAGACTCCGCGACCGAATCCGAAGTTTTATGGAAAAACATTCCTCGAAGAACTCCAGGCCTTTTCTTCCATATTCAAAGACGATTATGAAGTTCACTATACGTTTGATGGTGACTCTATTGAGTTTATGACACTTGGATTTTATAAAACAAAGGCTGCCGATGTTATAGAGGAGCTTGTGAACTACAAAAAGAAGTTTCTTGGAGAGCTAAATCGCTTCTTAGGCGAGAAGAGGCTACACCGAGAAAAGGGTCTTCTAGAATATCCTCCGCGAAATCCTGGATTTGCTGTATTTTATAGTAATCCAGCTAATATAGTCATGTTTAATAATGGAACATATCATATAAATCTAACTCTTCCTTCTATTCTTGGGGCGGCGTCAGCAGAGGGAGAACCAGCTCCACTGGCATTTCCAGACCTCTTCAAGATCCAGCATCGCCAGTGTATTCGGATGATTCAGTGGCTGGAACCCCTCTTGCTTGCAGTTTATGGAACTGCCGATCCACTGTCTGGATATTCGCGCCGATATACGAAGGCGTCGCAGCGATGCTGTGTGGCAAGATATATTGGCATTGGCACATATGATACGGAGACTATGGCAGAGGGTAAGCTATTAACACTTGATGTGAAGAAGGTGAAGGGAAGTAGCTTGCCGTATTGGTGGTACACCAAGTATCACAAGACAAGTGGATACAACCCTTTAGAACAAATCGGCATGGATATCAATTACAGGAAACACTATAATCATGGAATTGAGATGCGGTTTTTTGACTGGTTCGCGGAGGACCGTTTGGGGGATCTTCTATCCTTTCTTGTGCACGCGTGCGAGGCCGCGCTTGAGAGGCCAGAGTCTGACCAGGCTGTCATGTCGCAGACTTGGAATCAATTCGTCGTTGATATCTTGAAAGACGGAGCGGCAACCTTTATCACGATGGAAGTCGCAGGTATGTATGAGAAGCTTCTTGGTATTCAGCTGGTGGATAAAAATTTGACGGCAAACGACGCATTTACCTACATATTTAAAGAACTCAAACGCATTTATAAAAAAGGTGAATGTGTGAAGAGAATGTTATAAGTTATATATGTCAACACTGCTCGGCAAATTTAGATGATGGCGACATATTTGAGCATTTTATGGTCAAATATAAAGATAAGATAAAGGCTCTGGATACCGCAAAGAGATATGGGTGGTCAGAGACAAACAAGATACATTTCAATAAGTCTGTGATTGTTCAGTCCGATAAACAACCACAATATGAGATATGTCCAGAGTGTAAGAGGATGTGGCCTTTCAAATTCTACCTGCGGCGAGTGTGACGGGCCTTCTTGTGTTTGCGACGGCGACCACCGACTAGCGTATTCTTATTTTTATTCTTGTTCTTGTTATTGGCATTATTGAGTCTCGGGGCATTGTTAAGTATCTGTGCATTAAGGCTGGGCGCATTGAGACTCGGCACATTAAGACTCGGCGCATTGAGACTCGGCACATTAAGGCTGGGCACATTGAGACTCGGCACATTAAGGCTGGGCGCATTGAGACTCGGCATATTATTATTAGTGTTGTTGAGAGTCGGCATGTTATTAGCGTTATTGAGAGTGGGCATGTTATTGGCATTTAGGTTCAGTGTGTTGGTATTCGTCTTCGCAGTAGCAAAGTTCTTCATGTTGTTGAGTGTCAGAATAGAATCATTATCGTTAAGTGACATCGGTTCATCCTCATTCAGCGAGAGTGTATTCTCGTTGAACGAGGGAGGGGCACTCATATTGGGCTCAAACGAAGGAATAGTACTCATATTGGGTTGAAATGAAGAGGGCATTGTCACATTATTACTACCAGTATTCCACTTGTATGAAATATTACCCTCGCTCACATCATAGTCCTTCTTGAGGTGCTCCATCGTCCGCATTACAGAGCTCTTCATAATCTCCAGATCACGTTTCTTGTGCTCGTAACCCGGGTCAACAACCTTCTCGTCAATCGCCTTCGTCAGGTGATTCATTCCATTGACAACTTTGCTGGCATACATGCGCCGTAAATACGCATCTTCCATGGACGCGAGGTGGCCGACAGACTCCATCTCGTGCTCATACCAATGCTTTACGCCGAACAAAGGAATATTGTAACGACGCGTCCCTTTCATTCTAATTAGGGAAACTAAATTACTTGCGTCTAGACACCTTACGTGTCTTCCGCCCACCTTTCGCTCCGCGGCCACAAAACCAACCAGTACATTTCTGCCATCTTGTTTTAGCTGGCGGTAGAGGCTGCCGAGCTGCGGCATGTGCCGCCGCCATCTGCGCTCTAAATCCCTCAAGCGCCCTTTTTGCCGTGCCTTCTGTAAATGCGTTCCGTGCCTTTTTTATTTTGAGTAGTTGGGCGGGTGTATAGGCTTTTGATTTATTATTCATATAAAGATTCATACCGTTATTATTCTCTATAACACCGGCATTTACCCCACTTGGAGTAGCCGAAGATCCCATAACACCCTGCCGCCCACGTCGAACTTTTCCTACATTTGTGCTACCCGAGACGTTTTCACTCAGTAAAAATAATTTCTGATGAAGCTGACGTTTTGTTATAATATCAATGATACGAATACATTTAGGAGTCATTCCCTTATAACATCCGTGTCCGCCACACGAAGACATGAAGAAGATGCCGCCAGGAAATGGCGACGCGCTGTCTGCTATTACTGTATCAATCACCTCTTTGGTATTTGTATCGGTGTTTTCACCAGTGCCCTGAAGTCTATGCATTAAAGCAGGAAGTATCGCGCCTCTAGCACGTGCGACGGCGGGTTCCATCGCGGGATCATCTACATTAAATTTAAAGAAGCCGAAACTCTCATATGAGGAGCTTCCTCGCATATTACGTATGTTTTCGCCCATACTAATGTATCGCATGTAGATGGAATCACCTGGTTTATAAAAAGTCAAATTTCTAAAGATACTTTTCTTTATTTCACTGCGACCCTTCCCATTTAAAAAATACTGCTTAAACTCTTTGCGATTTACACCTTGTGTAAGATCTAATGTCGGATCGTCTACATGTGTCATACAATTCTCTCCAATATCCGCCATTTCAAAAATATAAACATTGGGCGGAACAACAAATTCGCGTGGCTCGGCACCCTCATCTATCTCATCTATATCGTATCCTCCGTGAGAAGAAACGAGATAGATTGGATATGTATCTAGGAAACTCCAATCCATTCTATTTAGGGTAGGTAAATAATACCCTAAAGCCGATTATAACATAGTATCTTAGATGGAACGCGTTGGAGGTGATATTACAACATTGCTGGATCTCACTCCCAGAGACCGCCAAGATAACGACCTTTTTCCACTAAATACCGACCAGACCTGGTTTACGCGCGACCCTGACCGCCGTATTATTCCGAGCGTCCCCCTCATCGCGGATTTCCCCTTCCGAGGCCCTGCCACATTCGGCCAGCGCTTCACCTTTGACATTGGCTCCGTCCCATGTGGAGACTTACTACTCGGTTGCGCGGTGCAGATTAGGTTGCCGCACTGGCTAGATCCGACTACACAGCTGCATGTGAGCTCGGGTCAATATGTATATGCTGATCCTGCGACGGCATGGTTTTATGCAAACTCACTCGGTTCCGCTATTATTGAAAAGGCGGAGTTGGAGATTGACGGAAAGACGGTAGAAGAGATTGATGGAGATTTCATAAATGTGTGCGCCTCTCTATTCACCGATCTGAATGAACAGTTTGGAGTTGCGATTGACCATCTCGGCCGCTGCTCTATTCCGAAATTATTGGAGTGGAATCCGAATCGCATGTTCCCCACCGAAGATGGTGTGCTCCACTGCGTCCTTCCCTTCTTTTTCATGCGCACCAGACTCCGCGAGGCCCTTCCAATGATTGCTATAAAAGAGGGGGCCGCCAGAATTCATATAACGCTACGGCCATTTACACAGTGTGTTCGTCAGAGGGGTGGCGCTCGCAGCGCGTGTGACTCGGTGCCGCTCGATACGGCAATTACATTCCGCGACACAACCTTTGCGTATGACCAGTTCTTCACGGTAAAGATGCTGGCAACAATACCTGATCTTACGAGTGTGCGTCTTGTGACATTCGGCTCCATTCTAGACGGGAAGATGCGTGATGCGATGCTCCGCCAGTCATTTGAGATTATTCACAGGGAGGTCCAAACCTTCTATTTCGCCGAGCCGCTCAAATACACCGTGTCCAAGAATAGCGCTACAGATACGGTGCGAATTTCGCTGCCGCTTGAGGCGAACCACCCTCTAGAGGAGATTATATGGTTTGTTCGCCGCAAGGATGTTGCGGGAAACAACGAGTGGACAAATTATGGGAATGTTCTTGAGAAGGATTATGATGCAGTTTACAATCGGCCTGAGCCTCTGCTTGTGAATGCGGTTCTACAAGTGAATGGCGTGACGATATGCGATGCTGAAGAGGGATACTATCGCGAGTTGATCGCTCGTCACCATCGTGGGGGCATTGTCCCATATGAGAAGTTTATCTATGGCTATCCGTTCGCTCGCCATCCTGGCGACCACCAGCCGAGTGGGACACTGAATGCGAGCCGCGTGCAGAGTCTGCGGCTTGTGCTGGAAGTGAAGGGAGGGCCCGAGTGGGAGGTGAAGGTCTTCTGTCTGGGGATTAACTGGCTGCGGTTCCAGAATGGACTGGCGGGATCTATTTTTGAGGACTAAGCCAGCGCACATTTTTAATGTGCTGAGGACTAGGCTCCATAAAATTGAAAGTATACTTTGCTAGATTACGATTATAATAAGAAATGAGTCTTGTTGAGAAATACAAAACAGAAGCTCAGGCCTTATCTGGGTGTTTACTAGGTTTTAAATCATTCTTCTCTCAGTTTAATGTCGTAGAATATAGTAAATTACTACCACCACAGTTGGTTAATAATCCCATTCTAGTATGGAATAAAAAACCACTTTCTAACGAATATGGTAAGATTGAGCCATTCTGTGAATTCATTGATGAACAACTAAGATGGGTTAATTTACCTCGCAGCGCTGGAGAACAACAACACCATAGTATGCGCACCGAATGTCAAAAAAGAATCAACTTCTTCGTAGCTGAACTACACGCCTTGGTTTCTAATGGCGGCATTGACAGTAAAGCACATTATTATCTAAGAGATATTCGTAGTTTAGCGTCTTTGTGTTTGAAAGTCTAGCTTATTATACTCCATATCTCACTGACCTCTCCTCAATATCCGAATATGAGTCGCGCTGAATTCCCATCTTCGGATTCACTACATACCACTTAGCCGTCGGTTGGAGACTCTTCCAGAAGATGTCGAGGCAGAAGCGTGGTTCCTTTTTGCCGTCCGTCTCGAAGCCCTCCTTGAGCTTCGCGGCGCCTTCCTTGAAGTTGGCTAGAAGAGTTCGAGCATATGCTTTGCTGACGCAATACCCCGCCGTTGTTTGTGCGTCGTCGACTTTGCGTAAGAAGGCGTGTTCAGTCGGCTCAGAGCGGAGAACATTTGCCGCGAGCAGACAGACGTCGTAAGGAACCGTCTGGAGAGTCTTGAAGAGAGAGGCAACTTGCCACTGTCCCAAGACAAATGTGAAATCATCCTCTAGGATACAAGATTCGCTGTGAGTGGATTCAAGAAATAGTTCGAGCGCCTTAATGTGGGAGAGGGAGCAGCCGAGGGCGCCGCGTTTCGGCATGTGGGTGGCGGAGATTCGCGTGAAGTTCACAATATTCAGGCGAGCCATTTCGCCGAGGAATTCTTTATTTCTATCTTGGCGCTTGTCAAGATTGATGTAGTAGATGTGGGGTGGGAGCGGCACGGGTTGGAAATATAGATATAAGAAGAGTGTGATAACGAATGCTGTAACGAGTAAAACTCCATACCCCATCTACCTAGAAGGAACAATCCACTATCTCACGGCGGATACGCCGCGATAGTTACATATAAGGAATAATCCAGTGACCATTTTTTTTCATCTTTAAAATTTTTGCATTGCCCACCATCCAATTGTAATGAAGAACAAGAAAGTTGGCCGGCTGTGCATCTACAAAAACACCATTTGGATATAGATCTCGAGGAAGAGTATTATAAGGAATAGACGTCGCCTGTAACTTAGTATTAACCCATCGTTGGTCCTCGGGGGCTGCGACCCAAACCGCTTTATCGGTTATATTGAATATCCCTCCATCATGACCCGACCTCCACGCAATGAACCCCGTGCAGCAATTGCGGCAAGGTGTGCAACACGTGGTCTTCTGTTCATCGCATTGAAAGAGGAGCGGCGTCGTGTCCAACCGGGCTCTTATATCTGGAAGAAAATCGCCTTTTACGACAATATCACCATCTATATATACACACGTCTCAATGGTGTTCCGAGAGGCAAATGTATTCAAGATATCCAGCTTTACCAGGTTTATCTCTTGAAACGGTTTTGATCCGAACTGAAGAAGTTTACCAAGACTCTCGCGCTGAGCCTTTGAGTAGAGAATACACGGTATTCCTTCCATTTGAAAGAAACGATAGGAAGGGTGGTCCGCGCAAACAATAGCCAATTTCCATGGGACTTTTGCGGCCTGTAGATGTCTATACAAATTCAATGTGAGAAACTTATAACCTGATGTTGTTAATGTCCATACAAGACATCCTTCATATAAGAACTTGGTCGTATCCATCTTTATTGAAAGCGGTAGTAGGGTTTATACCAGTCTAAGTAAAAGACCGCCTTCTACAGAAGATGGTGGCCGCCCTCCTACGAAACCTAAACAGTGGAGTTCAAGACAGTCGGCTCCTCCCCGTCAAAGGCCAGCCTCGCATACAAATGTTCATAAAAGCGTTTATCCGTGCTGGTCGCTTCACCACCCAGTTCACGCGCCTGGAGTTTGATACTCGGCCTGTGCTCGGCTCCTCAGCAACCATGACCCTTCCGCGCAAGGGCCAGCTCATTTCCCGCTTATACTTGGTGACGACTCTCCCAAACATCTCGGCGGCCCAGCTGGCCGCACGGAAAGCGTGCGATGCATCAGGCTTCAAGTTTCTCGGTCCCACATTCGGCTGGACGAACTCCGTCGGCCACGCGGTTCTTACGGAGGCCAGCATTGATATTGGTGGAGCCCGCTGTGAACGTCTGGATGGCCGTCTTCTAGAGGTTCTTGACGAGTTCTACACGCCTCTTGAAAAGACGACGCTCATGAACTCGCTACTCCCTAGAAAGGATAATGGGTTCCGCGTGGGCGTCTTCGGCCTAGAAGATACACAAACGGTGGCGGTGACACCACTTCCTTTCTGGTTCTCCAGTGGCGATAGCGGTGCGTTTCTACCGATTGACGCAATCCAGTCGGATGCTGTCACGTTGCGCGTGACCTTCTCAGCGCTAGGAAGTATGTTTGTGAGCTCGGCGCAGCAGTCGCCGCCGACACCGAATGTGAGTCTGGCTGGAGAGTCATATTTTCCTATAGCGGGCAGCCCATTCTATTACTTGAATCCGCAAGGGGCTCCCATCACGGGTCTTACTGGACCTGGTGTCACCGTGAAGGCCTCGCCCATCGGTGTGAAAATGCCAACTGTTCTACCGCTAGGAGACACGTATGTGATGGCTGAATACATCTATCTGGATCGGCCCGAGGCTAACCGCTTCCGCATCGCAGACATCCAGATTCCCGTCCCTCAACATTACCCGTTTGAACCACTCGATACTCAGCGGGCGACGAATATTCGTTTTCCACTGAAGGTACCGAATCCCACGCGCACACTCTTCTTCTATCTCCAGCGGTGGGAGGCTGCCCGCTACAATGCGCCCTTCTTGGCCACGCGGGACCTCTCTGGCCAGGGTGTCAATGTGGCCCCTTGGTGGCCCGATGCGTCGGGACTCAATGTCTATGCTCTCGGCGACCTCAGCCCTGGATTCAGCACAAGAGAATCAGAACCTCTGTCCTCTCTTGCACTAATCTATGAAGGTAAACTCACTCGCTACTGGACGGATTCGCCCTCCATGTTCCGCTCTCTGATTCCGTCGCTGGAAATGAGAAAGAGTCCATGGGTGAATCGGTATATGTATACGCTCCCTTTTGACCTCCAGCATGGACATATCGCGGCGTCTCTCGCAACAGGTGAGGCAAATTTGGATAAGATATTGAATATTGAGCTGGCACTAGAACTCCATCTGAATCGCGGCTCTGCGAATCCGAATGACGTGCCGCGTTATCAGGTCTATGTGTGGGCGGAGACGTATAATATTCTGCGGGTCTATGGTGGGCGGGCTGGAATGCTGTTTGGATATTAAGCGCGTCTGTTTTTATGTTTGCGTGTTTTGCGTCTGCGACCTCCAGATGCCTGTAACGCTTCAAGATGCGCGACAGCATCAATAGACCGCTCCAAAGCCTCTTGTTTTGCATCAAGCATAACTCTGACGTCTATTGAGTTCTCTCCGTATTCCAAAATAAGTCGAGGTAATTCTTCATTTATACGCCGAATCATTTCCTGTGCTTCCGTCACCTCTAATAATGCTCTTACCTTTTCAAGTTTCACGGAATTCACGGGATTCGCATGCTCTAACGCATAAATCTGAGATTGAAGATTTGTTATTATGGGGTTAAGATTATTCCTAGAATTTACCTCGCTGTTGAAATTCACCTCATCATTATCACCTTCGGCATTTAACATCGCTCGCGCTGCCTCTGAAGCGTTAATATGTCTTTGACGCCGTATTTCATTTTGCGCGGCTCTGTGATTATTCTGTAAAGCCCTCCGCTCAGCCGCCTTTTCATTAAGCCGCATTTGGAATGCGATATTCGCTGAACTTATCGGTGCTGCCGCCGCCGCCGCCTGGGCTGCGCGTATTTGATTTTTTCGTTCAGCGACCTTTACCGCCGCCCGATAAGTATTTCTATTACGCCGCAGCTCGAGTGGCAGACGTTGATTAGCTCGTGCTTTCATCTGTGCTTTTACAGCATTCGCGGGACTTACCGGCTGCCACATGTTTCCACGTGGAAGATTGTATTCAATACTGCGTCCCGCCATTCTATGATCTATTTATATTATAATCCTATACACCACTGGAATATGGTCGCTCAATAACATATCATCGTGATAGACCGTTTCAACATGCTGAACCCGTCGTATGTCTCGTGAAAGACACAGAAGGTGGTCCAAGTGCTCCTCCGTATCGGGAAATGTCGCGTGTGTCTCTTGATCTACGCGGTGGAAGCACTTGAAGATACATGTATTCGCGTCGCCGGCAATAAGAGGAAATTCACAACGGCTAGCAGCGACAAATAGTTGCTCTTCCTGCGCGTGGCGGGCGGCATTGAAGTTTAGACGAATACAGCACGCCTCCGTAATATCAGACTGCATATGCGTGTTGATAACCTGGAACTCGTTCTTGCCATCGCACATATTCACCGTAAAGAAGCCCTTCTTCACGACTACGTCGGCGCCTGATACACTAGTAAATGCCTCAAATTTGGGATTTGAGAGCACATGAAACTTGGGATGAAGAAGAGTTAAAAGTCCGCTCCCATTCTCAAGGCCAACTATATACCCGCCATAAATGCGATCATTCGGTGCCAAAAACGTCCACCCCTTTTCTTCCGCCTTTTTCCAAAAGAGCTTTCTATGTTCCTTTGAAAAAACTTCCTGAAGACAGACGATTTCTGCTCCTGAATTATTGAAAATCCAATCAATCATGGCAGGAACATTTATTTTACACCACGGAAGCCCGTGGATATTATATGTGAGAAGTCTCATCTATCTGACTTTAGTTCGCATATTTTAAACCACCACGACCCTTCTCAAAGGTCGCAATAGCCCACGAATCCACAATGACGCGCATCTCGGTGGATTTCTGACCAGAGACGGGGTCAACGGGAACGTTCGCGAGATCAGTATAGATGGTCGGCCTGTCCGCTGTCGTGAAGTTTATCGCTCCCTCGGGCTGGTGCTGGTAGGGTCCTTCGCGACCACGCAAGTCGCCGAGATCCCAGTTCATTGTGCCGAGTCCAGGACCAGGGTCGCGCTCCTCCTTGGCGAGATGCTGGAGCTTATTCCAGAGGAGAGGTGTGTTCAGCGGTTCGCGGTCGCGCGCTGCAATGATGAGAGAGACATTGTTATAATATTCAGTCCCGTCATCCTGCGTCATCTTCGTGTATTTGTTGGCACGTAGATCGGCGGTTTTGTGAAACCAGAAGAGGAGTCTGCCAGCGGGGTGTGTGGCGTCCACACGCCGAGTTCCGTTCGCGACTGCGCCTCTTGTGAGTGGTTCATAGTCCTTCGCGCCATATGTAAATGTATTCTCGTAGAGGCGAGAGAAGGGGATTTCTAGAGAGGAGCGCGTGAGTCTCTCGCGAGTATCAGGGTCCACATAGATATGGCGAGTCTCTAATTGAAGAGTGATAGGTGCGATGGCAGTGCGCTGCAGAGTTGCAACTGGTCCCAGGTCGCTGCGTCCCCACGGCACAGGCTTCGGCCTGGAATCGCTCGCTTCCACGAGGTCCTCGAGGCGGCGTAGAGTGACACGCAGCTTGTATGTCTGCGCCCTTGCCGCGATACTGGGAAATCCTCCATCGTCTGGGTGCTGACATCCAAGAAGAGGTAGGTGGAGACGCAGGCGACCGGGTGTCGCGGCCCGCCCTATCTCCAGGGCCGAGCCAGAATGGACGCCAGTGATTTTATTCTCCAGAAAGGCCGAGTTCAGAGAGCCACGCGCCCTGCTCGCAGCGTAGAGTGCATCGCCAGTGAACTCCTGGAGAAGAAGCTGGTCCTGGTAAATCTGAATTTTGCTGAAGAGGAAATAGCCAATTCCGTTCGTGTAGCCATAACTGACCCCGTCGGCATCAGTGATGACGGACTTAGGGTTTGAGGCGGCGACATGGGGCGGAAGCCAACTCGGCAAGTCAATCACGAGAGTCGGATCCACGAAGACTTCTCCTGCGGCCTCAAACTCAAACTCACATGTCCGACCAAAGTCGGCGCCGTTCAGTGGAGGGATTCGTCGGAGTTCGTGAAGCTGTGCGGGGACTGGGTTATATCGGTTATCATACGGCGAGACCGATGAGAAATCGTCGTTGAAAAAATACACGTCTTTGTTTCCTCTGGCCAGAAGTTCGTATAAGGCTCCTTCATTTGTAATGCCGCTGCGCATGGCCATTCCTCGCTCTTCTTGCTCTTGGTATTATCTTTAGACAGGGGAGACAAAGAAGAGATGGAATTCAATGAGTTCTTCGTATTGATGGAGAGAGGCAACATTCTATGCATCTATTCATCACTGCATGGAGTTTTGACGTGGCGGCCCAAGTTTGCATTGAAGGGACCGCTGGAGATTCACAGAGTTAAGCGGCTGGACAGAGACTTCAAAACTCAGATTATCACGACGAGCCCTGAGGCTTTTGAGCCTTTAACACCATTTCAGCAGCCTTATCCGCAGTTCGCGGAAGAGTAAGATAGGCCGTCCGCTTGTATGTGCGCATTTCAATGACGTGGGTCGCGGCCTCCCCTGTCTTAATCCACTCATCTAGATGGGCCTTCGTCTGTGAATAGGCGTCATTCGTATCCGAGATTCCATTGTTAAGCAGGCCCTTCAGAAGATTTACTGTCTCCTTGACACGGTCGTATTTGGTTTTTTCCATCTAAATACTATATCTTATTGTATTTAGATATGCCAAATATATATTTCGTCCGAAATGGGCGACTTGGTAACAATATTATACAATATATGGCGGCCAAAATTATTTCTAGAGTATTCGGACATACTCTCGTTGACTACAAATGTATGCTCAGTAATCCATATATAATTAATGACACAGACGAGGGGCAGTATTCCTTTTCATGGAACTGGTTTTGCGAGTCTGTAATAGAAGAAAGTTGCTGGCTTCTTGACCATCCACTCAAAAAAAGAGATATCTATCTCAATGGATATTTTCAGACGGCGGAAATCTATCTCTACATGCGTCCCTGGCTCCGCTCTCTGTTTACCCTCGATAACAAAGAGTTGATACGGTATGGTCTGCGAGTATGCGATCTGATGGCAGCGGAAGGTGTAGAGGCAGGCGGCCTTGTTGTCCATCTCCGCCTTGACGATTTCCAGGTGGCGAAGCAGGTCATCCATCCTCGGGTCTACCTGGAAGAACTTCGGAGACGGTCTGATCCAATCACACTTGTTCTGCAGAAACCGACGAAGCAAGAAGAGGGACTCTATCTTGCGATGTTCGAGGCTCTGCGACCGACCGTCATTTCGTCAAGTGTTCTGGAGGACCATGCTACACTTAGACGCGCCAAGAAGCTTATGACATCAAACAGCACATTCGCATGGACGGCAGCCTTCTTGGGAGATGCCGAGGAGCGATTTATTATGCCTCTGACAGGGCAGTTTCAGAGATTGGCGCATATAAGCCCCTCAGATACTATGATGCGGATTGAATATATAGATATGGATACATACAAACTTTCCGAATTCCCTATCCCCTTTTCTGGAGAGGACCTACAGGGGCTTTGTGATTATACGATTCTTAACAAAGAGAAGAAAGAGTATCACAAAAAACTTGATGTGAGTGTGGAGCCCTCTAGACAACTCTTTTTAAATACGACGTGGACCGTGCCTAAATCGGTGGGGGCAATTGCTATCTATACTGATCTTATTCGGGATTCCGTTGATAACATTTGCTCATATTTTGAGTCTGTCAGCCTACTTATCATCGATAATGGTGACACTGAGCCGTGTGGGCTAAGCATGAATATCTTTCTAGAGGCATATCCGAGAGCGCATATTTATGCGCAGAATAATGTGATATCGCATCCTCGTATTCACTCTCTGCCGATGGGAATTCAGAATCGGATGTGGCGCCAGATTGGCGCGGCACATATGCCCCCCATGGAAAAGAAGAATCTTGTGGTTGCAAGTAATTTTGGAAATACACATCCGAGCAGGGCGGTGCTGACAAAGACCCTGGAGCGAGCTCCTTTTCCTGGTCTTTTTATGCCCCCTCGCTGTTCACAGGAACAGTATTTATGTTATCTAGCTGAAAGCATGTATTCACTGTGTCCTCCAGGGAATGCGCACGATACGCATCGCCTGTGGGAGAGTCTATATTGTGGGGCTCGTCCTATTGTTTTGCGAACACCCTTTATTGTGCGGCTTCTGGAAACGTGTCCTGAATTTAAGCTTCATATTCTCGACAGCTTTGATGATGTTGAGCCGCCGCCCCCACTTGAAAGGGGTGATACGCGCCTTTTCTATTTATACATTGAGTATTGGAGAGAGTTATTCAGGAGTTATCTCCATGAATGAATCGCGACCATATCTGCGACCGAATTATTGATTTCATGGAGAAATTTTAAATTAACTATGTAAAGAGGACGAATAATATATTCATCTGGAAAATATTGCAAACAATAACTAAAATAAAGCTCATAATCAGCCATACCAGATCCTTTATAATCTTCAGGATTCACAAGTGATAACATAGCCTTCCAAGCTGGCATTCCGTGTATACGTTCTACGTGTGTAAGAAATGTCTTCATATGCTCTCTGCGAGTCATTATATGATGACAAACCCCAGAATAAGGTGGTAAACCTTTAAGACCAGGGATAAGTTTATCCATATGAATGAAATAGGGCTCATAATAATCGTCATTTATTGAGAAACAAATCTTATCATCTTTAAAGAAGTTAATAGGTCTTCTTAAAATAACGTCAGAGTCTAATATAAGTATGTGCGAAGATGTGGTAGGTAAATAATCATATACATATAGCTTAATAAGCTGTTGATAATACCAACCGACGCGAGGCGCATGCTTAATATAATTTGCAACATCATCTTTTGTAAATGGAAGCTTTGATTCAGGAATCCACGTTATCTCTTCAATCTCTGGATCCTCTGCCGATACCACATAGATAGTCCTTGCGCCGAGGGCATATTGCTTAATACTTTCAACGCAGAACGGTAAAATTGAACAATCCTTTTCATGATAAGGGATTAGAACATCAAAGGACATTAAGAACCCGCTCTGAGTCTAACCATGACGTGCCCCTTTATACTGATTCACATGGGCCCGATATTTCCCGAGTATGTGAATACATGCATTGGGCAGATTCGGAAGTGGAACCCTGACGCGCATATTGTGTTTATTGCAGATGAGGTTCACAGGGATAAAGTGATTGGGTGTGAATTTGTTCCACTCGAGTCTGTGCAATGTGGAGTGAAGCGCGTCACATTTCAGAGACGCTGCATCTTAGACTCCAACTTCCGCGGCGGTTTCTGGAAGTATAGCACGGAGCGGCTCTTCGTTCTGGAGGACTATCTTCAGCAGAGCGGCATTTCCGAGTGCATACATCTTGAGAATGACAATATGATCTACTTTAATGCCGAGCAGATGCTGCCTACGCTGAGAAAGGAGTATACTGGGCTCGCTGCACCCTATCTGGGACGAGGGGAACTGACCTTCGGTATTCTGTATGTAAAGAACACACTGGCGCTTCACGACATGAATGTCTTCATCCTCGGACTTTCACACACGGGGGATAATGAGATGAGGCTGGGCTGCCGTTTCTTCCTGATGAATCACGAGGAGGCCGATTTCCTACCGACAGTCTCAAATGAGTGTGAGATTCGCGACAGTGACTATCCGTTCGCGACGGCACATGGGGAGGCCTTCCGTGGAGTCTGGGATGCTGCGGCTTATGGACAGTATCTTGGAGGGATTGATGAGCGGAATGGGGCGGGGCGTCAGGTCGGCTTCGTGAACGAGACGTGCGCCTTTCGCACAGACCAATTTGAGTTTACGTGGGCTTTGTCTGCTTCAGGGGACGGTGATGGGCTCAAATATCCTCGAGCTCATCGCCATGGACATTCCTGGCCCATCTACATTCTTCATATTCACAGCAAGCAGCTGGACGACTTTGTTTCATGATAACTTCTGCGAATTCACAATATAAGAAATTGTCGTTGTACTACACCCATTTGCATAATACTTTCCAAGAGCAAGATCATCGCGCTGGGCAAAATCCGTATAATTTATTTTTACTGTGCCGGCGCCACTGGCGCCGCAGCTGCTAATATTTGCCATCGGTTGCGTGCTCATCAAGTTGTTAAGAAGATAGTTGTATCTCGTCTGTGACTGGATTTTGCGAAGTATGTCACTAGCGTCTCCCATCTAAACTCCGCAAACATTTTTACAAAGAGATGTGTGGCATTTGGGCATACCTTGGCCTATGCAACGAAGTCATTGATAATCCAGAACGGTGTATAAAACAGCTGAAGCCGCGGGGGCCCGAACAGATGGTCCGTGTTGATATGAGCGGCGTCATTCTCGGATTTGCCCGTCTCGCGATCAACGGGCTGAATCCCGACGGTATGCAGCCAATGCGGGATGAGCGTCTCATCTGGATGTGTAACGGCGAGATTTACAACTGGGAGCAGCTGGCGGAGACCTATGGTATTGAGACTCGGTCGGGAAGTGATTGCGAAGTGCTGGGGCCGCTATATCAGAAGATTGTGATAGATGGTGGTGCGACGCCCGATGTCTTCTTCAGACTACTGGATGGTGTGTTTGCCATGGTGATTGTCGATAAGATTGCGAGGACAATAACGGTAGGTCGCGATCCTTATGGTGTTCGCCCTCTCTTTATGGGACAGCGCCTCGGTCTCACCAATGCGCGTCAGGTATATACGTCGGGTCTCCTCTTTTCCAGCGAGATTAAGGGTATGTGGCCGATTGTCCCGTCGGCACTGCAGTTTCCGCCTGGCACATGCCAGATCTACACCACGGAGACGTTTGTGTGCACATATAGCGCGAAGTTCCATCACATCCAGAATCTAAAAAACCCGCTGTATTCGTCGGTTGAGCCGACGGGTCTTGAAATGGCATGTGCTGGCTTGAGAACGGCGCTTGTGAGTGCTGTGCGAAAGCGGATGCTGGCCGAGAGGCCTATTGCGGCCCTTCTGAGTGGCGGCGTGGATAGCAGTCTGATTGCGTCGCTTGTCGCCAAAGAGATGCGGGAAGTCGGTGGGCCGAAGCTGAAGACATTTAGCGTCGGCATGCTCGGTTCTCAGGACCTTCTATATGCTCGGAAGGTGGCGGACTGGATTGATTCGGACCACCACGAGATTGTGCTGGAGCCGCGCGACTTTCTTAATGCGATTCCTGAGGTTATTAAGACGATTGAGTCATTTGACACGACAACTGTGCGCGCATCGGTGGGGAACTGGCTCGTGGCGCGGGAGGTGGCGCGGCAGTCGGACTGTAAGGTCGTCTTTAATGGAGATGGAAGTGATGAGGTCTTCGGCTCCTATCTGTATTTCTACAATGCGCCGCACGATTCGGGGTATGAAGAGGAGGTGAGCCGTCTTCTGGGGGAGATTCATTCATTCGACGTGCTGCGCTCCGATCGGACGATTAGCTGTCATGGGCTGGAGCCGCGCACGCCGTTTCTAGACAAGCAGTTTGTGAATGTGGCGCGCTCCATTGCGACGGAGTGGCTACGGCCCCAGAAGAATGGCTTGTGTGAGAAGTGGATTCTGCGGCGGGCATTTGATGATGGAGTTACACTGCCGCACGAGGTTCTATGGCGGCGGAAGGAGGCGTTCAGCGATGGTGTGAGTCCGACGGAGAAGAGTTGGTCGCAGCTGATCGCGGAGTATGTAGAGGACTATGTGCCTGTAAAGTGGAGAGAGGATGCCGAACAAAAATATCCCAATCTGACGCCGACGACAGCTGAGCAATTTTTTTATC
>Ga0208951_1000294_pt1 | contig 22928 bp, 35 predicted proteins | sample GreLakmeMI27MSRF_FD_187702 | JGI IMG/M metagenome (GOLD analysis project Ga0208951, IMG submission 187702) | Freshwater lentic microbial communities from great Laurentian Lakes, MI, USA - Great Lakes metaG MI27MSRF (SPAdes) | ecosystem: Environmental > Aquatic > Freshwater > Lake | place: Great...
TAATCCTCCTAATCTTTATTATATAACTAATATAAAAATTCTTATTAAAAATGTTCCAGAAGATATTTCTTTAATACATTCAGATAAGATTAACAGTTCTATTATTTTATCTAAAGTTTATTCTACATTATTTTCTAACTTAAACAAATCTTTTGATCGTTTAGTAAACGACGGTATTCTTACCTTAGACAAATATCCAACTGTTGAATCTTTACTTGTTTATAACAACATCTTAAACAACTCTAATGAATTAACTTATTTAAAACATCATACATCTTATTATGGCACTATCGACACCATAGATTGGACTTCATTGTGACTTTAGACACTGTTTTTTCTGATCTTATATTAAGTTCTCCTGAATTTCAAAAAGCTATGCCTGAAATGTACAGAACTTACTATAATCAACATGGTTCTCGTTGTAGCTATATTGAATTTTCTAATGGCCACTATGAATATAATTCTCAACAAACTCGTTCTTGGCCACCTTTAATCAAGCATAAGGCAGACGAACAATTAATCTTTAACCAGGCTATAAATCCTATTCAAAAAATTTCTGGTGTTCATCAGGGAATTGATTTTACTCAAAAAGCATTACCTATTGATACTTATTTTTCTACTTATAAATCTTTATTTTGTAAAAATACTCCTGATCAAAAAGAACTTGAGTTATTAATTCCTGGTCTACGATTTATTGGAAATAATTATATAATATTTGAGATGCCTCCAACCCAAAAGGTTATTGATTATAAAGAAGCTTATCGAGAAGACGAATCTGCTATGGATCGTCAATTCTTTATACCTATTCCTTGGCAGGTTTATATTGCTATTTTTGATCCTGCCACTATGCGTTTGTTATCTGTTCAAATGTATTTTACAAATACTCCACTTAACTCTTTTGACCAAACTATATATCTTCCTCCGATTTTAAATTTTTATGCAAGCGGTGCTTTGTGCAGACCATTCTTTGAAACAATTGAAGATATTGAGAAGTATCCTCAAAATATAACAGGCGTATTTGCTTCTGCTTATGACTGGGTTTGGAACAGTGGCTATAACTTTGATATAGTTGAACCTATATCTGAATTTATATGTTCTTCTAAATTTGATGATTTTTTAAATCTTATTCCCGATACTGAAGAAAATACACTTTTAAAGTACAATCTTAAAAAAGTTACTTTTTCTAGCAATAGATTATCTCCTCTTTGTGTTCGTAGCTTTTTCCTTTTATGGCAGCAGCTTAGTTTGTATGAAGTAACTAATCTTAAGTGGACTTCATTTTCTATTGATACTGATTTCTTTTCTGGTGTCAATTCAGAAAATTATGATCAAGAATTATTTCAGAATTTTCTTACTGTTAATAATCTTATATTAGTTGATGAATATGACGAAGATCACGATCCAGATGAAGATAATTATATTGTCTATGACGATGTGCTTCAAAATTATAATTATCGACGTAGTTTTCATGATAAAAATATCTCTGTCGAGAGAAATTTACTTGATGCCCTTAGGGTTTCGGAAAGATTTATGTCCTCAAATAGGATATCTAGACAAATTTTTGAAAATACTATTTCATTTAGATTACTTATGAATAATATTCTTTCTAAAATACCTTGTATGGTTTGATTCTGTGTAGCTTATGTGCTACTATATACTTATATAAACTTTAAAAAAGGTGACTAAATTGTCTAAATCAAGATCTTCCATACCATCTTTTAATAGATCTCAAGTAGCTAAGATATTAAATGTTTCTACTTTAACTATAGCTAATAGAGAAAAAGATGCTCGTTACCCTGATCCTAGAAGAGATTTAAATAATTATCGTATTTATACAATAAACGATATATTGAATCTTCAATTAATAACTTACAATCAAATCGATCCAAAGCCGATTATATCTGTCCTTTATGATAAAGGTTACAGAGACAGTAAAATGCTTGCTGAGATTATTGATGAAGCTATGTCTAACAGAGTAGGAACAAATGTCTCAAAACGAAAATGATCAAAAAGAACCTTGGGAAGACCTAGTTCCACCAGTAAGTGACTACATCGCAACTGACAGTATTATAGATCTTAAGACTGGCATATACAACTTGTTTGTCAGCCTTTTGAATAACCTTATGGTACACTATGGGCCTATAGAAGGCGTTAATCAAGCAACCGCTTACCTAGACCAAATATCAAATACATTCAAGAAAACACTACCTAATAACCAAGAGCAAGAGCAGGAGCAAAACAAATGATAGACCCAAAAAATACAATCAATCTTACCGCAGGTATTATTGCAGACCCAGAACTTGTTGCCAATGGCAACATTGCAAAGTTTAGAATTGCTGTAGATTATGCCGGCAGTGAAAAAGGATCTGGAATTAGTGCTGGTTATTTTGATGTAGTTTACTACCTTAAAGATGGTTCTGAATTCGCTAACAAGAATGCTACTTTTGTTGCTGGCCAAATTAATGGCGGCAAGATGAAAAAGGGTTCCCAGATTCAGCTTGTTGGTCGTTTAGTGCAAGAGCGTTGGCAGCAAGAAAGCCAAAACCGCTCGAAGGTTGTAATTGCTGCAGAGTCGATTACCTATGCTGGTTCTGCCTATCAGAAGAAAGATGATGGTTCATCAACTTCAGCACCAAAGGCAGCTGCCTCAAGCAACGTTCCGGATGAGTTCTAATTTTAGTCAAGAAGAGTTAAACGCTTTAATCTCCAATGCATTAGACGATTCTGTAAAGCCTATTGATCGCACCTATGGTCAATTGGGCTTTATGGAATCTAATGTTATCGAAAGTATATTTAATGCTTTTGAAGACAGAATAGGTCAGACTGATCTTGTCAACATAATTAGAGATTCACGTATCTCTTCTTTGTCTGTTCAGACTAATCTACAAATTACTGATTTACATACCGTTACCCACAATTGCACTAAGTGTCAAGCCAATGGTTTAACTACTAGTCCGCAATTGCCTAAATGGAATGTTAATAACCCTGACGTTGTATTCATAATAGACAGCCCAGCACTTGATCAGCAGGCCTCAGCTTTATTTGTTTCCGCACTTAAGGCTTCTGGTTTTAGTTCTGATAAAGTTTGCTTAACCTATCTTATGCGATGCCCCATTAAGGCAGCAACATTTGATCAAGCTTACATTGACAATTGTTCTCCATATTTGCATCAGGAAATTCAATTAATGAATCCTAAACTAGTTTGTCCTGTTGGGACAAATGCATTAGTTTCATTCTTTGGTGCTGATTCAAAAATTAAAGATTACAAAGGAAAAATATCATGGCTAGGTTCTTGGCCTATTCTTCCATTATACTCATTAACATATATACTTAAAGCAGGCAATACTGCCGAAGATTCATTCAAGGCAGATATGCTACAAGCGTACCAATTTTGCTACAAAAAAGGCAGTTAACTATTATGGATGAAGTATACTCAGAAGAACAACTTATTCGGTTTAAGGAATTAGTAATATCTGACATTAAAGGCGAGTGCGATCAAGATATTAAAGACTATTTGAATACATATCTTTATATTTGGCTTTACACTTTGCAAAGTCTTAGACGTGATGTTGAACTTCAAATATCTTGTCAAAATTCAAAGCTCAAGATGGATATTGCCAATTTAAAAACAGATGATCAATCTCAAGCAGATGAACTCAAAGCTGCACATTATCGCTGGAAGATGTCTGTGTTAAAGTTTCTAAAGAATATAGAATCAAAAACTCTCTATGTTAAGATGATTATACAGGCATCTAACAAAGAGAAAAAAACTTCCCAACAATAATTAGGTGATATACTAATCTCATGGCTACATTAATGAATGATATTACTAAACTGTCTTTATTGCAACCTACAATGTTTGAAGAAGATTCTTATACATTTCTTCAATATTACCAGTTTGTTCAAGATTGGTATGTCTATGATTCTCATGAACTCGGTTTAAATGTTGTCACATCTTTAGCTAACAACTTTACTTCTTTTCATGGCACTGTTCCTTTTCCTAAGAATCCTTTAGCCAAAGATTTTTGGTCTACTATTCCTTTAGGGATATTTAGATACAAGATGTTGGATACTGGATTATTCTTTCTTAATGAAACAGTTCAAAAAGTTCCTGGATATATTGTTGAAGGAATTTATTGGTCTAATGGTTTTGTTTGTGTAGTTCGAGATGATCAAAAAATTGTCCAACTTAAATTGTTTATAAGCAAGCAGACAAAAGAAATACAGCTCTATCCTGATATAAGTTCTTTGTAACTTTATTATGCGTCGGTAGCTCAATCGGATAGAGCAACAGACTTCTAATCTGTAGGTTGTAGGTTCAAGTCCTGCCCGACGCGCCATATAATTATCTCTTATGCACCTACTAACAAAGAGGTTAATTATGACCAAAATTTTAATAACTTTGCAAGCGCTGCTTTTAATAATCAAACTTTTTATATCTTTAATTTCTAAAAAGATAGAAAGCACCCCCCTATCTTATGACGAGGTCTTTGCCTATGCTTCAGAATTCTGATCAAAATATTGAGACTTACTCTCCTCTTGATAGTTCTTTTATTCTTAAAATGTCTTGGTTTGAAGATGGTAATATTTTAATGTTAACTTTTAAAACTGGATCTATCTGGGCTTATTACGATGTTCCTTTTGAAGTCTATTCTGGATTTTGCAAGGCAAAGTCTTATGGTAGTTATTTTAATGCTAATATTCGTAATCAATATGTTTCTCAACGTGTGAACTATATTGAAGTAGAAACAATGGAACTTTAATGGCTAAAAAGAAAAAGCATCGTAAAAAACATTATTATGCCAATAACAGCCATTCTTTTAAAAATAGTCAATCTTATTATGACACTTTTTTAAAAAACCCTACTCCTAAAGATATTAGGGATATAGCTATTAAAGTATTTGGTTCAATATATTTTACTATAAGTTCAGACAAATGATTGTACCCTTGTGTTAATAGGTGCTATACTAGCTGCATGACAACCATTCTTGGAATTCAAGGTGAGACCTTTGCTCTTATCTGCGTTGATTCTCGTATTTCTTCTTTTGACAGTTCTGGTTCAGCATACCAGGTTAATACTCTTAAAGAAGGTTCTGGCAAAGTGGCAGTTAATGGGAAGTATCTCCTAGGTGCTGCTGGAGATGTAAGAGCTATTAATATTCTTCATCATGTTTTTCAGCCACCAATTCCTGCTGTAAATCTTAAGGGTAAGAAGTTAGATCAATTCTTTACTGCTAAGTTTATACCTTCTCTCAGACAGTGCTTTGAGAATGAAGGATATGCTATACCAGATAAAGAAGATAAAGAACATATGGCAGAACAAGCTTCTCAGATCCTAGTTGTCATACATGGATCTATCTATGTTGTAGACGGCGACTATTCTTGGACTTCTGACTCTTCAGGGCTATATGCCTTAGGAACAGGCTCTTCCTACGCTCTAGGAGCTTTACAAGCCCTTCAGGGACCAAGCCTAACTACTCCTCAGCAAGCCAAAAAAATAGCCCTTAAGGCTATGACTATAGCTGCTAAGTATGACCCTTACACTGGAGCTCCTTTTCATACTTTTGTTCAAGAGCTTTAGATAATTTGCATTTTGCGATATTTTGCCTTACAATTATATGAAACAATTTTGAAGAAATTTTAAGGATTAAAAATGGTCAAAGAACTATTGGTTTGTCAGATGTGTCAAAAGCCATGGAAAAGAATCAAGAGTCGGGGTAGAAAACCTAGATTCTGCGCAAAGTGTTTTGCGGAGGCTCTTGTGGAAATTGAACAAGATATTATTATAGATGAACCTAAGCCAAAACAAGATAGAGCTAAGATTGCTCATTGGACTTGTCCTTCTTGTGACCTTAGTTTAACAACTTATGTTGGCGTTTCTCAACCACCAATATGTCGAAATCCATCCACCCATTCAACAAGATCAGTTGAGATGATTCAGCACAGACGGGAAAAAGTCCAAGTAGCCTAATGAAAACAAAACTAACATATGATGAGTTTTTAGATCGAGTTAGCAAGTACCATGTAGTTATGACTAAGTGGAGATATGGACAAACTTATTTTAACGTTTTGTCTTCTTTAAAGCCTGCTTTGGCTGAACTTATTCGAGCTACTATTTATGATCCTTTCAATAAGGATGTTATCCCTGAGCAAACTGAAAAGTTACTTAGAGATAAATGGGATGCTTAGAATACTTGAAGAATCAAACAAGAAGTAAAGCTCGTCTCTGTAATAGGTGCAAAGAAACCTCTACCGATGCTTTTGAAATCAGTCAAGTGCTTTTTGAAAAACTCCCTGAATATCGAGGAAAAGTCCTCTGCCCTGAATGTCGCATGTTGTTATTGACCAGATCTGCCCTTTAAAAAGTTCGTACAAAAAAGGGTTAAAGAATTAAATAGAGCCTTAGATTAGTTTAACTAATAATTAGGGGCTCTATTTATCTCATGTTAAAGCCTCCAAAAACAGAGCCGATAGCACTTCCCATACCGGATAAAGCTCTTTGTCCTCTAGTTGGGCCTGTAGGCAGTTCTGCGACAGCTTGTCCAGCCCCTGATGCAACTGATGCAGAGTGTCTTTTTCCGGTTCCTGCTAGGGCCTTTCCAGACACTTTTCCACCTTTTGCTCCCTTACCGGTCACTTCTGCAACATTAGAAGCTGCTTCGCCATGGGAAATTGCTTTTCTAGCATACCTTCGACCAGCCATGTAGGATTTTCCACCCAAGCCAAATCCGCCTATTGCAACCGCTCCGCCTAAGGCGGCTTTTCCATAATTTCCTTGACTTCCCTGGTAACCGCCATAAGCGACACCACCCACACCAGCTGCTATACCAACTTTACCAAGTCCCTTCAATGCATTGCCCTTAAATGCATTTCTACCTGCCGACTTAACCATCATTTTTGTTGCTCTTTGCCCTGCTGCAGTGTTTAGAATTTTGCCGGCTGAGCGAAGACCACCAAAAGCAGCCACTCCTCCGCCCACTACGCCAAGTGCAGCGGTACCTCCTGATACATATCCATTGGTCCCCATATCATTCAATTTTTTGCCACCGTATACGCCTCCTGCGGCAATTCCAAGACCAGCTAAAACGCCTCCAGTCCCCCTGCCTCCAGCTTTAATGACTGATCCAACCATGCTCATGTTAATCTCCAAGTCTTATAATTTATTATAGTAATGTTTTTTGTAATAGAACCTCCGATTGGATATATGTGTGGTATAATTTCTTCACGAAGTCAGATGCTCTCGGTGGGTGGAATCAACAAAGTTGGTTTCACCCACAGGGTTACTGTAGAAAGTTTAGGTGTTAACGTGGAATCAAATTGGACACATGTACCTCAGGGTTATAAAAATGAACCTGAATTGATTAAACAATTAATGAACAGAGTTGCCAAGCAACAGGCAGATAAAAAAGAACAAGTTGACAAAGAAAAAGAAGTTACTCAAACTGAAAAGCATGCTGCTGATCATGTAAGAATAGAGAATTCAGCACTTAAAGCTAGTCTTACTATGCAAAAGTATCTGATTGAAGATTTAAAAGATTTAGTTGACATGTTTGCTACAGGGAATGTAGATCTTAGATTTTATAAACGAGTTATGAAAGACTATCTTAACTCAATATGAAAGTTAAACACTTAGGTGGTGGAGTTGTACTTATTGAGGATCTCCTCGATGCCGATACGCTAGATTCTATCGATTTTAGCTTAATAGAAGCTAGCATTCTTCCTTCTGGCTATACACAAATTGATGGAGAAGATTACATGGAGGGTGGATACCATGTTCCAAAAGAAGACATGCCCACAATGCCGGTAAGATATTACGAGAATGCTCACAATATTGATTTTTATCAATCACTAGGAGAAGCGGCATACTGCGCGGCTGTAGAGTATTGTAAAATATTTCCCTCCGCTGTAGAAAATATAACAAGTATTGTTGCAAAGCATTTCGTTAAATATGTACCTGGTAATTTTATGGGAGTACATTCAGATTGTACATTATCCTATAAGAATGGAACCGCGGAACCATCGTCTATCCATGCTATAGGCACTACGGTAAGCATGTCGATTATCTTAAATGATAAATTTACCGGTGGAGGAATGACGTTTAAGATTCCCGGTATTAGCGTTAGCCCTAAACCTGGGTCCGCTATACTGTACCCATCTAATTATATGGGTGCCCATGAAGTTTTAGAGGTTACTTCTGGAGTTCGATGGGTTTTTTTAGCGTTTCTTTATCACGGTGATCGATCATTTAGCGTAAATCCTGACATGGAAAGATATTCAGAAAAATATGAATGGACACTAAAATTTAGTAAAGTTGTTAGAGATTTTTTTCAACAGCATCAAGAGGAAAAAGTCCATAATTTAAATATTATGCAAGAAAAAGTTTTATAATATGATTAACATTAAAAGCAATATTATTGTTCAAGATATATTTAATAATATTGAATATTATATAGATTTGTTTTTAGAACAAGGTATTTTAATATTTAAAGAATTAAATCCAACCAAAGAACAAGAGATGGATTTAATGTACGCCCTTCAAAATCGCATTGGTTGGTCAACAAATCATGCTTGGCGTGATGAAGATCACGCAAAAACCTTTGAAAGACATGCCCGATTTATATCAAAAGAAGAGCTTTTTATTCCTTGGCATGTTGAGCATGTTGAAAGAGAAAACTATCAGACTGGTGCGATTTGGCACATGCTGAAATACGATTGCGATAATGATTGCGGGCAAACAGGATTTGTTAATATGGTAGATCTTTTTCAAACGATGCCACACGATTGGAAAACATTCTTATTAGGCTGTAAAATCTCTTCCTTGATTGAATCAGACGTTGACGGCATGCCGCATAAAATAGCTTTTAATGATAATATTCGACAAAGAGATCTTGTTATACCTCATAGTGTTACTGGAAAATTAATTTATAGACCTAATTTTACTCCAGAAGAAGTTTTAAGAACTGTCAATGGCAGAGCTCCTCTTGGTGAGGATATGTTATTATATGATCAGATTATAGATTGGACCAAAGAACAGGTATATCGTGATTCGCCTAACCAGTTTTGGTTTAAGTGGGATGTTGGCGATACAATCATTATTGACTTATCAGTTATGGCGCATGCCGTAAAGGGTGGATTTAATTTAGGTGAAAGAAACTTTTCTAGAATTTGGGCTTATAAAAATCCTTTTGTAGATCCTGCAATTATGGTATAATAAAAAAATGGCAGATAGATTTGAAATGAGAAAAACTTTTTTTGCAGCGTTAACACATCAAATAACTTTTGATGAATGGCTGGAAATAGGGAAATCACACGATTGGTGTGGACCAGCTGTTTGCTATACTCACGATGGGCTTCCAGCATCTTTAACTGAAGAGCACCTTATGTATGAGGAAGACCCGTGTCTTCATATGATTAGGTTGTATGAAGATAAACAGCACAAGTTGGAAATAGAAGAAAATCATTCTCCTTCTCAATGGAGAGTATAAAAACTATTTATACGGAACTTTGTTAGTGCGTTTGATTTTTTTTTCTAATCTGCTATTATATATAAAACAAATATTAACTTAAACAGGAGAAAATTGTTGTGGAAAATTTAACTAGAAGAAACTTTATTGGGATTATGGGAGCTACTGCTGGTGCAGGTGTTCTTGGTGCACTGGCCACTGCAGAAGGAGCAAATGCTGCTGGAACAAAAAAGACTTTGATAATTGGTGCTCCCGTGCAACAGCGCCCAGCTACCCCTTGGATTGCAAATGATACTGGTGCTTATGGAGTGTTATCTTTAGTCGGAGAATATTTAGCCTTTCAGACTGTTGACGGTTCTTTAGAGCCACGAATAGCAGAAAGCTGGAAGCCTTCTAGAAAAGGTCAGTCTTGGACCTTTTATCTTCGCAAGGGAGTAAAGTTTCACGATGGAACAGAAGTAACTGCAGACGATGTTGTCTATAGTTTTAAATCACATCTAAATCCTGTCAATATTTCAAATTTTAAAGGATCCTATAAAGATATCTTAGTTGAAAGTGGTATAGTAAAAGTTGACAAGTACACAGTTCGATTTGATTTGTTGTCACCTAATGCGAATTTCCCATACTCAGTAGCGTCAACTATAGCTGGAGCAGTTATAATCAAGAATGGTTCCGATGGTGGTGCTGCTTGGGCAAATCAGATGATGTCTGCTGGACCATGGATCATGGTTAATCATACGCAAAACGAATCAAGTTTGTTTAAAAAGAATTTGAATTATTGGGCTGGTAATAATTCATCTTTTGATTTTATTAAACTAAAAGCTTTTGCTAATTCCAGCGTGAGCACTGCTCCATTATTAACTGGTAAAATAGATGCAATGCTTGCTGTTACGCCGGGGTTAGCAAAAAAGATATCAAAAAATAAATTTACTGTTCAACAGGTTCCATCCGCAGCCGGACTTCATGTCCACATGCGTTGCGATTACGGTCCATTTATGGACAAGCGAGTCAGACAAGCAGTAGCATTAACATTTGATCGAGTTGGTTATGTAGAAGGTGTATTGATGGGTGTTGGTGGTAAGGTTGCAAATGATAGCGTGATGGATTCGTACCCATTCGCTGATAAATCAGTACCGCAACGCAAACAAGACCTCGCTAAGGCAAAGGCCTTGATGGCAGAAGCTGGTGTCCCAAATGGATTTGAAGTTGATCTCTCCTCTTGGAATAGAGAAGATATTAATCAATTAGCATTAGCGTTAAAAGAATCTTTAAAGAAGATTAATATTAAAGTTAATTTAAAGATTGATAGTTCTGACGCTGCAAATTATTACAGTGCCAATCCTTATCCTTCAGTTAAAGGAAAAGTATTTGAATACGATAACAATACTTGGCTGGCTTCTAACTTAGGCATTGTTGACTGGGCTGGACGTGGAGTTCCAGATATGTACCTGATGCGTGAATGGCGTTCAACTGGTGACTGGAACGCATCTCATGTCAATAGTCCAAAATTAGATAAAGCTATTGATACTTATATGGTAGCATTAACTCCGGCTAAGCAAAAGGAAGCTTCTAAGTTAATACAAGAAGCTTCCTTAGATCTAACACCGTTCCTAGTGCTTTACAATGCAAACGTTTTAAACGTTGTTAGAAAAGGTGTTTCTAATCTAAAAGTAAACGCCATTGGTCAGATAGACGCAACAAACGTTTAGAAATTATATTTCAAACTTGGTGAACTCTTCGCCAGTGTCTTCGTGGTTTTCAAATTGGATAACTCCCATTTCCTCGAAGCGCTGGCGAAGCCACTTGTCGTTGCGATCAAGTAGTCCAAGCTTTTTGCAGTTTGGAACTATTTTTGCAAATAACATTTGTTGAAAAAATATTCTTTGTGGGTCATTTATAAATAATGGTATAACCTCACGCGGATTAACGCCCATGTGTTCCCAAACTTCTTGTTGCAAGAATCGGTCACGCATGCGAATGCTTGCTTCAAAAGCAAACTCTTGACGATCTTTTATTTCTGCATCCGTCATGTCTTCGTAAACTTCTTTTAGGCTGAGCACACCAAATGCAACGTGTCGCGCTTCATCACTCATGACATAGCGCAATAACTTCTTGAGCAACGGCTCATTAGTTAGTTGATGCATATAACCAAAAGCTGCAAGTGCAAGACCTTCAACCATGATCTGCATTCCAAGGTATGTCATATCCCAACGACTGTCAGTAATAATGTCATCGAGCAACATCTTCAAGTGTGCATTGACTGGATACATGCCGCCAATTTTTTCATTTAAGTATTTAGCAAAGACTTCTACGTGACGAGCTTCGTCGACGACTTGTGTGCTGGCATACAACTTTGCGTCGTACCAAGGAACTGTCTCAACAATTTTAGCAGTGCAAACGAGTGCGCCCTGTTCGCCGTGCAAGAACTGTGACAACATCCAACGACGTCCCTCAATGCCAAACTCAAGTGATTCTTTTTCGCCCCATTTTTCAAGTGGAGTACCTATATATGCAGATCTATCAATACCTTCACCAATTAGAGCTTGGTCTTCTTTTATTACTTTTTCAATATCAACTTCTGTTTCCCATGGGAGGTCAGTTTCACCGTTCCACTGACCAGTCTTTGCTTTTTCATACAGCTTGCGCAGTGGTGGACGCGTTAACGTGTAGTCCCAAGTAAAGATGGTATCTCCACCGCTTTTTACCGAATGGCTTAGTTCGTTTGGATCTGTTGGCTTAGTGTCTAGAATAGCTTCTATATCGTTTATGTCTAGGCGACCGATTATGTCTTCGTTTGTTTTTTCCATGTCAATATAGTAACAGGTTCTTTTCATATGCTATAATGGCCACATGGGAATGTTTGACTACGTAGATGTGAACTATGACTTACCCATGCCCCAAAATGCGACCGATGAGCATAAGGTTTTTATAATCAATTCAATAGCCGCTGATAATTTTCAAACTAAAGACTTTGAATGTATGCTAGATGTTTACTATCTAGATAAAGACGGATTCATGTATATGAAAAATGCTAATAACTATGAAGAAGAATACTACGTTCACCAGCACGTTAGATGCTATACGTACATTGAGATCCCATCTGAGGATATTAAATACTGGTTAGAATATGACCTTAAATTTACAGATGGAAAACTTGAAAAAGCTACTGCCGTTGAGTGGAAAAAGATGGATTCTTTTAAAAAAATAGATTTAAAACTTGAATAGGAATATAATTATGGGATATACAGAAGTTTATAAAGAAATTTATGAAGCTTTACAAAAAGATTCAATACCAAATGAAAATTTAAATGTTTCTGCTAGAAAGATTACAGATGCTATCTGGGATATTAAGCTTTCAATTGATTATGGCTCTAAGTTTTTAAATACCCTAGAAGCTGTTAATAGGATTGTTAATGGTCGGTTTAAAGCAGGAATCCAAGATAAATCAGTACCTCCAAGCTAATTTGTTTATAGACTAGATTTGCGGTTGTAACTTAACAGTAGAGTACATGAGTTTCCGATCCATGGTGTGAGGGTGCAATTCCCTTCAACCGCTCCATTCGGCCAATACTTGGTTACTATTTCGATATAACCTAAATATCAAAGGAGTCACCATGGCCGGCAAAAAACCAGCAAAAATCAATTCAAGCAATAAAACAGCACAAGAAACCTTACCTGGTAAAGCAACATTTTACATGGCTGGTGGAAAAGGCGTTTTTCATATCTGCCCAAAGTGTTCTAAAAAAACTGGTCGTGGTATAGTATATGAGAACCAAAATGAGCTTTATTGCTCAAGAAGATGTTTAGCTTCAGCTTAATTATTTTAAAAGATAGGTTATTTTATGGACCCAATTGATAATGAACTTGCAGTAAAATATGACACTAGTTTAGGTGGCGTCGTTCCTGAAGACAAATCTAAACCTACCACTTTAGCCGGCGTTGCTCCTGAAGATAAATCGAAACCTGCTAGTTCTACTGCTGGTCCTGAAGGAAAAGATATTTTAGATCTTATTGGGAAAAAGATTAGTCCAATGAAAGTAGTACAGGGAAAAATTAAAAATAAATTTGAAAAATCTCGTGACGACTTAGTTGAAGATATATTTGAAGATGCTAATATAAAAAGAGCAGAAAGACTTGCTTCTGCAGAACCTACTCCTGTTACCAAAAAAGCTGTTGGGATGTTAAACAAATTAACAAATGCTTCTGGCAAAGCTTCAGGATCTGCTGATAACTTTGTAGAAAAATCAGCTACAAAACTTATTTCACATTTAGAAAAATCATCAGGCGCAACTAGAGAACTTTTAGAAAGTGGTGGAGATATAGCTAGAGCAATTGCTGGTGGTACAAAGAATTCTAAAAACTTACGCTTAGCCGGAGCTGCTAGTCTATTCGCCGCAGCAGGATATGGGCTTGGCAAAATAAAAGATGGCGGTAAAAATATCAGAAAAACTGAACAAAGAGTTGACGTAGATAAAGAACAGCAGCTAAGACAAAGCTTATTGAATGACGGCTGATTAAGCTTTTTTCATTCTCATTACTGCTACTGCCATAGCTGCAGATTCTAGCATTCTTTCTAAAGTTTTTGCTGTCATAATTGGTGCTTTAGCTCCCGCCTCTTTTCCTATAGCTTTTAGGGATTCAGTCACGGCATAGCTTCCCTCATGTGCTGCTTTAGCCACTCCCTTCATTGATCTAATGCTAGAAACACTTCCCATTGGAGCGTTTTCTCTTCCAAGTTCTATCGCTTGCTTAACTGATCCTTGCATAAATCCGCCAAGTGTTTTAGCAACTATTGTTTGATCTGGACTTGTTGTGTGCGTTGCTGTTAACATTGTTGCATTTAAGCCTCCAGCATGTTCTACTTCTTCTCGAATCATTGACATAAATCTTACTCCATGTTCATCAAAAGCTTTTACATTTGATCGAACACCATCTATCAATGTAGAAGCAGCGTGTTGTTCCATTCCTTCTGGTGCGGCCAGATGAGCAAGATAAGCAGCTTGCGCTCTAGCCTCACTAACGGTAGCAACTCTTTGCATAACTTTAGCTCTTCCTAACTCATCAAGAGTACTCCATTCTGGATGTTTTGAAAGAACCGAAAGAGCACTATCGTGAAACAGTTCAAGACCATGAAGCCCGTTAGTTGGTATGGCTCTTTGAGGTATATCATTAATTCCATCAATATAACCAACAAAAGGCTTTGAGTATACCCCCGAAATAACTCCTCTATAATGATAGGCACTTGAAAGATCAATTTCACCTGCTTGCATAGCTGCCATCCAAGGTTCGCTATCTTGTGGTCTGGTCATTGGTTTTAGAAAAGACGGTACATCTCCTCTCATGGCTCTTCCAACGAAGTTGAAGGTGTCAGCTCTAGCTTCTTCTATTGCATTTTGCCTTAATCTAGTCCCCAATGTTTCTCCAAGATAATCGGCTACAGTATTTATAGGCGTCGTTCGACCAACTAACAGTGTACTGTCTGGGACCATATCGCCACTAAGGTGCTCTAAAAGTAATTGCTGCCTGTGGTATAGTTGACTTTCATCGAGTGGTGCCCTACCAGCAAGGGAAGAAACCGCATGTCCTAATTCATGAAATGTAGTGTCCACTAAACGTATTGCCTTAGTTCTTGCGTTTTGAGACATACGATTTTTTGGACTAATATGTATAAAGTTCTCTATCTGAGAGAGTCCATAAGTTTCTCGATTGGCACTCGATAACTCTGGGAGATTTTCAATTCTAGATACTTCATCTATATTTTTTATAATCTGTGAATCGGTTTGCAAGCCGATTTTAAAATGATGACCACCACCATCACCACGTAATTCAAGATGTGAAGGAAAATTAGCCTTTTTTATTACTTTATTGTCGGCAATGTATATTGGAGTCTTTCTAATTAGATCTGCGCCAGATACAGCTTGAGGATTTAAATGACCATCTTGCGGATCAAGCCAAAATGTATAATGACCAAATCCTGAATCTTCTAGCAGCTGCTGTACTTCTTTGGGAACATCGCCTATACCATCAGCTTTAAATTGTTTAATTGCGCTTTTACCAAAGCTAAGAGTAAGATTTGGAGGAGGGGAAGGCAATAAAGGATCTATAGCAGTTCCGTTATTAATTCTGAGTCTTGGTCTTATAACAGGAGGAGTAACCTTTATTGTTGATCTTTTTCCTCTATTAAAAATGCCCATAAAAAATCCTTTTGCAAAATGCTTATTATTATAGTACTATTAGATTGTCCATAAGGAGATCAAATTGCAAAATTATTGGCTTTCAAATATAGGTTTTCAAAAGAGCTTGAACAAGGCTATTCAAGAAGCCGTTAAAAAATCTGCTCCCGAAGATGGTGAAGACGACTCTGCCGAACCACCTTATTATCATCCAGCCGAAAAAGAATTTATATCAGCGATGGATCGCATTGCTCGTAAATACGGGAAATTAGAAGACTACGATAATAAAGGGATATGGGTTGGTTACAAATCTGAAGCCGAAAACGAGAATTACTCAATAGGTATCAGATGCGAGAATTGCGCCCACTATGTATCGGAGAAGGTGTGCATGATCGTAAAAAAGGCAATTGAACCAGGTGGCTATTGTCGCTTTGCGGCTATCCCTTCGGAAAAAGTAAATACTCAAGATGAAGAATAAGCAAACAATATGGAACAGCAAGATAGTGATTTAGCGCCTATTGACAAAGATGACATCCAAATTTTGTCAAAACGTAACCAAAAACGTTTTAATAAATTACTGCCTCAAATAGACCAAAAATTTAAAGAACTTGAAATTGAAAATCAGTCTTTAAAGAATCAAGCTTCGCAACTTGTCTCTGAATTAGAAGCTACTAAGACTCCTGAAATTATAGAAAACAAAATTATCATATCTGATTATGATAAAGCCCATAAAGAATATTTAAAAGCTCAGATAGATAGTGAAGAAACAGAAAAGCATCTTGCTCCACACTCATCTTCTGTTTCTGATTATGGTTCTGAGATAATCTGGTTTTCAGTTATTATTGGTTTAGTATTTGACTTCCTCTTATGGAAAGATATATTTGCCGGTAAATTTGGAGTCGATGCTTGGGCAGAAAGAGCGGAAAGAGCCTCTGCAATTATTCTTTCTTTTTCTTACGCTTTTGTATGTTCTCAGTTAGGTGCATCTTATGCTATTAAAGTAGCATCTAAAAAAAGATCCCAATCTGATAATCTAAAAGAGATTGAAGTATATAGAAAATCTACAGCTAAAGATACTTTAGGTATTAATGTTTTTTTGTTTTCTTTATTAACAATACTATCAACTGCAGCTAGGTTTACTGAAGATTCATTAGTATTTTCAGATAAATTTGTGCTATCCTTAGCTGCTACAAGTATCGGTTTGGTTATTTCCGCTATAGCTTATTGGTATACAGATGTATACGATCATTACATAAAAGCTGCAAAAAATAAAGAAACAAAAGCCAAGAAAAATTTTCAACGTTTAAATAAACAAATAAGGAAAAATGCTCATGATAAATAATATTAGAAAAACCATAGTAAGAGTAGCAGTTATGTCAGTTATGCTAGCTATCTTGTCTTACATTTTTTGGCCTCAAGCAAAAATATCTGATACTGTGCCTGATACTATACCTCAAGTAACTAGCACTTTAGCTATAGTTGCCGATCCCCCATGTTTAGTCCTTTACCAGAAAGACAAGGATATACCGGTTTTTGATGAAACTGCATGTGTATCTACTTATGTCGATAAGTACAAAGCTGGATATTATTCAATCCTCAATGTGGTATGTAGATCATCTAGTGATGGTCAAAATATTAATAGAAACGACCTATCTGAAAAAAGAACAAAAGCTTTACAATTTACATTGTTAGAAGAAGGTATAGCCTATACCGATATAGCCACTAAGTCTCTAGGAGACGCATCGCCATACCCTGGAATAGACCCAGAAAGCGACGATGGCAAGATATTAAATAGATCTTGTGAGATCACAGGTACTATAGAATAATGAGAGAAATAATAATTGCTGGCATAATTGGTGGCATATCTGGTTTTGTGACGGCTTCTTGGGCAACGCATACTCCATATTTTGTTCCTTTTGACTATTGGCAGTGGAAATCAAAACTATGGTTGCTCCAATGGAATCCCCATTGTAAAAATTTGAAAGATAAAAAATATCGTCAAAACAAAGCCTGGGAACTATCATTAGACAATAAAGCTATCAACAAACAGGGACAAGAAAAATGAGAGTCTGGATTGACCAAGACTTATGTACTGGAGATGGACTATGCGCAGAGATAGCACCCGATGTATTTACGATGATGCCCGATGGTTTAGCCTATGTACGAGAAGGCGACAAGATATTTGCCTCCTCTGTGGGAAACCCAGAAGGCGCAGCTGGTTTAGCATCTTTTTCAGACGATAGGCTTGAAGACGTTATCGAATCCGCCGAGGAATGTCCCGGCGAATGCATCTTTATAGAACCATAAAGGAATATACTATGAATATTGAAAATTTTTATGATCCTGAAAAACCAGAAGAGTATGTCTATGATCCTGAACTGGTTAATTATGATCTATTCTTTAAAGACTTATGGGAAAAAGAAAATGAGTTTTTAAAGTCTGTTGGCGTTGAACCCGGAGTAAATTGATATTACTTGTTTAGGAGTATTCCTATTACTATAGGTTATATGACTTTGGGGGAATTATGAACAAAATAAAGAATATTTTGAATAGAATCATTGCGACTTTTGCCGCATCGGGTCTTGGCATAATCGGTGCTGGAGCAGTTGCTGGAGTACCTGTTTGGAAAGCCTGTTTTATGGCTGGAATCGCTGGCGTAGCAGTAGTAGTAGAGGGATTATCAAGAGAATTTCTTGACGATGGTATTCTTTCTGACGCAGAGATAAATGAAGTTTTTGATATAGTCGATAAAAAAGGTAAAAAATAATCAATGAAAAAACTATTATTAGTCACCCTGCTAATTCTAGGTACCACTTCTTGTGGCGATTCCTATCGATACAAATGCCAAAACCCAGATAATTTTGGCAAGCCTGAGTGCGTTCCACCAGCATGCCTAGCAGATAACTCGTGTACCTCGACTCTTCTCGGTTATGACCCTTTACTTCCAGAGCAAACAAATGAAACAGAATTAGTTCCAGACCCAACGCAGGACACTATCCCGTGCCCCTGCCCAACACAGGAGACCACAGCACCATGAGTAAGCGTTTAACCCCGGTAGAACTTGATGCCCGCCTAAAGTTTGTTATTGGATGTTTATTGGGAGTTGTTCTCCTAATGACAACTGGAGCAATACTCTACGCTCTTGTATTTGTCACACAACCAATTGGAGCACAGGCCGAGAACGACAAGATGTTCTTTGGTGTTCTTTCAAGTGTTGCCACATTTATTACCGGCACACTTGCTGGGTTAATGATTGCTACTGGCAAGGGTGGAAAAGATAATGACGGTAACGGAATTCCTGACGATCAGGAATAAACCTAAGAATACTTTATACTGCGCCATTCTTCTACTTTCCAAAAAGTAGTGGTAGCATAGCGCGTTCCGCTAGTAATATAGTTAACTCTATGTTGATAATTGGCCCCAGCAGGGAAATATATCAACATGCCAGCTTTTGGCTTAAAAGTCAAATCATACTGACTAAAGTATAATTCTCCACCTTCAAAGTCTTCGTTGTAATATAAAGAAGTACTTAGATCTCTCCATGAAGCGCAAACTTTGTCTGCGTGTTCATTTAAATTCTGACCAGTTTTAAATTTAGTTAAACCGGCTATTTCAGATAGAGCAACTTTGCAATCAAAAGCTTCTTCAAGAAGCAAAACTGCCTTATCTCTATAAGCTCTCATTATAGAAATTATTTCTGCGTCTTGCCCAAATTCCAATGTTTCGTAAGGAAACTCATGGACCGCATCTGAGGTGAACACGCCAGATTGTATATAAGCATTTATTTTCAATAAATCTTCTGAAGAGATAAAATTTTCGTAAACATATATATTCTTAAAGTCTTCTGTTTCTACCATTACATCTTTGTAGCCATCGTATGTGTAACTATGTGAAGGATTTTTAATTAAAACCATATTTCTATATTATCACATTTCTTTTTAAAATCTCTATATAGGGTAAAATTGGAAAAAAATTTCGAGGCCCTTTTCTGTTTTGAGACTTTTTTCCCTGGCCAGAAATTATTTAGCTAAATTATATATGTCGAGTAACATGTCTTCTAATTCTCGATGAGTAAATAATTCCCTATTTTGTTTTGTCATTTCAGCTAGTAAAAATTCCACAGAGGTTTTAATACTAGCTAATTTGACATCTTCTTTATCAAGCAGGAGTCTGCTCATAATTAGTCCTCGTCATTTTTAAGTAACTGATGTGCGTAGTGTACCACACAGGCAGTTATGGTTGAGGCTAAAGCAATCGTTTGGGTTGTTCCAGAAAGTGTATAGTAAACAACTACGCTACCTGCAAATGTAAATGCAAGACCAGCAGTTATGTCCCATAATTTCTTACCAAAACCTAACCAATTAAATTCTCTCATCTCTATACCCTCCTTGATTTTATATTTAAATATACTATTTTTTGTAAAATTACTATTTTCGTCATCTCCTGGGCCGGCAATCTCTCCAGCCATTTCTTCTTCTTCATTCTTTTTAGCTACATTGTTATTAGTACCACTAGGACCGTTAGAGTTCCCTCCTCCAGAATTGCCTCCAGAGCCTCCAGGACCGCCTGTAGCAGCTCCAGCTGCCGTTATTGCAGCAACAGCTGTAGTGGCAGCTATAAGCGTTCTACGGGCTCCTACGTCAACTTGGGAGCCAAGGGCAACATAGTCATCAAAGCCTTCACCGTAGATGTCAACCTCTTCTTCAAGGGATTCTTTAATATCGTCTGGTGCATTAGTAAGAGCTTCTGCCAGTTGAGCTTCTTGTTCCGGTGTTACGTTTGCCACATCTAAAGCAGCAAACACTTCGGTGGCTTGATCTGGGGTTATGCTTTCTAGAACCTTAGGACTTGCCGAAAGTTCAGCTGACTGACCTGGATCAATGCCACCCTCTTGACCTGTGATCAAGTCAACGACTTGTGATACTTGGTTATTTGTAATTGAGTCTGACTCCAACACATCTACGATGACACCAACAGACTCGGCGTCCAATTCATTACCCAAAACGGCGGTAAAGGTTTCAATCAAAACCTCGTTGCTTACTTCTTCGTCAAAGACTGCACCAAGAGCAGCGTTTAGATTCTCTGCGGTTAGACCGTCGGCCAATACATCAACGATGAGGTCAATAGTTTCTGCATCCGAGAGATCACTGTCAAACACGCTGTCAAAGATTGCTTCTGTTTCTGACATGCTCAGGTTTGTTTCAAGCAAGTCTCCAAGTACCGTCATGGTGTCTGCAACCGAAATGTCTTCGTCAAACACGGCTGCCATAACCGTGTTTAAGTCGCTAGAACTAAGCGGACCATCAAAGATTGACACCAAAGCCGACACCATATTCTCAGCAGAAGTATCTTCCGAGAACGCTGAATCCAAAACTGCCGTCAACTGTTCGCTGGTGATGTCTGCATCAAGCATTGTTGTTAGTGCTTCGGTGAATACATCTGCCGAAACATCTTCGGTAAAAACGGCTTCTAGGACATTGTCAAACTGGGTGTCGGTAAGTTCTGCGCCGAGGAGTGTGTCAAGAACGGCGCCAACCTCGTCAGCCTCAATATCGGTAGTGAACGTATTTTCAAGAATATTGTCTAATATGACTGTCGTGATTGGCTCGTTGTCTTCTATATCGACGACGGTATAATCATCTGGTGGAATTATTACTACTACCGTTTCGGGTTCTGTTCCAACTGGTGGAATTACTATTTCTGGCAGTGCAGTTTCTGGTTCTGTTCCTACGGGAAGCGTCACCGTTGTGGATTCTGTTTCAGGCTCTGGCAATTGCGGCAGTGGCACTGTTGTATCGCCTGGGGGAGTCACAACGACAGGAGAGACGCTCGTACTGGTCGTCCCAGTATCAACAGGTGGAATAACAACAACTGGCGGTACATAAACGGTAGTTGTAGTTGGAACAGTCGTAGTAGTCGTAGTACTAGTGGTTGTAGTGGTGGTGGTGCTAGTAGTCGTAGTAGTTACTGGAGTAATCGTGTTGTTGGACTCGACATATCCAGATCCTGAGAAATTGTTTGTATTGTCCGCAGTATTGCCAAATGTATTTCCACTGGCTGTAGAGAACGAGTTTGCACTTACTCCGTTGTATACCGAAGAGCCGGTATTCCAATTGTTGGCAAACTGAATAGCAGTCGTATTGCCATTGAATGTATTACCTGAAACCGTTTGGTTACCAGCACCAACCGCCCAACCCGTCGGAATCCATGAAGAGAAATACACGCCTGTACCGTTTGAAGTAAATGTTGAGTTAGTTACCTGCTGACGGTTAAGACCGCCTAGTTCTGCACCAACCTGTGTGTTGCTAATAAATTGGGTGTTGTTTATCTTGAAGAATCTTTCTCCAGATATTCCGTAAGTATTATTAGAAAAAACCGAATCATAAACGTATGTGCGGTTTGTGTAATCGGAATCCGTTTGGCTCAAAGCCGATGGCGTCGAACCATAGTCTCCAGCAATACCGACATATAGATAATCAAATGTTGTATCCGTGAGGGTGGAGACAGAACCTCCCCCATTATTGAACACGGCAGAGCCTGCTGTCATTCCCGTGAAGCGAACATCGGTTGCAGAGAAAGTGCCTGCACCGTTATTCACAAGACCGCCGTTTGTGGCTTGCCCTTTTTTAAGTGTCATATCAGAAATCGTCAACGACTTGCCAGACGAGATATTGAATGGACGATACAAATTGTTTCCGTCAATAATGGTGGAAGTTAAACCAGCACCAGTGATTGTCAAGTTGTCTGAAATTGCAGGCAGGGCAGAAGTAAGAGTGATTGTTCCAGTGTTTCCTGAAGCAAAGGTAATCGTGTTAATAGTGGCTGAAGCGTTTGCTGCAGTGATAGCCCAACGCAAAGAACCCGAGTTGGATGTATCTGAAAGATTTGTAACAATGACAGATGTTGGGGCTGGAACAGTGATTGACGCAGCCGAGTTTGCCGTTAGTGAACCGATTGAATTGGTCTTAGTTACGGCTACTCGTATTTGTTTTGCAACATCATCTGAACTAATTACATATGTTGAAGATGTTGCGCCAGATATGTTTGCCCAAGTACATGAAGAAGGAGTACAGGATTGCCACTGATAGGTTGTCGCAGTTACAGCAGAGCCACCGTCACCCCAAGTTCCATCAACTGCGGTCAGAGTTTCCCCGTAGGCAACAGTTCCAGACATTGATGTTCCACCAGATGTTGTCGGAGCCGTAGACCCTGCAAGGAGAGTAAACGACTGGCTCACCGTGGCTGCTGCTACATATGAGTTATTAGAAGAACTATTTGCGGAGATGGTGCA
>Ga0208951_1000295_pt1 | contig 22861 bp, 28 predicted proteins | sample GreLakmeMI27MSRF_FD_187702 | JGI IMG/M metagenome (GOLD analysis project Ga0208951, IMG submission 187702) | Freshwater lentic microbial communities from great Laurentian Lakes, MI, USA - Great Lakes metaG MI27MSRF (SPAdes) | ecosystem: Environmental > Aquatic > Freshwater > Lake | place: Great...
AGGCAAGCCGCGCGATGCTGCTGCGCCTGTCATCCCTCGCCCGCGCGCTGGCGCAACACTGCGCCGCGCAGGCGGGCGGCGGCGAGGAGGAGGCCGGCGCGCGAGCCTGCATCCTGGCGGCGAACGACATGGCGGCGCGCCTCACATCGCACGCCCATCGCTTTCCGCAGCCAGGATGCCACATTCGCGCAGTGCCTACCACTCCCAATGTGCGTACTCGTACTTCTGCAAAATCCGCTGAGGCTGTCGCGCATCGTCACATCTGCGGTGCCCGACGACATGCAGCTCCCATCCCCAACCCATTCCGATTCAGCGCACGAAGTCGATGCCCATGGAGCGCGCAGTGCCGATGATGGAGGTGCAGACGGACTGCAGCGGTATGAACTCGCATCCCGGGTCGGTTTGCTTCACCTAGATTCACGCCGTAGCGTCAGTGAACGCCTCGAAATGCCGTGCTCGCCCGGCGGTCGACACGCCTTTGCTATCTCGTAGACGTGCTTCAGCGAAATGCTGCCACGCTTCTGGTGACCCGGCTTCTGGCTCCCGGTGCTTATGCCTGGAGAGCAGCGGGTCACGTCTCGCAGGTGTGCGGCGCTTCGGGCGTGCGGCGCACCGGCAGCCTTCTTGACGAAGTAAGTGGCTGGCGGGTTCTTGACAACCTTGAAAAGGGCGCACGTGTGAGCGCAGGCTGTGCTGCAGCGCGGGGACAGCACGCACAAAGTCAAACGTGCGGTCCTTATAGGCGGTCACTAGCACAGGCAGCGGAACGTCGTCCTGTCAGCGAGCGTCAGCGAGCGTGGTGCTAACTTAGGTGCGTTGGCGGCCGGGACGCAAGAGACGCCGTACTACCTTCATGGCCTGAGTGCGCGCGTTGAACTCCTTGCAAAAAGACATGATGTTCAAGCCCGCCTGAGCGTAAGCGAAGGAGTAAGTGAGCGAGAGCTCAAGGCACGGCAGAGCATTCCCGTCTAGCCGCCGGTTTTCACACAAGCCCGCCTCTCACCTGTCCCAGCGCGGGGCCCACAGGCGGCGAGGGCTTCGCCTGCCCGGCGTTGATGATCTGCACGTGCAAAGGCGTCAGCAGGCCGTCGTGGGAGCCAGGGAAAGCCATGCTCGCGGAATTGAGCCATTCATTCATTTCAGTCAGTCGCGCACCAGCCTGATGGTGCCCGCGACTTGCTTGGCCGCCATAGCTCAGACCTATACGAGCGTCGTAGACAGGTGTGACGCGTGGGAGGCGTGGCGGCAGAGGCGCAGCGAGCAAAAAGGAGCTCTGGCGCCGTCTGGTGCTTGTGCTGCTGCTGTTGGTTCACGTCTCAACGAAGGCGATAGGAAGAGCGGAGACTCGATACTTTGATGATTTTTGATGCGTTGCTTGGCAATTTTTGTTGTCTGTCTGCGAGTCGCCGTGGCCAGGCCGCCGGCAGCGCGCACGAGCGATATCGAGCGCAGGTCCAACGCAGCTCGGAAGGCACGCTCAGCAACTCTCGCCAACAGCTCTTGTCCGCTTGTATGGCGGACAGTGAAGCAGCGTCCACCGTCGAGCTGGGCTTAACTCTCCAGCAGGCAGAACAGTAGGCAGCGGGACGCCAGCAGTAACAGCATCTCAACCGCAGCAGAAGAAGTGCTCGACCGCAGCAGTCGCTGCAAAGAGGCTAGGTTGGGCAGGCCACTGCAACGATTTTTGCCTTCTTGATGTGCACCGTTTCGCTGTCGTCCCCAGGCAGCGTCAGCGTGAAAGTAGCGTCCTCCAGAAAGAAAGTCCAAACGTTGTCGCAGAAGCGGTACGTGTGCAGGTTCGCCTGCAGCGGGAGTCAGTGCTGACAGTGGTGGACGGCGAGCGTGAGCAGCTACCTTGATGGCGGCAGTTGACTGCACGCTGTTAGACAGCGTGTCATGCATCGCCTTGTCGAACTGCAGGCGAGAACAGTGAGAAGCGGGTGAGCATACGCACGCGTGCGCCTGCCATGCCTGCGCAAGGACCTTCAGCGCCATGGACGGGCTTATCATGCCACCCGTGACCTGTCGCAGACGCACAGGGGTCAACAAGCTCGCTCGAGGGCGGTGAGAGGCGCGCGCACCAGCTCATCCAGAGCGTCTGTCAGCGCGAGGCCAACGCTGGAGCCTCGGTATAGTTGCACAGACATCCCGGCGCTGTTTTACTCTAAGCCACGCGCGTCACGCAGCCGTCACAGCGAATCCGGGGGTAAGCAGTCTCCGTCCGACTCGAACACGCAGTCAAACATCAACAAGGACGAATGTTTGTTGTTGTCGAACACTCCGATCTCAGGAGCCAGGCTGTCAGGCTGCAGCGGAATGAGAACGACACATGGGACGGAACATGCGTGTTGCGACAATTCCTAGACGTTCTACACGTTGCAGCACCCTGCAGCAGGCGATCAAGAACTCACGATGGCCGGAGCAGCCGCCACCGCCGGAGCGTCCATCGGCGCCCATTGGCTCCATCGGCGCCAAAATGCTCAGTCGCCCAGCTTGACTTCAGCACTGGCGCATCAAAGCCTGGCATCGATCGAAACTTGGCCACAGAGGAGTGCAAGTGAACTGCCAACAGCTCTCAACAACAGCTCACTCGTTCTTCAGCAGTTTCTTGCGCCGCTGGCCCAGCATGTGGGTGTATAGTTGCAAAAAGAGCAGCGGGTAGAGGAGCAGTGTTGTGAGCAGGAAGAGACGGTAGTCAAAAGAAGCGTTCAACGTGTTGGGCAGAGACACTCGGCGCAGCCCAGCACCCGCGGCGGGCACAGCCTGGAACATCAGCGCCATCTCAGCGCCTGCGCCCAGCGGGTACAGCAGGATAAAGGCTGTGTAGCGAAGCCACGTCAGCACCTGTGGCGTTTTTCCAATGCATCCCGCGGCAGCCCAGCTGTATCGAACCACGTCTGCGCACGACCAAGCCAGCACCAGAACAGCGAGCGCTGCGGAAGTCTGTAGCTCCGGCAGACGGCGCACGAGCAACCAGCAGTGCGTGCGTCCCGCAAACTGAAGCGCATTGGCTGCGACGCCAGAGCGTACAAGACCTGCTAGTGCGTGCAGCGTCTCTAGCGCCGTCAGAAGCTGCGCAACGGTGACGAGCCCGCCGCAGGAAGGAAAGACAGCGGAGCCGGAACGCACAGCGCTGCATGTGCTGTACAGCACCGCCGACCAGGCCAAAGCCTGCCCAGCATTGTAGCACGCGAGGTACAGCTGAGAGGCTCGCATTCGGCTGACTGAACGAGACACGCGGAGGGCTTGCAAGTGACAAATCAGTCGACGTCATCATCGATCGTGCTGCTGCTTTTTTGACCGACGACGGTGCGTAGACAACTCTGAATGCACACGTGCACATCCTCAGCCGTGTCGGGAGGATGCTCGCCCCCCATTCAACCCGCCCTTGTTGGATGTGTACTCATCCGGCATGGGTAGCGCACTCGGGAACGTGAGCTGCCCTGTGGAAAGTCGGCCGACGACGGGCATGACGTTCCAGTACAGCGTCAGGTTTGCAAAAAGTCCCCTCAGGTGCCGCCCCTGGTCGTGCAGCGGGTATTTGTTGCGCACAAAGGGGAGCGAAAACGTCGCATCCTCCCGTGCCTCGATGATGCGGTCCCATAGCGACACCTGTGCCGGAATTCGTCAGGCGGGCGTGCCGCACACGCAGGTGCTCAGCGTGCCTGGTTCAGCTGGTTCAGCGGCGTCGCGTACTCGGCGACGAGATAGACGAACAAGAGCTTCGTGTTCCAGCTGAACACGCTGCGCAGGTCCGCCTGAAGCGAGAAGGCCAGATACGCCTGCGAGGGGCGGTGGAGCTGAGTGCGGGCAGAGCCGTGGGTGGACATGGAGGCGACTGCCGTGCCTCGTCGTCGCGACCGCCCCTGCTGTTCTCTAGCGCGTGGAGTCGCTCCACCTTGGCCAGCCGCACGTCCACCACTGGCGCCTCTTTGTGCCACAGGTCTGCGCGCGCGTTGAGCGTTGCAGTGAGCGGTGCTGGAGCTGGGACAGGCACGAGCACACCTGTCAACGAGGCGAGCGCAGCCAGGATGGCCAGCGCAGTGCCGGCATACGTCAGGAGCGCGTTCGCGCGGTACAGCGCCGTGTGCATCGCAGCCTCTTGCGCGTGCGGTGCTGTAAGAGTAGCTCAATGCTCACGCTCACACGCTCTCACGCTCTCTCAAGACCAGCAGCTGGAGCGCCAGGCACCTACTATTGAGTGTCACAGGCGCAGATAGGGCGCGCAGAGTGTGTAGGGGCGCTCACGCATGACAATCGCTCGTACGTCGTCGAACATACACGGTCGAACACCCGCCTTCCGTCAACCCTGCGCGTCTTCTCTAAACCGCAGCATCGTGTCAGGAGCACCTGCCATAGGATGCTGGCCCTCTGCAGTGCCGCGTCTCTGCCCTGCGTAGCGTCTCCACGCGCCCGCTCCGGGCGGACAGCCTGCGCGGCTCGGGCGCCACTACGCACCGCGTACGCGCGTTGCATGGCACCGTGCGGGCTGGTGCTTGCCGCGCCAGGCGCCCCGCACGTCCAGCTGGGCGTGGCCACGACACGCCGGCGACTTGTGGTCTTGGCTGCGTCGTCTACAGGCAACCAGGAGCTGGTGAAGGACTCGGATTTCAGCATCACCAAGGTGTCATTCGGCAGCATCGGCCTGTCCGTGGGGCTCACGCTGCTCGTCGCCGGCTTCCTGGGCTACTTTGGCTTTGTGGGTGGCAGAGGAGCCGACAACTCCCTCTCCGCACTGCTCCTCATCTACGGCTTCCCCATCAGCCTGATTGGCGCGTGTCACTGCTGGCAATGCTGCGCTGGCGCGGCTCTCACGCCCTCCTCCAGGCTTTGCGCTCAAGTACGCAGAACTGAAGCCGCTCGTCTGCGAAAGGTGCGGCCCTTCGCACCGCGGTTCCGGATTGGGCGGGCGCAGTGGCTGACAGCCGGCGTTGCAGCTACGCGGACGCGGTTGCACTGCGCGAGACGCAAGCCACGCCCATTTTGCTGCAAGTGCGCAGCGACGTCACACGCTTCCGCTACGGCGATGAGCAGCATTTGGACGAGGCGCTGCTGCGTATCTTCCGCATCAACAAGGCATGTTGGCGACTCGCTCGCTGCGTGGACTCCTCTCTGACACCCTACCTAGGCTGGCGGCATCCGGCGCACCCAGGCGCCTGTGCTGGCACGGCTGCGTGAGGAGGTGACTGACGGCAAGTATACGCTGGTGCTGGGCTTTGACTCGAAGATGGAGTTCGAGGAGTGGGAGGTGCACCGCCCTCAGCTGTCATAGCATACTCCCATGCACTCACGCGGTTCCACAGACGCGCCGATCCAAGTTTGAGTCCTTCTTCGGCCCGGGTGTCTCCGCTGTGCTCATCCCCTCCGAGAAGGGCGTCGACGTCGCGTTGATTAGCGATGGCTCCGCTGCTGGTGGCATTTCAGACGACATGGAGATGCTGCCGCCCCTCATGCCCGGCCTGCAGCCGCGCGTGCGTGTCAGCCCCGAGCAGAAGGCGTTGAAGTGAGCGCTTTAGGCTTGACCGCACGTGCGCGAGCCTTAACGCCTGCGGCTTCCACCACTGCTGTATTGCAATGCCGCTGAATGAATCGCGCCACTATCCCGTCGTGCATACGCACAGCGAGTAAGCAACAAAAAACTTCGCAAGCGCCCCTGGCCCCCACGCCCCTTCGCCCCTGCACACGCCTCCCTCCGCCTGCTCTGCTCACACAACTTACTGTCGATGGCGGAGCCACCGCCTTCCTTCCCCGCTGGACCCTCCCAGCCGCAAGTTGCGAACCCGTTCCTGCAAGCAGAGCCGCAGCTGGCTTTCCAGGGTGCGGTCTCGGCACGAGAGAGGCGTTCGGGTGCTGACACATGTGCAGAGCACCACTTGGCGCAGGGGTACCAGCCACCCACGGGCTCCATTGGGCCCAGTGCAGGCGCGCAAGCGTGCGGTGCTCGCTGAGGCACAGCGCTGAGCGCCCGCACAGGGACTGGCCCACCTGCTGGGCTGGGCTTCCGCACGCCCGACGTGCCCGGCGCGCCCTCCGCCTTCCCAACGCCGCCCAGCGCCGCGCCGACTGCAGCCTCGAGCGGGGGCTTCTTTTCGCTGGACCCTTACAAGCGCTACTTTGACGTGGACACGGCGGACGTTCTACACCGCCTGCGCCTGGCGTGCGTGCCGGTGGGCAGCAGCTTCATGACGGAGGTGCAGGAGAACCCAGACCTGTGCGTGCCTCAGGCGTGCGGCGGCTCGCATGCTTCGCCTAACGCTTCCGTTCTGTCTCGTCAGCTACGGCCCCTTCTGGATAGCCGCCACGCTGGTCTTCATATCCGCCTCCACGGGCAACCTAGCGTCCTACTTCTCCTACATGCGGCTGCTAAGCACGGACCCGGCGGCGACGTGGACATACGACATTCAGAAGGTCTCGCTCTCAGCCATCCTCTTCTATGGCTACATCACGTTCCTGCCTCTCGTCTGGTATGCATCGCTGCGCTACTGGGGCGCGCCAACGAGCCCCACCGCGCTGGTGGCGCTGTACGGCTATTCGCTTGCAATCTTTCTCCCCATCTCCATCGTCTGCATCGTGCCCCTGGACATCTTCCGATGGCCCGTCGTGCTCGCAGGGGGGCTGGTGGGCAGCCTCTTCCTGATGCTCAACCTGCGGCGGCTAATGGAATCTTTCGAAGACCGCAAGCGAAAGTCCATCGTGCTGGGCCTCGCCGGTGCGGCGCAGTTCGGCCTGGCCGTGGCTCTCAAGCTGTACTTCTTTGCCTACTCCTCGCCGGCGCCTGCTGGCTCTTCAGCGGGTGCGCCTCCTGCTGCCGCCATTCTTCTGCCGCCGCCGCCCAGTGGAAACAGCACAAGATGAGACGGGTGGACGGATAGACGGGATGGACGGAGCTGTCTGCACATACACCATACACATTCATCATTGCTTTGGCTTCTTGTTGCGCTGCTTTTTTGCGCCCTCAGCCTTTTCCGTTGCAGTTTTTCCCGTTGCAACAGCAACAGGGGCTGCGTGTTCCGCGCGCACTCGCGCCATACGTTCCGTGTGCGTCTCAGCTTCCTGTAGCGAGTGAGCGAGCGTCTAAGCAACGCTGCAGGCAGCACGCACAGCACGCGAGTGGGAGACGTACCTCCTCATCCGGATTAGGATATCCGGGAGGGAATTCTCCCTTGGCGGCGTACACGGGGTCGGGCAGCCCGGGCTGCTGGCGCTTGACAGCGCGCGAGTGACGCTGCAGACAGAAGCGTCAGCAAAATCTAGTGTGGGCCGTCGGCCATGCGTGCCTTTGACTGCAGGTGCGTCGCCAGCGACAGCTCTGATAGTATTAGGACCTGAGGTGGCGCAGCTACGTGAGCGGCTGAAAGGCGCAGTGAGAGAGCCTGACGACGCGCCTTGGGGCAGATGGCACACTTCCAGGGCGGCCCCTTGGCCGGTTCGCTGTCCGGTTCGCTTAGGCTCTCGCTCTCCTCGCTTTCTGAGATGTCTTCTAGCCGCTCCGCTGAAAGGGGGAGAGCGTGAGGACAGCAAAGCCGCCGCACAGGTGTGCAGTGGCCAACGCGTTCCACAGGCCACGGAGCTCGCGCAGGACTCGGGCAGCGCCTGCGCGGTACTGCAGCATGCAGCGCGGCGCGCACCCGGCGGCTGAGAGTGGTCAGAGTCGCTGTCACTGCTGCTCTCCCCATCCCCGTGCGAGGCATCGAATGCGCGGCGCTTGAACATCGAGCGCTGGGAGGCTGCACAGTGCTCGCTGAGAACGACGCGAAGAAAATTTGGACTTGAGTAGGAGTTGGACAAAGCGTGCGAAGGAGGGAGATGTGCTGGAGAGGCGAGTGTTCAACAACGTAGTAGCGAGCACCAGGTAGCGCTCCTCGCTGCAGTAGTGAACGTCTCCTACCGAAACCGACGACGGTCGAAAAGTGTGCAGACGAACATTGGTCATGAGTGTTGGTCCTGAATGTCATCTCAGCTTGCGGCGCACTTCCAGCTCCGTGGCCTGCGCCTCTGCCAGCCAACGGACGGCGCCTGGACAAGGTGGGTCGCTGCTCTCCGCGCCCAGGCTCGCTGCGCGCGCACGCAGTCGCTCCGCCTCGCCATGGGCATAACCGTACTCGGATGCGGCGCCAAGAAGCAGTGCGATGGCACCCTGCACGTCGCCAGACTCGACCTGCCGCTCGGCCGCGCCTTCGCAGACGCGCAGGATGCGGGCTACAAACAAGACGGATGAGTGAGTGAGCGACGCAGCGTGCGCTGCTGCACGCCAGGCGCGCACCCGCAACGTCGGCAGCCGCATCAACCGCATCCGTGTAGGCATGCAGGTCACAGAGCTCGCCCAGAACCCGGGGGTCTTCTCTCCCCAGCCATTCGACCTTCAGCTGCACGGCGCGGGTGAGCAGCGCCACCGCCTGCGGGCGCGCTCCCGTCATCGCCAACGTTGCAGCGGCGTTGCGCATTGCCCACACACGCTCCGGCACAGGCTGGTCAGCTTGCGCGTCGGCGATGCGGGCGGCGCGCACGAGACTCTCATCCGGCCACTCCTCCTCCACCGGCGGCGGCACGGCGCGCGAGGCAGACAGTCGCTCGAGTGCCTTCACCAGCACATGCTCCTCGCCCAGCAGCTGCGTGGCCGCGCTGCAGGCGCCAGACGCCAGCTCAAGCTGGTCGGTGTCCAGGAAGCAGCTTTTCCACGAGCCGCCGTCGCTGGAGTTGAGGGCAGACAGCAGCACATCCTGGGCCAACGCCACGCACGCTTCATCCGCGCCGTCAGCGCGCTCCAGGAAGTGAGCCAGAGTCAGCAGCGTGCCGTAGAAGGACGCCTTGCCCGCATCAACCCCGGGCGCAGCCACGAGCGCCGCCCGCTCCTCCACAACCACGGTGCCTAGCAGCACTCGCGCGGCGTCCGCGTCGCTCGCGCGTACTGCGTCCACTGCGCGCTGCAGACGCCCACGGACGCTGGCTGAGTCCTCCAGAGGTGCAATGTCGCGTGCGACTGTGACTGCAACCTCCGCCGAGCGCTGGGCGGGTTTGCCTTGGCTCTTGCGAGCCAGCACCTCAACCTCGGCTGTCAGGCGCGACAATGTGTCCAGGGCACACGCCTCGACCTGCACTCGGAGCAGGTGCTGCCAGTGGCTGAGCTCCGCATCGTCCAGCACTGTGAGCGGCCCCACGCCGAGCATGCGCTTCGCTCGCGCGTCGTTGCCATAGTCGCGAACAGCGGCTCTGGCGACGGATGCGCACACCTCCGCCACCACGGAGCGGGCCTCCTGCGACGAGTGGGCCTCCCGTCGCTCTGACGCCTCTTGCGTGGCGACGCCCACAGCTCGCACGCCGAGCTGGACCTGGCGGCAAGTGAGCGATCCTGGAGGCGCAGCCGCACGCATCTGCGCACCTCGTAGAACTTGGAGGCGAGGGCAGAGATGGACGCCTCCCCTCTGAACTTGGCAGTCACGGCCCTGATGCCGCGCCGCATGCGGTCCGCCTCCACCTCGCGCCGCCGCTCCTCCTCGATTCGCCGTCGCTCAGCAGCCTCCGCCCCGCGGCGGGCAGCGTCCTCCGCTGCCCTTACCGCTGCCAGCTCTTGCGCCTGCACGCCTGCATCAGCTCCCACGCACCCACATCCAGAAGGCACGCACCTTGCGCTCCGCCTCTCGGCGAACCTCAGCCTCCCTCGCCTCGCGCACGGCCTGCTCTGCCATCAGCACTCGCAGCAGCTCTGCTCGCGCTTCCTCCGCGAGCGCCAGCTCGGCCTGCGCGCATGCGGGTGAGAGGCGCACACGCGGGGCGAGCTGCACGTGGGCGTGCCTGCACGCGTGCGGTCTCAGCCTCGACTGTGCGCCGTTCTTCTGCTTCGCGCTCAGCCGCCTGCGCCGCCTCCCTCTCTCGCCGCTGCGCCTCCGCCCTCTGTGCGGCGCGAGTGGCCTCGGCGTCTTCAGCGGGCACGACTTTGCGCTCCGGCGTCGTCGCCGTGGCCGGGCGCTCTGCCAGGAACGCGGAAAGCTCAGCCATGGCCAGGCCCCTTGACTGCCGCCCATCTCGCGCAGCGAACAGCGCAACTAGAGTGATTGCCAGCCCGGAGGGCGTCCAGAGCGGCAGGCCGGCGCCAGCAGCTGCGGAGAAGGGCGCAACGTCGGCAGGCTGCACTGCGGTCCACTCCAGCGCGCTCGCTCGGGACGGCGGCGCAAGCAGCACGGTGGCGCCCTCCACTGGCTGCGAGGGCGCCGCGCTGGCAGGGGTGTCTGCTGCTCCGTGCGCCTGAAGTCGTCGCAGAGCCAGTGCTCGACTCGCACTCTGGGAAGGGGGCGCTCTGCTCGCGGCGCAAGCCATCGAAAGCCCAAAAGGGCGGCCGCGAATGAATCGAACGAAATGGCAAATGGGACGCCTGGTGGCGAGCGTGGTGGCATGTTCGATCGATGATGAGCGAACCAACAACGGTATACAACGCTGCACTATCACACCCTCGCTTTATCAATCACCGTGTGCCTATCCTAGCCGTTGCGACACAAGTAGGCTGCGCTGGCCCATGAGCGCGGCCGGTCAGCGATGGCCCCTGCACTCGGCCTCTTGTCCGCCGCCGTGCTGGCCTGGGTCGCATACCTTGGCGTGCGCGGCTGTGGCTACAACGGGCGCTTCTGCCCCGCGGCGTGCGAGCGCCTGGAGGCGCACGTCAACACCAAAATTGTCGGCCAGGCACGCCCCTGTCGCCCTCACCTGCGGTTGTGCTGACGGTTGCTTGCGACAGGAGCTGGCTCTGACGCAGCTGCGCGACGTGGTGTGCGACCACGTGGCAAACGTGCGCCCTGCCTGTGCACTACCCACGCCTGTGCTGACGTCTCTCACGTTGCAGCCGAGACCGCGCAAGCCGCTGGTAGTGTCGCTCCACGGCCCGCCCGGCGTGGGCAAGACGTTCTACCACAAGCTCCTTGCTGAAAGCCTTTACAATATGACTGGGCTGGCTGGGCGAGCGCCCTCCTGCGACCCAGGTGGCCAGGACTGCCCAGGCTATCGCGTCATCTTCGGAACCGACTATCTGGCAGCCGAGCGCGACCAGCAGGCGAGCCGCCTGCGCGCCTCGGTGCTGGGCCACCTCCAGAAGTATCCTGAGTCGGTGCTTGTGATCGAGGAGTACGACAAGGTTGACTGCCAGAGCCGCAGCATGCTGCGGCAGCTGCTGGACAAGGGCATCAGCGGAAATGTGAGCGCCGCGCGCTCCATCGTCGTTCTGGAGGCCAACACGGGAAGCAGCCACATGTACAAGCTTCTGCAAAAAGCTGGCAGCCGAGAGCGGCTGTCCCCGGAGCTAGCGCACCGCAGCCTGAAGGACGTCCTGTACAATTTGTGGATGGCGGACCGGTGCGGAGAAGCCATCGAGACGCAGAAGATGCTTTCGCTGATAGACGCTTTTGTCCCTCTACTTCCACTCGAGCGACGCCACATACGGGTGAGTGCGCCGCCTGTCGCCAGCCACGCCGGGCTGACTGCAGCCCTACGTGCAGACGGTCATGCAGGCGCACCTGCAGGAACGGCGGCTGGCGGGCGTGGTGCAGGGAGAGTTCCAGGACTTGTCGTGGGACGCGCAGGTGCTGGAAGCGCTGACTGACAAGGTGGAATTTGAGGGGGGCGAGACGCAGTACGCCATCGAAGGCGCAAAGGAGGCACCCGTGGTGTTGTCAAGACATGTCAGCCGGGCGCTGCGCAACTGGCGCAACCAGCGCGCAGCAAGGCTGGTGGACAGCTGCGAGCAGTCGGGGCTGCCGGCGCTGAGACTCAGACTATCCAGCCTGGGGACGGTCGTCGCAGTAGAGCTCGCTGGCTCTGACTAGTGACGTGACCGCGAGGACGAGAGAAAGTACTCGACTCGACGATCCAACTAGCATCACTTCTGCTTTCGGCGCTTGGCTGCGCCCCCTTGCCCGCCGGACTTGAAGTCCGCCTCCTGCGCCTCCAGGAAGCTGAGAGCGCTCTTGTACTTGGCCTCCCGCTCTGACGAGGCTGCCGCCTGCTGCCTCGCCCGCTCCTCCGCCAGGAAGCGGTTGTCCTTGCGCAGCTCTCGCGCGGCGCCCTTGGCTTCCCGCGCAACCTGCTTCTTCAGGCGGCGCGCCTCCGAGCGCGTGCGGTCCACGTCGTAGTCGCGGCCCTTCACAAAGCCCTCCTCCTCGAAGCTGGGATTGTACGCCTTAATCGCCTCAGCCTTGCGCGCGTGCAGCTGGAGCGGCGGGTGCGCGGCGGAGGCGGCGCGGTCATGGGCAGAGATGACGGCTGCTGCCAGGGCAAGCGTCGCCCTGGGCAGCCCCTCAGCCTGCTGCAGACGCTCCGCCGCTGCGCGCGCCGGCGTCAGCAGCGCCGTGGCAGCAGACAGGGATGTGGCGCGCTCCGCCGCCGCGGCGAGGACCTGCAGTGCGGCGTGCAGCGCCCCCGTGCGCAGCTCCCAGCTATCAAAGAACGGGTCATCCGCGGGCGTCTGCAGCACGCGCGAGAGCGACAGCAGCGGCGCCGCGGTCTTGACAGCCTTGAGCGGCGGAAGGTGCAGCCAGGGGCCGCCCATTTGGTGGGCGAGGTGCGCCGGGAGGCCTGCCAGTGCGCCCTCCCCGCCCTCCGCGCTCGCGTGCACCAGTGCGGCTGCAAATGAGATGGCCTCCGGCACGTAGCGCCCAGACGCGGCGGCCAGCTGCACGGCGAGCGCTGCGACGAGGACACCCAAGCAGGCGTCGCGCGTGCAGCGCACCTCGCAGTGGCTCAGGTACTGTCCCAGCATCAGGGCGACTGCGGTGAGCACCGGGTGCCGGAAGTCGGAGGCTGGGAACATAAGGGTGAAGAGGCGCAGCAACAACAGTGTGCGGGGCGGTGGCCAGCCGGGCGCGCCGCGGGACTGCGCCTCCGCCACCGACGCCTGCATCAACGTGAGTCGCGCCCGCGCGGCGGTGGCTGCGTAGTAGGGCACCTCGCGGCAGAGGGCGAGGAGGTGTGGGACCATCACGTCCAGGTGGCCCTGCGGCAGCGGCGCCTGCTGCGCCAGCGACTCGAAGTGGACCAGCAGCACACCGAAGAAAACCTGTAACTTGCGCCGGTTCTCCGGCGCCAGCGCGATGGCGTGGCAGGCGCAGATGCGGGTGATGACGTGGCTCAGGTCAGCTGCGGAGCGGCCCGTCACCCAGGCTGCAAACTGGGCGTGACTGGCAGGCGCCTCAAACACGTAAGGCAGCTCGCTTTCAACGGCGGCGCCTCGCGCGCGCACGCGGCTGGCCTTGGGCGCCTCGACGGGGAGAGCGGCAGGGAACTCCTCGGCAGCCTCCTCCTCCCCTTCTTCACCTTCCTCATGGGCGCCTTCCTCGTCACCCTCGTCTTCATCCTCCTCATGGGCGCCTTCCTCGTCACCCTCGTCTTCATCCTCCTCCTCGCCGCTGCTCGACAGCGTGCCGCCGTCGTTGAGGATGCCCAGGCGGCGCAGGCGGCGCATCCCGCGCTCGAGGTTACCCTTGGAGCGCAGAGAGCGCGCCTTTTCCTTGAAGCTCTGCCGCAGCTCGTCCTCATCCTCCGCCTCGTCCTCCTCGTCAGAAGAGCCTCCAGACGCCTCCTCGTCGCCAGCCCCATCGTCCAGCGCGAGGTTGTCGCCCAGGTCGTCGCCCTGCGCGCACCGCGAGTGAGGCTGGGCACGCGGGGTGTCAGTCAAGCTTGTACGCACCGTCTCTGGGCGCGGGGCCTTGTCGCCGCGCTTCTGCTTCTGCCGCTTCTGGCGGCGCGCTGCGTAGCCGCCCTTGCGCTCGTCCTCGTCGTCGTCATCGCTGCCCTCGTCGTCGCTGCCGCGCGCGCGCATGCGCTTTAGCCGCTTGCGCTCCAGCTCTCCCAGCTGCGCAGCCTTCTCCGCCGCCAACTCGTCAGCCGTCTTCAGCCGGTCAGACACGCGGCTGGCGCGCGCGTCCGCGGCGAGCTCTTGCGCCAGCTTGTCAAAGTCGTCTTCATCCTCCTCTGCTCTATGCCGGCCTCGCCCCCTCTCGCCCCTGGCTGGTCTGCCTGGCTTCATGTGCCCCGTGCTCGTGCGCAGGCTGTTGCGCAGCAAGCCGCCCTGGCGCACGAGAGGGGGAGAACGCATCAGGCTGGTGTAAGGACAGGGTGAGCAGCCAGGACGCACGTCTGCCAGGGTCTTGAACGTGCTGTCCAGCTCCACCAGCTGGTCGTCGTCAGCCTCCTTCTCTTTCGCCCGATCCCGTCTGGATGCCTTGCTCTTGGCCATGATCTCGGCCATGACCTGGTTGGGGGAGCGCTGCGTGAGCTGCGAGCCCTGGGCGATGCTGCACAGCCATCCCGCGCCTCTTTCTTGGTCTTACGGGGAGCCTCTTCGCCCTCGCTCGCGTCGGCGCCGGGCGCCTTCTTAGTGAAGAAGTCGTCGCCGCCTCCGCCAAAGTGGTACTCGCGCGTGATGACCTCGTTCAGCTCATCGTCCTGATCCTGCAGCGCGACGCGGGGTCAGGCACGGCGTCTGCAGGCGCCCTTCCCTCCAAGCGCACCTCGTCAGAGTGCATGAAGTCGTCGCGCATATCACCAGCAGCCAGCGACGTCCCTAGGTGTGTCAGAGGGTCCTCCTCGTCCTCGTCTGCGTTCCGGGCGTGAGTGCGCGCTCTTGGCGGCAGGCCTCGGAGGCGCACCTCCGAGTGCAAAGCGGCTTGCGCGGCCAAACTGCATCTGGCGCAGCCGCTGCATGCGGCGCAGCGCCTTCTCGTCCACGTCCATGTTGGGGTCGCTCTCGCCGAAGCGGCGGTCGATGAAGCCGCCAGCCTTGCCGTTCTGTGTGGGGCGTGAGCAGCCGCCGCCCCGTTGCGCCCGCCTCACGCAAGCACACGTGCCTGGCGGTACTCCAGCAGCAGCGTGCGCTTGCGTTTGTCGGTGGCGACGCTGCGGCTGTGCACCAGGTTCGTGGAGCGGCCTTTCACTCTGGCGGCGGAGCGTGGTTAGCGCAGCAAGACGCGCGCCTGCTGTTCCTCGCACGCGGCACGCACTTGCGGCCAAGCACATCGAAGTGCTGCCGCTGGCTCAGGCGCTCAAAAGCGGAGCCCTGCGGCGCCTGCCCCGCATGCTTGCCCATTGCTTGTTGCTACAACCCCCAGCGTAGCGGGCGCTCCCTTAGCACAGAGGACGCTGGGAGGGCGCGTGTACTCTGTTCGAAAGAACAGAGTACTCTGTTCGAAAGAACAGATAGGCTGTTCGATTAATTGACTCGCTAGACTGGAGTACGACAGCGACAAGATCGCCAGGGCGGCGTGCGAGTTTCTTTGCCGCCTTTCGTTCTGCTATATCATTCCTCGTCCTGGTCCTCATCGGACGCGTCGCTATCGTCGCCATCCTCCCCGCTCTCGCTCTCGCTTTCGCTCATCTTGCGCAGTTCCTCCTGCTCAACCTGGCCCGCGGACCGGCCTCGTCGGACATAGTCTGACTCGGGCCGCATCGCAGTGCGCTTGCCGTCCGCCGGCGAGAAGTCAGCGTATGAGACGGCCGGGCGTTCTCTCCTTGAGCGCCCCTCGCCCCTTGCGACGCGCAGTGAGTCAGGCTGGCGCACGAGGCAGTCGCGGCGCCGATGGAAACGCACCACGAGATGATGTTTGCCTGCTCCAACACCTCCTGCCGCTTCCGAGCCAGGCGGGCGCGCAGTTGCTCCTCTTTCTTCAGACGCGCGTCGAGCACCGGCACCAGCGCATCCAGCGCTTTCAACAACGGTTTCTTCTTCTCGCCGGGGAAGGTGTCGCTGGCAAGGAGCGCAGTGAGCGCAGCAACGGTGGGCCTGCAGCGCGGCGTCAGTGGAAGCACAAGCAGCGGTGATAGATGCGCACCCGTCAGTGGCCACCACCTCGAAGCCCTCCAACAGCAGCAGGCCGGGCACCCGCACCTCCGTCTCCTCCCGTAGAGGTGCCCGCCCGCTCCGGTCCCAAGAAACCAGTGTGCTTGTGCGCGGCGGCCCCGTGCGACTGCGCTCCCTGTACACATGCCCAGCGCTGACAAAGTAGCGGGCACCGCGGTTGTCCGCGCCGAGCAAACATCTCACTCCTTGGTAGTCGGCTGGTCTCGCTTCTATCACTGCTTCAGTCTGTCGGCCAGTGCGGCCCTCCACCTCGTCGTCGATCGGGCCCCACAGGTCTACGCGGTCCATGTGAAGCTCGCACAGGGCGCGCAGGGCGCGAACACGAGCCAGAGGTCGCAGGCTGTCGTAGGAAGCCTCCGCCTCTGCCGGCGTCGCCTCAAAGGGATTGTCGCCTGCGCCAAGGTCCTCCCAGCTCTCTGCCAGTTTGGCGGCGAGCATGGCCTTCCAGGAGCGCACAACTGTGCGCGGGTGCATCGCCTGCAGCAGGGCCTCGTGCACATCTCTTAGCAGCGGCGTTTGCTCGCAGAGCGCTTGCTCCAGCGCGTCAGGCTGCGACATGTCGGCTAGAAGGTCGTCGCTGAGCTCCAGCTGCTCACTAAACGTGTCCAAAAAGCTGCGCACGCAGGCCAGCTCCCAGCTGTGGCGCACCAGCGCACGCTCATCCAAAGGCGGTGCCGCAGCCATTTGAGCAGCAGAATGCGTTTTGTTCGGTCAGCCGTACCCACTACGCTGCTTTGAGCAGCAGAGTCACGCGAGGGCTGCACTGTCGTCAAAATGGAGCGAGCGAGCGACGAGTGTCGAACAAGCCAGCAGACCAGCAAGAAGAAGAGTCGCGCTCCACAGTCCTTCGTCTCTCGTCAAACCAGAAACCACAGAACTTGAAGCAGTGAAGCCATAAGCGCCATGGCTCGGTGTGTGAGCTTGTGACGCACGACAGACAATGGGAGTCGGCGGAGGAGGCCGCTACGCCTCCGCGCCGAGCGATGGTTCGGACGCCTGGCGAAGTCGACTGGTATTCGCTGGACAAGACCAAGTTCGCGGCCAACGGCGTGGGCCTGTTTGCGGGGGTAAGCACGCTGCTGCATCCGCTGTCCGTGGTGAAGACGCGGCTGCAAACGCTGGAGAAGGGCAGCATGCTCTCTTCCGTGCGCACGCTGGCGCAGCAGGAAGGCCTGCGCGGGCTGTATAGGGGGTATACCACGGTGCTCTTTGGAACGCTTCCGGTGCGAGTCGTATACCTGAGCGTGCTGGAGAGCACCAAAGCAAATCTGCGCGCCTGGCAGCCTCCGGCTGGCTGGGAGGTGCACCCGTCCGTCCACACTGGCTGTGCGGACTTTGTTGCAGGCGCAAGCGCCTCCCTGGTCTCGCAGGTGGTACTCGTGCCGGTGGACGTGATAGCGCAGCGGCTGATGGTGCAGGGCTCGGCAGCCTCGGGAGAGGTGCTCTACAAGAACGGCTGGGCGGCTGCGCGCGGCATCCTGGCGCAGGACGGCGTGGCGGGCCTCTACAGAGGTGCCTCCGCCAGCCTGGTCATCTATTCCGTTTCCTCTGGCGCCTGGTGGGGCGCCTACGGCATCTGCCAGCGCGCAGCCTGGCAGTTGCTGGCGCGACTGGAAGGGGTTGAGCACTCGGCGGAGGCACCTGCGCCGGCGCGCGTGGTGCCCGTGCAGATTAGTGCCGCCGTGATGGCAGGGGCGATGAGCGGAGTCGCTACCACCCCGCTGGACGTGGTCAAGACGCGGCTGCAGACGTATCGATGCAGCCCGGGCGAGACGCCGCCCAGCTTCCGCTCTATCGCGCTGCGCCTGTGGCGAGACGAGGGTGCGGCGGGCTTCATGCGCGGCATGCCTGCCCGCGTCACCTCTTCCATTCTTTGGGGTACCACGATGGTGCAAGTGTTCGAGTTCCTCAAACGACGCTCGGCGCGAGACGAGGCACCGCTGCTGTCGTGATGCGCTGCCTGCTCAATCCTACCGGCGAAGCAAGAGCCACGGCGGTGTATGCCTCTGTCACTGGGCAGTTGGACCAGGGCCTGATTACGGCTAGGTGGGGCCCGCTGAGCCGGACACTTGGACGGTGGACGGCTCTACTTGCCCCATGCCCGTGGGCTGCTTCGGGTATAACCTGCACCCGCCTAGGGTACCCCACCAGCCGGTGACCCTCTGTGTACCAGTGTCAATAGTCCACGAATCCGATTCTGTCACTGGAAGGGGCGGTGCGGTGCGACCGACTCGGCGAGCCAGGCGCACACACGCACATACAGTGCAAATTTAGCACGACGGAAAACAAAACACATGAGACATGACCACACCTGTCTCCCTCGTCTGCTTCGTCCCGTGGTGGTGTGCATCTGCTGAGCGTGTGTCGCGGTGCTGAGAGAGCACGGTGAGAGCCCGCAATTCCTACAGCCGCTGTGCTACGCGGGTGCTTATGTGCCGCGCGACCGCCTGCTGAGCTCTAAGCGAGTGTGCTGAAGCGCACGGTGCTGGCAGCCCTTCGCCTGCTTCGTGCCTCCGTGCGTGGGCGCCCCCCACCACCTAAAGTCATGCCTAGCCTGCAGTGCCTGCAGTCGGCTGCAGTTGGGCACGCACGTTCTCGCAGAGTGCATGGGGCCTGCACGCGCGGCGGAGCGATGGCCGCGGCACGGGGGCGAGGCTGTCGGAGGATGGGCCAGCAGTCCCGGGCCACGGCGGCGCCACGACTGGCTGTGCGGCACACGAGCGCGTCAGCAGCGCCGCGGTCATTTCCAACGGAGATGCCCGGCGTGGTCATCTCCGACTTTCTGGTGCGCCGGCGTGTCTGTGTGGGCCCTGTGTGGGCATCGGGCTGACTCGCTTTCTAACGCCTCCCGCCAAGGTGCTGGGCAGCGGCATCGCGGGGCTGACGTACGCGCTGGAGCTGGCGCAGCACGGGCGCGTTGCGGTGGTGAGCAAGGATGTGGTGGCTGAGAGCAACACGCAGTACGCGCAGGTGTGGCACATACCACGGGTAGCCGACGCAGCGCCCACTCACCGCGCCTTTCCCGCAGGGCGGCATCTGTGGCGTGATGGACGCACACGACAGCGTGGAGAGCCACATTTCGGACACGGTTGTCGCTGGTGCATTCCTGTGCAGCCTGCCCGCCGTGGAGGTGCGTGCCAGCCGCCTTCGCGCACTTTTCAGCGCGCTCACCCCCCGCCCAGGCAGTGTGCCGCGAGGGCGCCGCCGCGGTGCGGTATTTGGCGGAGCTGGGGGCGTGCTTCAGCTGCGACGAAGCCACCGGCAGCTTCCACCTGGCGCGCGAGGGCGGGCACACGCATCATCGGGTGGTGCACGCGGCGGACGCCACCGGGCGCGAGATTGAGCGCGCGCTGGTCGCTGCGGTGCGCAGCCATCCGAGGATCACGGTGCATGAGCGCCACCTGGCGCTAGATCTGGTGACTGCGCCCGGGGCTTCGCTGGGCGGCGCGTGCCTGGGGGCGGACACGCTGGACCGGGATACGGGCGCGACCCTGCGCTTCCTGGCAGCAGTCACCATGCTGGCCACAGGCGGCGCAGGGCACTGCTACCCCTGCACCACCAACCCGGGCGTGGCCACCGGCGACGGCATGGCGATGGCGTACCGGGCGGGCGCCACAATGGCGAACCTGGAGTTCGTGCAGTTCCACCCGACAGCTCTCTACTCCCCCGACGCCCCCGCCACCCCTTCCGGCAGCGCCTTTCTCATCTCAGAGGCGGTGCGCGGTGCTGGCGGGCGGCTGTTCAACGGGCGCGGAGAGCGGTTCATGTCGCGCTATGACTCGCGCGCCGAGCTGGCGCCCCGTGACATTGTGGCGCGCTGCATCGACGCCGAATGCAAGCGCCTTGCCGAGCCCTGCGTCTGGCTGGATATCACTCACAAGCCCGCGTCGGAGGTGTTGGCGCACTTTCCAAACATCGCTGCACACTGTGCGGCTCTGGGCATCGACATCACCAAGCACCGCATCCCAGTCCTCCCCGCCGCGCACTACTTCTGCGGCGGCGTGGTGACGGATCTGCAGGGGCAGACGAGCCTGCCGGGCCTGTTCGCGGCGGGAGAGGTTGCCTGCACAGGCCTGCACGGTGCCAACCGGCTGGCCAGCAACTCGCTGCTGGAGGGGGTGGTCTTCTCTCGCCGCGCAGCGCCCGTGGCGCGCCAGCACGCGGAGCGGGCGGGCTCGGAGATTGCTGAGGCGCTGCGCATCGCCGCTGCTGCCGCGCCGCGCCAGGAAGCTGCACCTGCGCGGGGCACCGCGAGCACAGTTGCGGCGCTGCGCACGCATCTGCAGACGCTGATGTGGAGCAGCGCGGGCATCGTGCGCACCACGGGTGGCCTCTCTGCGGGGCTGCAGGAGCTGCTGCAGCTGCGCGTGGCGGCCGAGGCGCTGGTGGCAGCCCCCGGCGCGGCCGTGGCGGAGCACGAGCTGCGCAACCTGGCAGCCGTCGGCGACCTGGTGCTGCGCTGCGCTTTGCAGCGCAAGGAGTCGCGTGGCCTGCACTACAACACCGACCACCCGCACCCGGTGGAAACGGAGCGCCGCCACTCCGTCGTGAGCGGCCATGCCAGCGAGCTGCTGCTGGAGCCCGCGCGTAGCCGCAGCAGTAGGGGGGGAATGGTGCGAGCCTGGCCTTCGGAGCTTGGCCTTCCCGGTAAGCAGGCGCCGCCCAGAGACGCAGCAGTGGCGCGGTGAGACTATGCATTGATATGGAGGGTGGTCAATCCCAGTCCGTGGTAGGGAGCACACACGCAGCCAAAGAGTCGAACGCAGAGCAGAGTCCTCGAACGTACGGACAACGGGACGAGGGGACGAGCACTCTGCCATACCACTGCCCCTGTCGTCCCTGTGACCAAGTCTTGTGCTGCAGTGCACCGTTGCATCGCCACCCCGTTGCAACGTGCCTCCCTTTCCTTGCAGTGCTCAAGAGGACACCAGATGTCCACACTACCGGCGGGTGAGTCGCACTGGGTAGCTGCAGCCGCGCGCCCGTTGACACACACCTGCCAGGCTGTGGCGAGGCGAGCCGGAGCGAGCAGGAGGGAGCCACCAGCCCTGACAGCAACTCCCCTTCACCAGGGCAGCGGTGCGCTGCGACTGTTGGCTCTCGCTCGCGCGCTCTCAGCCTCACGCACTCTATGCATCAGGAGGACGCTGCCCACGCAGCGCGTGCGGTCGTCCATTCCGCTGGCGGACGTGAGGCCGCCGCACCAGACGGACAAGCATGGTGTGTGGGCGTCGTGCCTGCGCGTGCTTCACAACGCTGACCTATCCCCCTGCGCAGCCACCACGTGGACATACCCTTCGCAGCAGATGTTCTATAACGCCATGCGCCGCAAGGGGTGGAGTCCGCGCGAGGAGGACATGCCCAGGTATGCACCTTCGACACGCCATCCCTCGCGCCTCTCACACTCTGCTTCGCGCAGCGTTGTCGCCATCCATAACACCGTGAATGAGCGCGCCTGGCGAGAGGTGCTGGCGTGGGAGGCGATGCACCAGAGGTGCGTTGTCACCTCAGCTCGCGTCTACTCGCCTGACCTGGCGGCTGCCACAGTGAGTGCCAGCGTCCGCGGCTGGTGCGCTTCGTCGGGCGGCCGCAGGATTACAGCCCTAAGGCGCGGCTGCTGAACCTGCTGGGCTACAAGCTGCCATTCGACCGCCACGACTGGGTGGTGGACCGCTGCGGCCGGGAGGTGCGTGTGGTACGCGGCACGTGACAAGCGCGGGTTGCCTGATGGGCGCACGCAGGTGCGCTACGTGATTGACTTTTACAACGCGGCGCCTGAGCCGGGGAAGCCCATCGGCATGCACCTGGACGTGCGCCCCGCTTTGGACTCGCCAGCCGCGCTGCTAGACCGGCTGCGCATGCAATGGAGGTGGCTGGCCATCAGCAGCAGAGGAGTGCCGCCAGGGGATGCTGCCAGCTCAGCGAACTGAAGCCATTTCAACCGAACTCTCTGTCTGATGTCCGCACTAGCGTGGCCTGTGGCTGTCCGCAAGAGAGCGAGCGTATGAGGGGGAGGCGGGAGTTTTGTTTTGCTCGCACCACGTCGTAGTCGTGACCATTATCGATTATTTGTGCAGATGCGCACTTGGTGCTCTCTCCGCCTGCCTGTCACTTGGTCAGCTGGTGGTGCTGGTGTGTTTGCGCACAGAGATGAGTGGCGAAGAGGAGGCGCCAAGGGTGCGTGCTGAGCTCAACGGTGCTGCGGTACTGCCGCGGCACTGCGCCACTGCCGCGGTGCTGTATGTTGCCTTCTGACAACTCCCTCTGCAGCGCACCGCTGCGCATAGCAGCCCTCACGACCGGAGATGTGCGTTCGCTCCGTCCTAGCTCTTTTAGCCCTTTCCTAGCGCTCACGCCCGCCCCGTCCTCAGCCCCTTCTCCGCGCCGGCGCACACGCAGCCGCTCTCGCTCCCCCGCGCGCGAGTCGAGCGGCTGGCGTGCGCACCTGGAGAGGCTGATCGCGGATGGCGCTATCGGGCGCACTGAACTGGAGGATGTGGTCATTTCTGAGCTGGAGGCGTTGAAGCCGGCGGACGCAGACGCCTGCCTGGAGCGCTTTGCGGAGGCCAACCTGTCGAAAATTACCAACAAGCAGTCTTTCCTGCTAGGCATCGTTCGCCGGGTCAAGGAGGAAGGCTCGAGTGATCTTGTCTCAGTGCTGAACCAGCTCCCGCGACCCATCCGCAAAGCTTTGGAGGCCCTGATGGACTCTGGGCGGTTGCGGCGCGGTGACCTGGAGAGTCGCGTTGCGTTTCAGCTGCGCGACCTTCCCACGTCCGAGGCGCTGGCGGCCATCGATCGCTACGGCGCGGCGCGACTGGAGAGCATCCGCTCCAAGACGGGGTTCTTCGTGGGGATTTTGCGGCGCATTGCGGAGGAAAGCCGCGGCGGCTACCAGGGCGGCGCTCCCTATGGTCGTGGCGGCGGCGGTTACCACCAGCCAATGTACGGGCACCCTCCCGGCTACGGAGCGCCTCCGCCCTACGGTGGTGGATATGGCGGTGGATATGGCGGTGGCAGTGG
>Ga0208951_1000296_pt1 | contig 22859 bp, 21 predicted proteins | sample GreLakmeMI27MSRF_FD_187702 | JGI IMG/M metagenome (GOLD analysis project Ga0208951, IMG submission 187702) | Freshwater lentic microbial communities from great Laurentian Lakes, MI, USA - Great Lakes metaG MI27MSRF (SPAdes) | ecosystem: Environmental > Aquatic > Freshwater > Lake | place: Great...
GAGGATCCTGCTTCGCCCTAGGGTGCCACAATCAGGTATTCACCGCGGCATTTGTCGACGTAGCGCAGCGCACTTACGCTGTTTTTTTGCCTGCCGACGCTCACCGCGCGCAGGCACGGATCAGCGCACTTACATATATACATCGGTGCTGGGATGGAGGGATGTGCGGGGGGGCTCTACTTGTACTATGCGGATCCGACGCTCACCCATCCAACGTCGTCTTGGACGTTCTGTGCGCGCCTCGCTGCCCCTCGCTGTTGGAGCACGTCTAGTATGCCCCCAACAAGTATGCCACGGGACACGGGAGGCCCCTGCACCGTCCCATCAGGCCCCTGGTTGCTTTTTTGGTCAACCGTCAGCGCAGAAGACGTTCCCTTCGCTTCCTGGTTGTCGTGGGTTGCGGCGTGCGCGCCTGAAAAAAATTGCGGAATGGACGGCTGCTATGTGCGACGGAGGCAGTCCCGTGCTGCAATCCTTACATACACGTTAGAACACTTGTGACCCGTCCTGCCCGCCGGCCTGCTGCTGGGCGGCCTCTGTGTGAACACGGCGTCGCGGCTGGTGCGCGGCGTGGTGGCGCTGTACATCCACAGCGCGTGGATCGGGGGTGTGCTCCTGACGTGGCTGGCGCAGCACATTCACGAGTGGTGTGGCTGAGGCGCGCGGGCTGGCGTCTGCTGCAACATCCGCTTTGAGTGTTTGGGATAGTAGTATTGAAGGATTGAAGGATGAAGGATGAAGGAGGAAGGAACATGCATGATTTGGAATATTGAAGGACAAGGGAGAGCCCCCTGTTGGAGCGGGGTGACAGCCATCTGCTAAACCTAGTTGACTTGAAGGTGGAAGAAGGTGTCCCGGCGCAAAAAGCTTCCCCAACATACAAACATACCTGCATGCATGGCTCAGTTCTGGCCGGTGCACAAGGCGGACGGAGTGCAGGCGCATCCTGCTCCCGGGACTCCCCGCAGACCCGCACCCCGTCCAAGCTCCCAGGCTGGTGCCCCAAAAGCACCCCCAAAACAAGGTTCTGGCGAGAAAGTCGAAGAAATTCGAACTCGCGTTGCAAGATTCAGAGTCTTGTGTACTAACCGCTATACGACAGAACCGTACCCGCTCGGCCGCATCGCCGACATCGCTTGATTTCAATCGAATATTGTGTCTCGCCAAATATATCCTTTTCGGGGAAAAATGACGTCATTCATGACGTGGCAAAGACCAAGGATCAAATCTTGGGGAGCTTGCGGAGATATGGAAAGCAGAAGCCGAGATACAGCCACCAATCCAACATGCGTGGTGTGCCGGCCGACACACGGTTCTGACAAAGTCAAGAAAACGCAAAACGTGTCACTTCTTGAACACCCGCACCAGCCGCTCCACAGCCTCCACCACATCCTCCCGGTGGCCGAAGGAGCTGATGCGGATGAAGCCCTCGCCGGCCGGGCCGAAGCCGCTGCCCGGCGTGGTGACCACGTTGGCCTTCTCCAGGATCTCAGTGAACACGTCCCAGCTCTTGCGCCCCGGGAAGTGCACCCAGACGTAGGGCGCGTCGGCGCCGCCGAAGACGCTCATGCCCAGGCCCTTGAGCGCCTGGCTGATGATGGCCGCGTTGCCCTTGTAGAAGGCCACCAGGTCCCGCATCGCAGCCAGGCCCTCCGGCTGCAGGCACGCCAGGCCGCCAGCTTGCGCCACGTTGGAGGCGCCGTTGAAGCAGGTGGTCATGATGCGGTTCCAGTCGCCGATGACGGGCGTGCCGTCCGCGTAGCGCAGAGCCTCCGGCACCACCGTCCAGCCCAGGCGCACGCCCGTGAAGCCCGCGTACTTGCTGAAGCTGCACGTCTCGATGGCCACCTCCGCAGCGCCAGGGATCTCGTAGATCGTCTTGGGGCACTCGGGGCGGTCGATGTAGATTGCATACGCCGCGTCGTAGATAATGATAGCCCCCGTGCGCTTCGCGAAAGCAACCAGCTCCTCCAGCTGGCTCCGCGTCGCCGCGTTGCCCGTCGGGTTGTTGGGGCTGCAGAAGAAGATGATGTCCGCAGCCTTGGCCAAGCTCAGGTCGGGGAAGAAGCCGTTCGCCGGGTTGCACGGCATGTACACGATGTTGCCGTACTGGCTGGTCGCGGCGTCGAAGCCGACAGTCTGGCCCATGATCACGCTGCTGTCCACATATGCAGGGTAGCTGGGGTCCTGCAGCGCTATCGTCTTCCCAGCGCCAAACATGAGCTGCAGGCGCGTGATGTCGCACTTGCTGCCGTCTGACACGAAGAGCTCGCTGGGCTTGATTAAGCCCTGGCGCAAAGGGCGTCAGTGAGCCAGCGCTGCACAGCGCCACCCTCACCACCACGCACCGGGTAGAAGGTCTGCGCCAGCGCCTCGCGCAGCGGGCCCTGGCCCTGCTCAGCGCCGTAGCCGGAGTAGCCGGTCACCGTGCCCAGGCCGCCAGCAGCCTGAGAGGCCCAGAGTCAGCCAGCGATAGCTCAATAACCACCTTCCGCGCGCCTTCTCCATAGCAGCCGCGATCGGCGCCGGGATGGGCTCCGTGGTGTCGCCAATGCCGAGGGAGATGATGCGCACGGAGGGGTTCTTCTCCTGGTGTGCACGCCGACGCTTTGCAATCTGCAGACAGCAGAGGCGTCAGAGCTCTGGGCCCGGCCAGCCCCACAGCAGCAGCGCAGGGCGGTGGGGATGGGGGAAGACGCGCCTCCGGGAAGAGGTAGCCCGCCTGGAGGGCCCCCATGTTGGTGTTGCGCGTCACGCGGGTTGTGGGCGGCGCCACGGCGGCGCCTGCGCCCGCGGCGGCGTCAGCGGAAAGACGCGCGGCTGGCTGGCGCGGGCGCACCAACCGCCGGGTCGTTGGCCAGGCAGCGCGCGGGGGCGGCGGAGGTGGCGCGAGCGCTCTTCGCAGGCCTGCGCAGCCGGACGACCGCCTGAGCTCACAGCGCACAGCGCCAGGTGCACAGCCGCAGCGCTTGCCGCACCTGTGCGCCAGGCGCGAGGCGTAGGCGCCGCGAGCCGCCAGCTGCGGCGCGCGCACAGCCGCCTGCGTGGTCATGCTGCCCACCATTCTTGACACCCGCACACCTCACCCGGGCGCCGTCGGACTGACTGCTGTACGGTTGTCGGGAGAGCGCGGCGTCGTACGGAAAACGTCAAAAATTGCGCACACGACGCACCCCCGCGTGCTGTGTGTCGCTGCGTGGCCAGTGGCCGCCATGGGGCCGCCCAGCGTCGCAGAGCCGGGCAAGGTGCGTGCTGTGTTGTGGTTTCTGGAGCCCGGGCTGAGCGCCGAGTCGCAGGAGGGGCTCAAGGCGTACTACAAGGCCAAGATTGAGGAGGCGGAGCTGGCCGTGCGCAACAAGACGCAGAACCTGCGGCGGCTGGAGGCGCAGCGCAACGAGCTGAACTCGAAAGGCACGCGGAGCTACCCTGGTGGTCGCTTTCGCAAGCGCCTCACGCGCCAGCCTCCTGGCCCACCGCAGTGCGTCTGCTGCGCGAGGAGCTGCCGCTGCTCCATGAGCCGGGGTCGCACGTGGGCGAGGTGGTGAAGGTGATGAGCAAGACGAAAGTGCTCGTCAAGGTGCGACACCCCCTGTGCTCCACCGCGCCCAACACAGCCCTGCACCCGCCTCAAGCCAGCTGCTGGGGCGCGTGTCAGCGTCGCCACCGGGGCTGCTCCCAGTCACGCTCGCTGTGTGCGGAGCTTGCGTCCCGTCGCTGTTTAGGGCATCCCTCAGCTCTCACACCGCCCTCCGCCTGTCCGTCCCCGCTGTAGGTGCATCCGGAGGGCAAGTACGTGGTGGACTGCGACAAGAGCATCGACATCAACACTGTCAAGCCAAACGCGCGCGTGGCGCTGCGCAACGAGTCCTACGCCCTGCACGTCATGCTGCCCTCCAAGGTTGACCCCCTGGTGAGCCTCATGAAGGTGGAGAAGGTGCCCGACAGCACGTACGACATGGTGGGCGGGCTGGACCAGCAGATCAAGGAGATCAAAGAGGTTGTGGAGCTGCCTATCAAGCACCCAGAGCTGTTCGACGCGCTGGGCATCGCGCAGCCCAAGGGCGTGCTGCTGTACGGCCCGCCCGGCACGGGCAAGACGCTGCTGGCGCGCGCGGTTGCGCACCACACCGACTGCACCTTCATCCGCGTCTCCGGCAGCGAGCTTGTGCAGAAGTACATCGGCGAGGGCAGCCGCATGGTGCGCGAGCTGTTCATCATGGCGCGGGAGCACGCGCCCAGCATCATCTTCATGGACGAGATCGACAGCATCGGCAGCAGCCGCATGGAGAGCGGCGGCGGCGGCGACTCGGAGGTGCAGCGCACCATGCTGGAGCTGCTCAACCAGCTGGACGGCTTCGAGGCGACCAACAAGATCAAGGTGATCATGGCCACCAACCGCATCGACATCCTGGACAGCGCGCTGCTGCGCCCCGGGCGCATCGACCGCAAGATCGAGTTCCCCAACCCCACAGAGGATGTGCGTGTCCGCGCGCCGCGCTGCGTGTGCCTGTGCTGACGTGCTTGCTTTCCGCCGCGCCGCAGTCCCGCGTGGACATCCTGAAGATCCACAGCCGCAAGATGAACCTGGTGCGCGGCATCGACCTCAAGAAGGTTGCGGAGAAGATGACCGGCTGCAGCGGCGCCGAGTCCAAGGCTGTGTGCACAGAGGCTGGCATGTTTGCGCTGCGCGAGCGGCGGGTGCACGTGACGCAGGAGGACTTTGAGATGGCGGTGGCTAAGGTGATGAAGAAGGACACGGACAAGAACATGAGCGTGCGCAAGATGTTCAAGTGAGCGAGCGGGGGACGGATGCCGGCAACACAGAGCGCGGCAGCGCCAGCTGCAGCACAGAACAACCACGCACAATAAGCGGCAATCGCAAACACGCGGAGCCCACACGGCACGGTACTGAGTTGTGTAGTGCTCGCTATGACACATACAGAGTGCGGCGTCGCGTGACAGCTGCAGTCTCGCGTAGCTTACGCGCCCAGCGTGGTGGGCAGGTCCAGCACGCTGCCCAGTATGTTGTTGTGGAACGGGTCAGACAGGTGCGCGGACAGCATCTCCAGCGGTCCCTTGCGCGTCACCAGCGCAGCGGTGGCAAAGCCCATGAAGGCAACCATCGCCAGGCGGCCTGACAGGCGTGCTCAGCGCTGCGCAAAGCACGCTGGCAGCTGGCCTGACGCTGACGCACCGTTCTTGATCTCCTTGACCTTCATGTCGGCGCTCTTGCCCATGCCCATGGGGTCAAAAGGAACCATGTCCACCAGCCCGGACTGGCCCGTCTTCAGGAATCCCTCCAGGCGCTTGGTCTCCAGGAAGCCCATGACGGGCGCCAGCACGGCCAGCTGCGGCAGAGGCGGCAGCCAGTAGTCCTGGGCGCCAGCCTCGTACCAGACGGGCAGGCCCAGCGCGTCCGTGGCCAGAATGCCAGCCACCGCCATCATCGCCCAGCGGCCGTTCTGCAGCTCAGCCTCCACGTACCACTTCAGCCGGTCCGGGTCGATGCCCAGGCCCAGCGGGTCGAAGCCTGGGGGGGGCGTCAGCGGCAGCCAGAGGCGAGAGGAGCGCGTGATCCGGGCAGGCGGCACACCACACGGGGCGCATACCGTAGTCGGCGGCTGGGGAGGAGAAGGACGCGAGAGGGAGGGCGAGAGGGTGCGCGAGGGAGCGAGTAAGCGCACATTGAGAGCATGAGCGTTGCACAGCCCACAGAGCACGGGTGGAGGAGGGCGCAGCCCCGCAACCGCACAATAGCCAGAGCCGGGTGCAGTGCCGCAGCTGCTCGTGCGCGCGATACGCGGTGGCGGAGCGAGCCCAGGAGCTGGCTGCATCAGCGAGCTCTCCGGTCGCGACAGCCCGCGAACAGCTTTGTGGCCCCGCGAAACAGGCCGCCGGTCGCCAGGCGCCAGTCCGGGAGGGCGCGGAGGCGTGCCAAGTGGCGGCACGGCGCGAAGTACGCCCCGAGTCACTCCGGCTGAGGGTCTCTCAAGGGCGCGCACCCAGCGTGCCGTCCAGGTGCTTCGGCGCCACGCTGCCGGTGAGCCACAAGGGGCGCTCCTTTGCGACCACGGCGACGGTGGTGGTGCGAGAAGCGCAACGCTCCGAGGAGCGGCGAGACACCACCGCCGCGCCGGCGAAGCTACTGCGGGCGGAGGCGCGCATAGTCGAGGCCATGGAAGCGAGCGCGAGGGAGCCAACTTTAGGCACGCTGTTCGAACGCGTTCGACAAGATATGCTCAGCTTGATGTGTCGTACCAAAGCGTTGAGGAGTCAGACGCCTCCTGTCCTCCGCCTCCGTACGTCGCTTCCATGGCCTCCTGCACCAGCTTCCTCGCTGCGCCGCTGGTGTCCCGCCGCGCGGTTGCCCGCGGCGCGGCTCGCAGCACGGTCTGCGCCGCTGCGGCCAAGCCGGACCGGCCGCTGTACTACCCGGGCGCCAAGGCCCCGGCCTACCTGGACGGCAGCCTGAGTGCGTACACCGAAACGGCAGCCCGCGCGGCGCGCGGCGTGGCACGTCGCACTGGCCCATATCCGGTTCTCTTGCTCAAGCTGCGGCCGGCGCCCGGCGCCCCGATGCACGGGCGCCCAGCTGCTGGTGGGCAGTGCGGCACAGGCGGGGCGGCGCGCTCGGCGTGGGGAGCGCGCTGTGCGTGCGGCACTGCTGGCAAAGTCCAGGGAGCAGTCCCTGCTCCCTCGCAGCCTGGGCGCAGCTCTCACGGCCACGCGCCTTGCCGGGCGTGCCTCTGGCACAGCCTGCTGCTGCGCCACCTCTTTTCGGGCCCTATTCCCCGCTGAGACACCGTTGCTAATGCGCCCCGCCCCCGCCCTTCCCTCCCTCCCTTCTCCCCAGACGGCGATTACGGCTTCGACCCGCTGCGCCTGGGAGGTGCGCAGCTTTGCGCGCGTGGCACGCCTGTGCTTCAGTTTGTGCGCGGCTGTGCGGCCGCTGACGCGCCGCTCCTGCAGCCACCAGCGCCAGCCTGCCCTGGTTCGTGGAGGCTGAGCGCCAGAACGGCCGCTGGGCGATGCTGGCTGTGGCCGGCATCCTGGCCACCGACCTGGCCGGCTCTGCTGGCAACTGGTGGACGCCGGACGCCTCCGCTGAGCTGGTGGACGGCTCCCCGCTCACGGTGCGCGTGGCGCTGGAGGCGAGCTTCATGGCCGTGGTGGAGCTGCTGCGCCTCAAGGCGTACGACAAGGAGGGCCCCGGCGCCAAGGCGTTTGACCCGGCTGGCATGAAGAGCGACGAGATGCTGCTCAAGGAGGTGAAGAACGGCCGCCTGGCTATGGTGGCTTTCCTGGGCTTCACCAGCCAGGCTGCGGTGCGCGGCATGGGGCCCGTCGCCTGCCTGCAGGCGCACCTGGCGGACCCGGGGCACGTCAACATCTTCACCAGCAGCGTGGGCGGCGAGGCGGCGGCCGCGTGCTGCGCGCTCAGCTTTGCGCCCATGTTCCTGGCGGCGCAGAAGACGCTGCGCGGGGACAAAGACGTGGAGGAATTCCGCCCCATCCCATGGTAAACGGCAGCGGTGACCGTGAAAGTGTGACACAAAGCCCAGACGCGCATCCCGCTCTCAGCTCTGTCGCTCGTGGCGTGCAAGCAGGAGCAGCCGTGTTACGTGCTACGTTTTACGTGCTATGCTTTGATCTTTGATCAGCCTGGATTGTCCTCGAATTGCAGACATTTTGCAGCTTCGGGTATATAAATGAAAAGAACCTAGCTTTCCACATTTATAATTTTGCGGTCAAACGCAACATGTGGTTAGCGAGAGGTCAAGAGCGTTGACCTCGAACGTCATTGTCGTATAGTGGTTAGTACTCCACGTTGTGGCTCAACGCAAAACCGTGGCAACCCGGGCTCGAATCCCGGCAGTGACATCCCTGCCAGAAAATGCCAAACCTTATGCTGCCGGCCGCTCCACCAGTAACCACGCGCAAGCACAGCAGACGCTATCACCGGGAGTGATGAAGACAACGACCGCGCAGAAGTTAGCCATCGGTCCAGGAGGAGGAGGAGACTGGATGCAAAATCCCTGCCCGCTTGCCAAAGCCAACGCCCCGGCTGCTCACGTCACACCTCCCTGTCACACGCAAGCCAGTCCCGGCGCCATGAACGACGCGGAGGTGTCCAAGCAGATCACGCAGGCGCGCTCCCTTGCCTCTCGCGCCTCGCGCAGCACTGACGCACCTCCAACCACAGATGGTGCAGTTCATCAAGCAGGAGGCTGAGGAGAAGGCGAACGAGATCGCCGTGGCGGCGGAGGAGGTGCGTTGTGCACGCAGAATTGGGCAGCACGTGCGGCGCCTCATGCGCAGCTCCGCAGGAGTTCAACATCGAGAAGCTGCAGCTGGTGGAAGCTGAGAAGCAGAAGATCCGGAAGGACTATGAGCGCAAGGAGTCGCAGGTGGACGTGAAGAAGAAGATGTGCGCGCCCGCCTCAGAAATGCACCGTGCGCTTGGCTGCCTCCGCGCGCCGCGCGTCGCACGCCACAGCCCCGCGCCCGCGCATCACAGCCCGCGCGGCTGTGCAGCGCCCCGCGCCCCCGGTGGCTGCGCCGGCGGCCCTGTTGTAGCGCAAACTGACTGGAGCCCTAGTGAGTACTCCACGCAGCTCAACGCCACACGCCTCAAGATCCTGGCTGCGCGCGAGGAGTCGATGCGCTCCCTGGTCGGGGACGCCTCCGCCAAGCTGGCCGCCTTCGCCTCGCCAGCCTCGCCCGCATACAAGCAGCTGCTGATGGAGCTGGTGGTGCAGGGCTGCGCGGCCATGGAGGGCGCGCCCGTCACCGTGCGCTGCCGGCAAGTGGACCTGGCGGCGGTGCAGGAGGCTGCGGTGAAGGCCAAGACGAAGCTGGGCACGGGGCAGGGGGCGGTGACGGTTGACACCGCAGCCTTCCTGCCGCCCCCGCCCGACGCGGCGCACCCGGACAAGGCCAGCTGCCTGGGCGGCGTGGTGGTGGGCACCGTGGACGGGAAGATCAAGGTGTCCAACACGCTGGAGGAGCGGCTGCATGTCGCATACCAGGCCAACGCCCCCAGCCTACGCCTCAAGATCTTCGGGGCCAGCGGCGGCCACCTGCGCACATGAAGCAGCGCATGCGCGTGCACGGCGGTGTTTACGATTTGACAGTTCACAGCAGAGTTCACTCGGGATGCTTCAGCTCTTGCCGCAGTCTCAGCTCCTCGGGGACGCCCTGAGCGCTGAGAGCAGTTGAGCACATCGCAAGTTTTCTATCACACTTTGTACCGCAATGCATCCATCTGCAACGTGTAACGTCCACTCGCTGCAGGCTGCGTCATGAGCGAGACACAAGTCACACTGCTTCACCTGCCCACTGCTCGCAACGCATCACTCCCTCCGCTGTTGCGGCGGCGCTCGCAGAGCGCCACCGTGGCTGCGTGGCAGAGCAGGCCGGTGGGCCCGAACAGCATGCAGAGCAGGAGGGAGAGCGTGGCCGGTACGCGCTTCCTTGTCGCGTCCCGGTACACGTGCCGCGCAACAAACAGGTCCAGCGCCAGCAGGTGCACCCAGGAGGCGGCGGCCGCGGCAGGCCTGGAAAACATGGCTGCGATGTTGGTGAGCTGAGGAAGCGAGGGAGCGGGAGCCAGCGCCATCAGGCCCAGCGTGTCGCCTCGCCAGCTCAGCGCCAGCGCTATGCCGTACAGGCCCGCCAGCGAGAGCCACAGCGCGTCGGAAAAGAGCAAGCGGCGTGTCTGAGGGAAGTACGTGAGACCACAAAGGCTGAGCTGAGTGACTGCTGCTCTGGACTCGCACCACTCGTGCGTGCGGCTTGAAGATCATCAGCCCATACAGAGGCATCACCGCCACGTTGGCCAGGCTGAACAGCGTGTCCGGCGACAGCAGAGCGGCGCAGAGGCAGCGCACTGGCCGGCGGCAGCAGTGCGCAGCTCGCTGTGGCCTGCACGCAGGAGGTCGACACAAGAGCGCCAGCGCCTGGGTGGCTGCAGCGTGTGCGCGCACTCTGTGCAGAGGCGCAGGCAGCAACAAGGGCAACAGCCTTGCCATCTGAGCGAAGAGCTCGCGGACTTGGTGCAACAACGACAGAGTAAAGGTTTCAAGCCCGAAGCAGCCAGGCACGGAACAGGCGAGGATAGGGGGGCACAAGTGGTCAGAACGTACAGTGGTACAGCTGTACAGAACATTCCGTAGTACGACGCCCAGCAGATGCAAGCTGCGCTTGATGCTGCTATGTGTTACGATTCCCGGTACTCGAGCGATTCGTAGCCCGCTTGCGAGCTGCCCCCGTTTCGGTTGCGCGGCAACGCGGCGGGCGTCTGCGCCTCCTCGCGGGCCCCCTCCCAGCGGCCGCTCTCCGGCACATTGACCACCAGCCGCCCCGAGGGCGACAGCGCCTCCTTGAGCGTCAGATCGTTCGCCGCCTGCGCCACGTGTTCGTCCCCCTCCGCGCGGTCCGTCTCGTCCAGGATCTCCTCCTGCAGCAGCTCCTCCAACACATCCTCCAGCGTCAAAATGCCCAGCACTCCCTCCTCCTGCGCCTGCCGCGGCAGCGCGCGCGGCACCTGCGCCGCGTGGAGGTCCAGGATGATTGGCTCCTGGGGCAGCAACGGCGCCCAGTCTGCGCCGGAGACGCGCACCGTGTCGCTGCTGCCCGCGCGTGCGCGCACCAGCCTGGGCGGCGCAGGCTCGGCGCCCTGGGCCGGCCCCGGGCCGGGCGAGGGCACCAGGCTCACCGGGGTGTCCAGGTACAGAACAGTCTTCCCCTGCGTCACCACCGCCATGTGGCTGCGCCCCGTCTGGAAGTAGTTCAGCGCAGTGTACAGCGGCGTGTCCGCGTTCATCTTGGGGATTGGACGCAGCTTGATGGCGTCCACGATTGTGCGCGGACTGCCCTCACCGCCCTGCAGGTCCTCCAGACGGATGGCGGCGAACAGCTCCTTGACCAGCAGCAGGCCCACGATTGCGGAGGTGTCGTCGGGCAAGTGCACAGGGATGCGACTGTGGCCGCAGCCTGAGTCGAGGAGCGCAGGCGATCAGTCAGTGAACGACAAGTACAGGGCAGGGAGGCTTGGCAGGCGCGGCGCGCAACACGCACCCACAATGGCGCGCAGATGGGGCCAGGTGAGCGGGGTGTTGAGCGCAACGCTGCGCACGCGGTGTATGGGGGTCATTGCGGAGGCCACCGTCTTGTGACTGCAACCAGAGGGTGAGCGCAGAAGAGTGGCGAGGCACCGCCGCGCGCACCTCATGTCCAGCGCGCCGCTGATGATGGTCGTTTCGTCGGTGGTCAAGTCGCCGCCGTGGCCGCCCAACGCGCCTGGGCGCACAGAGAGGGTGAGCAGCGGGCGAGTGCGCGGTGCCGCAGCGCCCGAACGCACCGTGGATGTCCACCAGCGCCTTCAATTGTGCGCGGCGAAACAAACCCCCTTCCTCCTCGCCCAGCAGATAGTCCAGCAGCTGATGGGAGGCAGAGACACACGTCAGGTGTGAGTCAGCGTGTGCGACTGGTACGCCGCGCGTTGCGCAGCAGCTCACGCACCTTAGCCACGGGTATTCCCACGGGGCAGGCCACCTGCGCGATGCGCGTGAGCAGACGACGCTCACGGGGCGTACGACAACAGCCTGAGCAACGCACCCAGAGCAGCAGCCACACAAGCCAGCGCATCTTATAGCCCACCGCCAGCCCGAAGCGCTGACAGATTGCCTGCGGCACGATTTCGCCTGTGCAGCAAGGACGCAGTCAGCAGGCTGCACCGACACACCGCAGGTTCACGCGCCAAAGATGAGGACCATGGTGACGGAGATGAGGATGGCGCCCACGGGGTTGGTGAGCTTGTCCAGGAAGATTGGAAGCGTCTACGCAGCAGCACGAGAGGAGGAGCAGGACCAAGGGCGTGCGTCAGCGACGGCTTGGCATGGCCAACTGCGCTGGGCGTGCCTCCATCGCGGCCGCGTTCATCAGCAACAGTGTGACCAGCAGGCGGTGGCCCTTTGCCACGAGCTGCGGCGGGAGAGGAGGTGTGAGACGGCAGAACACCGCAGCAGAAGTGGGCGTCGGCGCAGACTGGCACGCACCGGCGCGACCGCCTGCGCCTGCGCCTTCTGCTCCGCGGTGCCACTCCGCTTGAGCACCTGGAGATGGCGCGTCAGTGTCATAGACCAGAGCGCCGTCCCCCTCCGCGCGCCTCCAGCTCAACGCGGTCCAGTGAGAGCAGTCCCAGCGTCAGTCCGCTCATCAAGCCGCTGAACAGGACCAGGCCTGCGCAGAGAAAGCCATAGCCGATCTTCTGAGAGGTTGGCAGGCTGTGCCCCTTCACTCCTTCACTCATCCGACGGGGGCCTCTGTGGGCCTCTGCGCACGCCTGCTGCGTATCAAACCTCGCTCCGCAGGGATGGGAGAGTATAGGGAGGGTGCTGATGCTGAGTCACGTCGAAAACGGAAAAAAAAGCGAACGCAGTGATAGAACACCGTCCATTGGGGCGGCGCTGCTGGGCCGCCGCTGCCACGCTGGCACCACAAACCCAAACGCGCTCGCCTGTGCTATGAGGTCCAGGCTTGTGGACGCGTGGCGATGCCGCCACGAAGCACGCTGAAGCTCTCCTGTTGTCTCTCTCAGAGGCGGCGCAATGGCCGGCTGCGTCTTTACCCAGAGCTCCGCCTGCCTGAACGACGCGCACCTGCTGCGCAAGGGCTGTGCTCGTGCGCAAATGTCGGTGCGCTGGCGCTGGTGCTCTCACAGACAGCGACTCCGTGGGCTGACGCTCTCCCCAGCAGCAGCAAGAGCCCGCTGCGCCGGCCGACGGCGCAGCCTGGTCCGAGGAGGAGGAGCTGGAGCTGGAGCTGGACGAGGTGTCTCGCGCGGAGCTGGAGGAGCTGGAGGCGCTGGGCTTGCCGGTCGCCTTTGGCAGCGGCGGCGGGCGCAGGGGCGGGGCGCCCGTGGAGGCGCGGCAGCAGGCGCACAGGTGCGCCCCGCCTGCTGCTCTCTTCTGTCGGGGCGTGCGCTGAGCGAGGCCGCTGCACACAGCACGGAACGCAGCGCCGAGGCTCCCCCGCCCCCGCGTGCGGGGGACGGCGACACCAGCCAGCAGTGGGTGCAGTCCTACGACGCGGCCAGCGGGCTGCTCTACTACTACCGCCTGGTGCGCTGTGGCGGCGCTGAGCGAGCGCGGGAGAGACGCGAGCGTGTGTGCGTGTGTGCGTGTGTGCGTGTGTGCGTGCTCACGCCCAGCGCTTCTCGCAGGCGACGCAGGAGACCACCTGGTGCGCCCCGCCAGCCTTTGTGGCCCTGCCCGACGACGCGCTGGCGTGGGCCTCCTCGCACGCCGCGTCGCTGGCCGGCGCGGGCGGCGCGGCAGGCGCAGGCGCCGCCGACGCGGGCGGCTGGCCGGGGGAGGCGACGGTGCTTGGCGGGCGCACGCAGCAGGCGTGCGGCTCGCACACGCGCTTCCGGGATGCGGAGGATGCGCCGGCGGGCACGCCTGTCTGCGAGGCTGGGGAGGGGCCGCTGGTTCCGCCCAAGTACTGGGCGCAGCGCTACCGCTACTTCTCGCGCTTCGACCGCGGCTGCCAGCTGGACGCGGACATGTGGTTCAGCGTCACCCCCGAGGTGACCGCCCGCCACCAGGCGCAGCAGCTGCTGCCCGGCACTGCCACCCGGCTGGCGGTGGACGCCTTCTGCGGCTGCGGCGGCAACGCGCTGGCGCTGGCGCACCAGGGCGCCTACGTGCTCGCCTGCGACCTGCGCCCAGAGCGCCTCTGCGCGGCGCGCCACAACGCGCGACTGTACGGCCTGGACGCCTACTGCGACTGGGTGTGCTGCGACTGGACGTCGCTGCAGGCGGCGGTGCAGCGCAGCCGCGGTGGGGGGGTCCTGGCCGACGGGGTGTTCCTCTCGCCCCCTTGGGGCGGACCCGCTTACGCGCAGGCGCCGCGCTTCGACCTGCAGCAGCCGCTGGCGGGCGGACAGGCGGCGCGGCAGCTGCTGGCGGGCGCGCTGGCGCTGGCGCCTCGCGCAGCCTTCTTTCTGCCGCGCAACGTGGCGGCGGAGGACGCGCGCCAGCTGGCTGAAGAGGCTGGGGCGCACACCGCGCACCTGCAGGCGGACCTCCTCAACGGAAAGCTCAAGGCGCAGACGCTCTACTGCGACGTGTGAGCGCTGGGAATGAAATTCACACCGGCTTCAGCTTCCAGACGCGCTGGCCGGGCCATTCCAATCTGCCCAACCACGTTGACGTGCGCACCGAAGCCCTGCTCAACACCGTACCTTGGAGTTGAGCGGGCACGTGCTGTCCAGGTCGCGGCGCCGGCGGCCCTCATTGCACACAGCGAAGACCGCTGCGGCGGCGGAGCGCACCGCGCTGCTGGGCCAGCTGGATCAAGCGCAGCGCAAGTCGGCCGCCGACTTGCGCTGAGCCTCAGCCAGCTGGCCCAGCAGCGCCACACGCGCCGCCTCCGCAGCGGCGGCTGTGTAGGCGGCGGCGTTCTGTGGGGCAGAGGAGATGGGCCAGGGCCGCAACAGCACAACTGATTACCGGGGTAGGTGCTGGCGAAAAGGCTGCCATGCCAGCATGCAGCCAACGCTGCGAGAGCAACAACTCGAAGAAGAACAGCGCGCAGCAGAGCGCGCTGTCCATGGGCACGGGCATTTCACGCGTCAATGTTCCGCCCAAACTTCTCCTTGTCCGCCTTCTTGCTGCGCGCCGCGGGGTGCCTGTCCAGCTCGGCCGGCACGGCGTTGCCGCTGTCCAGCAGCGTGTTGCGCAGTTCAAAGAAGAGGTCCTGGTCCTCGTTTGTCACCAAAGAGACGGCCACCCCCTTGCGCCCCGCGCGCCCCGTGCGCCCGATGCGGTGCGTGTAGGGCTCGATGGCGCTCGGCATTTGGTAGTTCACCACCAGCCCCACGTCGGGCACGTCGATGCCGCGGCCAGCGACGTCTGTTGCGATGAGCACTCGGAACTTTTTGGCGCGGAAGCCCTCGATGCTCGCCTCGCGCGCATCCTGGGTCTTGCCACCGTGCAGCACGCAGATGGAGCGGCCGCTCTTTTCCACCATCTTGGAGACGTAGTCGCACACCTTGTGGCTGTTGACGAAGACAATCGCCTGCGTGTCGCTGTACCTGTTCAGCTGCTGCTCCAGCAGCGCAGGCTTGTCGTCCGTGCGGCACATGAGCACGATCTGCTGGATTAGGTCCGCCGCTTTGCCCGCGCTGCCGATTGTGACCGTGCACGGGTTGCGCATGTAGGTGCGGGCCAGGCGCTCAACCACGGGCGGCATGGTGGCGCTGAACATGAAGGTTGTGCGGTACACCTTGTCCGCCTCCAGCACGCCGTCCTCCTCGGCGGGCTTGAGGTTGGTGCTGGGCATCGACTCCAGCACGGCCACAACCTGCGGCTCGAAGCCGTAGTCGATCATGCGGTCCGCCTCGTCCAGCACCACGAAGTTGCACTGGTTGAGCACGGTGTAGCGCCGCTCCAGGCAGTCCTGCACGCGGCCGGGCGTGCCGATGATGATCTCGCACCCCTGGCGCAGCTTGAAGCCCTGCTCCTCGATGGACTGCCCGCCCACGATGCTGACCACCCTGTAGTTGAGGAAGTGCGCGAACTTGGACGTCTCCGCCTCCGTCTGCTGCGCCAGCTCGCGCGTGGGCGACAGCACCAGTCCGTACGGCCCCAGCGCCTCGACCGCCTCGTTGCCGGCCATGGGGGGCAGCGCCATGATGTAGGCCAGCAGGGGGAGAACGAAGGCGCAGGTTTTGCCGGATCCGGTTTCCGCAACCCCAATGACGTCGCGCCCGGCCAGCCCGCACGGGATGGCCGCCATCTGGATGGGGCTGGGCTTTGCGTAGCCCACGCGCGCCACCGCCTGCAGCAGCTGCGGCGGAAGGGGCGCCTCGAGCCAGGAGCGGAAGGGCTTGGGCAGGGCCCCTCCGCGAACGCTGATGGCGTGTTGTTCCCTGAAGGCGCGCCAGTCGCGCTCCGTGAGCGCGTCCAGGGGCTTGTCCTGCCACGTCAGCGCGGGCGTGGCGGGCTTGGCCTTCGCGTCGTAGCGCTTCTCTCCGCGCTCAACGCCGCCCAGCCGCCCGCGCCCAAACAGCAGCGCAGGCGCGGCGCCCGACACGCGCTGCTCCGGCGCGCTGGTGTCGTCCGCGGCCTCCCAGGACATGTTGAAGCGCATCTTCTCTGATGCTTTGACAGCCACTTTGGGCTTTGGTGCCGCGCCCATGTAGCTCGCCTTGATCGCGTCCAAAGAACGCTGCTGCGCCGCAGAGGCGGCCGGGGGCGCTGATGCGCGGCGCTGGGCCGCGGGCAAGGGCGCAGGCGCCGAGGGGCGCGGAGCAGGTGCTTCCGGCGGGCGCGCCGCGCGCGCAGCCTTGGACACGAACACCGGCTTGGCAGAGGCGGCGGAGGCGGCGGCGCGCTGCGCCAGCAACGCCTCGAGCGACGCAGGCTGCGCGCGCGGCGGCGGCGGAGGCGCGTGCCCGCGCACTGGGCTGCGGCTGCGGCGCCGAGGCGAGCGAGAGCGAGAGCGAGAGCGGCCCATCAGGCCCTGCGCAGACGCGGTCTCACTGTGTTGCGAGCGGAGTTGTGACGGAGCAACGGAGGGAGGCTACTCTGCCACCCTCGGCTGCGTCGTCGGTCGATTCTTGTTGGCGGCAGCTGCGGCGAGCGGCCACGTCACTCACGCCTCGCACCCTCCGCAAGCCTATCTCACGGCAACTGCCCGCGCCCGCCCTACGCTCGGCTGCTGTGCGCCTGAGATTGTTGCCTTTAGAGGGAGCCATGACATGGAAGGACTTGCAAAAGGCGGCAGCGGCGCTGCAGGACGGCGGTCCAGGCGCCGCGACGGTGGCCACCATGCGCGAGTTCCTGCAGTTGGTGCGCCTGCGAGTTCCTGCTGCCATCTGTCTCTCTCTCACGCCGGTCACGCCTCAGTCGCGCGAGGGTGCGAGCCGCTGCTCCGCGCTCGTCAAGGACGCCGGCGCTGAGCTGCTGCGCCGAGGCGGGCTGCCGGAGTCTGAACGTGCGTGAGGCTGCGCCCTTGAGAGGCGAGCGGGCAACCCTACAGCGCGGGCTCACTTCCGCCCCACAGACTGGCTGGTGACCGAGCAAGTTGTGGTTGCAGCGCTGGACTGCGGTGACGTGGAGGGCGCTGAGGCGGCGCTGAAGCCGCTGCTGGCTCGCTTCCCCCAAAGCAACCGAGTGGGTACGTCTCCGCCCGCCCCTCCACACAGGTGCCCCTCCCGCGCCCTCCCTCACGCGCGCCCCACAGACCGCCTGCGCGGCATGCTGCAGGAGGGCCGCGGAGACTGGGCGGCGGCGGAGGCTGTGTACGACGGCATCCTGGCGCGCGCCCCAGCCTACGAGGGCGCGCACAAGCGCAAGGTTGCGCTCCTCAGTGGCCAGGGCCGTCTGGCCCAGGCCGCCTCTGCGCTGGTGGCCTACCTGGAGACGTTTCAGTCGGACCTGGACGCGTGGGCGGAGCTGGCGGACATATACTCGAGTCTGGGCCTCTACCGCCAGGCCGCCTTCTGCCTGGAGGAGCTGCTCGGCGCGGGTGCGTGCACGCTCGCGCGCGCACACACACTGCGCTGAGGCGGCCTCGCAGCCCCGGCGGTAGGGCCCTGGCACTGTTGGTACGCGGCAGTGCACGCCACCATCGCAGACGCAGAGTCGCTCAAGATCGCGCAGAAGCACTACGCGGTGCGTGGCCCCTCCCGCCCGCTGCCGCTCGCGCGGCTGATGCGCGCGCAGGCGGCCATCGAGCTCTCAGAGGGCACCGACGTGCGCGCTCTGTACGGCGCCGTGGCTGTTGCTGGCGCGCTGCAGCGCATCAAGGGGGGCAGCAGCAGCGCGGATGGGGCTGAGATTGCGGCGCTGAGCGCAGAGCGGCTGCGGCAGCTGTATGCGGCCCGGGCGCCCACCAAGGTGCCTCTGCTGAGCGCTTCGCTGCTGGCGCTGCAGGAGGCACCGCGCAAGTGAGAGACGTGCAGCGCAGTGTTGGGCAGCCACACACACACACACACACAACACACACGTGCCAGAAAGAGCGAGGCACTCATCAGAACCCTGCCCAGGCCTCAGGCCCCAGGCCCTTCGGCGGCGGCGGGGCGCCTCCAAAGGCGCCCCCCCCGAAGAAATCATCCTCCGGCGGCGGCGGCGGCGGTGGCGGCGCGAGCGCGGATGGCGGGTGGCTGCTCCCAAAGAGTCCCCCAGGACTGCCCAGCCCCCCCGCAAAGGTATCCTGCGCGCCCCCCGCGGGCTGCTGCAGCTGGCCCGCCCGCGGCGCCTCCAGCGACGAGCGCACGGGCAGCGGCGGCGGCGCCATGCCCATGCCCATGCCCGGCTCTGAGGGCAGCCCGGAGCCCAGAGACTGGCCCAGAGGCGCCGCTGCTGCTGGTGCGGGTCCCGCCTGCTGCACCAGCGTCCACCCGGCGTCCGGGAACTCCTCCCACTCGCGCCAGTCCTCCGCGAAGCTCGCCGGCGCGCCCTCAGACGCCGCATGCGCCACAAAGGCGGCCAGCGCGGGGTGCAGGGCCGCGAGGACGCCCTCCGCGCGCGCCTGGGCCAGCACCTCCCCAGCCAGCGCGCCAGCCTCCCCGGCCAGCGCAGCCAGCTGCGCTGAGCGCCGCGCGTTCCCGCCGGGCGCGCCCCCGGCGCGCAGCGCGGCCAGCTGGGCGCGCAGCTCCGCCAGGCGGCGCTCGTCGGCGGCGAGGGCGGCTGCGGCGGCGTCCCCGCCAGCCTGCGCCTCCTCCAGCTGCCTCTCCGCCGCCATGCGCCGCGCCCGCGCCCCCTCCGCCGCCGCGCAGACGGCGCGCAGCTCCTCCAGCTGGCGCAGCGCCGTCGCGGCGGCCGCCTCCGCCTGCGCCTGCGCCTGCTGCGGCTCCGCGCCGCCCTCCGCGCCCAGCCGCGCCAGCTCAGCCTCCGTCTGCGCCCGCGCGGCCACCGCCGCATCCAGGCGCGCCTTGGACGCGTCCGCGGCCGCGCGGCGCCCCTCGTGCTGCTGCTGCGCCTCCTGCAGCGCGCGCACCGCCCGCTCCGCCAGGTACTCAGCCTCGCCCAGCTGCGCGTCGCAGCGGCTCTTCAGCAGCGTCATCTCGCGCATCGCGTCAGTCAGCCCCGCCGCGGCAGCGGCGGCGCTGGCGCGCGACGCGTTCGCCTCGGACAGCGCGCGCTCCGAACGCTGCGCCCGCGCAAAAGCGACGACGCGTCAGCGCCAGCACGTGATGCGCCGCACGCGCCGCGCGCACCTCTGCGTCCGCGTGCAGCTTGCGCGCGGCGACAACCTCGGAGGGCGCCGCAGAGCCCAGCAGGTGCTCAGGCAGCGCAGGAATGCCAGTCGTGGGTGCAGCCGGCGCAGCCGGCGCAGCCGGCGGAGGCTGCGGCGGCTGCGGCGCGTGTGGCTGCTGCGGCTGCTGCGCGGCCGTGGGCGAGGGTGCGCGCTGCGGCCCCGGCGTTGCTGCGAGCAGCGCCTGCAGCACCGACGGGGCGGGGAAGACGCCCGGCGGGATGCTAGCGGGTGGTGCCCTGCACAGCCGCGCGTCAGGTGCACGCCGCGACGCGCATCCGTGAGTGCGGCAGCGCACCGCCCCCGCGCAGCCTTGTCCAGGAAGTAGGAGGCTACGATGAACTCGGGCCCGTTCAAAGCGCCGTCGCCGTCCACGTCGGAAACCTGCCAGATGTCCTTGAACCAGGCGGTGGTGGCGACGCCGCTCTGCGCGAAGTAGGGCATCGCCTCGGCGCCCGTGAAAAGGTCGTCACCGTCGGCGTCCCAACGGCGAAAGGCGGCCGCGTAACGACCGGCCTCCTCTTGGCTCAGAGCCGGCCAGGCCGCCGGCGCGCCCGCAGCCATGACTGGCGGCGGGGCGGCGGCGAAGGGCAGCGGGGCGGCGGAAGGCGGCGCCCCCGCCCCTGTGCCCACCCCCCGCATCGTGGGCGGCCCGGGCGCAGGCACCGCGCCCGTGCGCAGCCGGCTGGGGTGGTCGTCGCGCAGCACTGCGCCTTGCTGGAGGGGAGTGAGAGGCTGAGAGGTGCACACGCCCAGGCGTGCGTGCCTGCGCGAGCGAGCATAGCTGCATGGCAACCTTGAACTCGCCGCGGTCCAAGAAGCCGGAGCCGTTGGAGTCGGCCAGGTCCCATATCTGCGCGGGCACAGGCCTGGGCGTGAGCGACGCACGGAGGGTTGGGTTCGGGCACTCCAAAGCGTGCAGCTGCCACGCCCCCGCCCTCTTAGCGCAACCCGCGCGGCGCACGCGGCGAGCCAGGCTCGCGGAGCAGGCGGGTGCACTGGGGCCGCGCGCGCGTGCAGGCCCCGCGCGCTGCCGCGCATTCCCCTTGGTTCCCTCGGCGAGCGCTGCTAGTGGACAGCTCCCACTCCGCCCACAGTGCCGCGCGGCTCACCCGCTTCAGCGTCTGCTTGGGCAGGTCTGAGCGCGTGAGGAAGGCGACGGCCTCGCCGCCGGTGAGCTGCCCGTCGCGGTCGCTGTCTGCCAGGTTGAACCACGCAGCGTACAGACCTGACAGGTCTGCGCCCGCCATGCTGGCAGCTGCTCAGCACACCGCACAGAGCCGGCGGAGGCAGAGGAGTGGAGAAGTCGCTGTCGGTCGAAGCGTCGGTCGTCGACGAACGTACAACGGCGTGCCGTGCGTGGTGCGAGCGTCGAACAGTCTGATAAGCCAGCGCGCTTCCCTCCGCTAGCAAGTAGCTCGTGCTCTTGGGAAGCTCCTTCGTTGAAGCGCGTGCTCGCCCTTGTCTCAACACACAGAGACTGGCCACGACCGACGGGCGCGATGAACCCGCTGGGGACCTCGCTGCATGCGAGCGCCACGGCGGTGTCGTACCCCAAGCCGACGCGCGTGAAGAACAAGACTGCGGCCCCAGTGCAGGCGCGTGGCCTGAGGAGCGCTGTGGCCTGAGGAGCGCTGCACCCCTAGGGTTCCTTCTCGCACTCGCTCGCCTGCGCCTGCGCTGCTGAGCCGCGCAACTGCGCGCCCGCGTTGACGCCGCCTCGTGCCCGCGCAGATTACGGCGGAGCAGATTGTGCGAGAGGCGCGCACGCTGCAGGAGTCTGAAATCAAGGCGCCCAGACAGAAGGTGCGTCCGCTGCGCCCGCGCCCACGCTGACGCGCCGCGCGCGCGCGCATCGTGCGCCTGCCACCGGGCTGCTGCGCGGGCGAGGCGTGCTCAGCTGCAGCTGGGCTGAGCAGAGCGTAGCGACTGCCCGTGAGCTCTGGCTCACACCGCCCGGCTGCGTCCCAGATAACGGACCCGGAGGAGCTTGCGGACTACCGTCTTCAGAAGCGCAAGGAGTTCGAGGACACCATCCGTCGCGTGCGGTGGAACCACGGCGCGTGGGTCAAGTACGCGGTGTGGGAGGAGGCTCAGGGCGACCTGCCCCGCGCGCGCTCCGTCTTCGAGCGCGCGCTGGACTGCAACTACCGCAGCCCGGCGCTGTGGATGCGCTACGCGGAGATGGAGCAGAAGGCGAAGAACGTGAACCACGCGCGCAATGTGTGGGACCGCGCAGTCTCCCTCCTGCCGCGCATCGACACGCTCTGGTACAAGTACATCCACATGGAGGAAATTCTGGGCGCCATTGGCGCGGCCAGGCAGCTCTTTGAGCGATGGGTGGCTTGGGAGCCTGACCACCAGGGCTGGGCCTCGTACATCAAGATGGAGCTGCGCTACAACGAGCTGCAACGCGCGCGCGAAATCTACGAGCGCTACGTGGTCTGCCACCCGGGCTCAAAGGCGCGTGTTCTCGTCTGCGCAGTCCTCACTTGCAGTCATGACGCTGCGTGCTCCCCCAGGCCTGGCTGCGCTTCGCAAAGTTCGAGGCTGCTGTGGCGCAGGACCGCGTTCGCTGCCGGGGCGTGTACGAGCGCGCGGTGGCCGTGCTGGAGGGGGAGGAGGACGCGGCTGACGTGTTTGTGCGCTTTGCCCAGTTTGAGGAGCAGTGCCGCGAGCACGAGCGCGCGCGCTGCATCTACCGCTACGCGCTGGACCACGTGCCCCGCAAGGCTGCGGAGGGGGTGTATGCCGCGTACACCACGTTTGAGAAGCAGCACGGCGACCGAGCGGGCATCGAGGCTGTTGTGCTGGCCAAGCGCCGCGTGTCGTACGAGGAGCGCCTGCGCCAGGTGCCCGGCTGCTACGACACCTGGTTCGACTACGCGCGGCTGGAGGAGGAGGCTGGCGACACAGCGCGCACGCGCGAGGTGTACGAGCGCGCGGTGGCGTGCGTGCCGCCGGACGCGGGGGACAAGCGCCTGTGGCGGCGCTACATCTACCTGTGGATCAAGTACGCGCTGTGGGAGGAGCTGGAGGGGGGCGAGGGCACGGGGCGCGCGAGAGAGGTGTACACCGCCGCGCTGCGACTGCTGCCCAACCGCACCTTCACCTTCGGCAAGCTGTGGCTGCTGGCCGCGCAGGCGGAGCTGCGCGCGGGCAGCCTGGACGGGGCGCGGCGGCTGCTGGGCACCAGCCTGGGGCTGTGCCCAAAGCTCAAGGTGTTCCGGTTCTACATCGACCTTGAGCTTCAGCTTGGATGCGTGGAGCGCTGTCGTACGTTGTACGGCAAGCTGCTGGAGTTCAGCCCCACAAACGTCTCCTCCTGGACGCGCTTTGCGCAGCTGGAGCGCTCGCTGGGCGAGGCTGAGCGCGCGCGGGCAATCTTCGAGCTGGCGGTGGCGCAGCCGGTGCTGGACGCGCCCGAGGCGCTGTGGAAGGCGTACATTGACGCCGAGATTGCAGACGGGCAGCGCGCGCAGGCGCGGCAGCTCTACGCGCGCCTGCTGGAGCGCACGCAGCACGTCAAGGTCTGGCTCTCCTGCGCGGCCTTCGAGGCTGCTCCGCTGCCGGGCAGCGAGGAGGGCGGG
>Ga0208951_1000298_pt1 | contig 22782 bp, 15 predicted proteins | sample GreLakmeMI27MSRF_FD_187702 | JGI IMG/M metagenome (GOLD analysis project Ga0208951, IMG submission 187702) | Freshwater lentic microbial communities from great Laurentian Lakes, MI, USA - Great Lakes metaG MI27MSRF (SPAdes) | ecosystem: Environmental > Aquatic > Freshwater > Lake | place: Great...
CGCTCCGCCCCCGCCGCCGCAGCTGCTGGTGGTGGACTTTCGCCGCATGGACGGACCCGCTGCTGCCCTGGCCGGCCCCATCCCCGTGTGCAGCCTGGACGGAACGGAGCAGCGCAGCATTGGCACACGTCACGCGGCTCGCATGCGAGCTCGTTCGCCTCGCCTCGCAGACGCGCTGCGCATCGGACTTGCCAACCACGAGTATTGGCGCGAGCAGGGGGCGTCCGGCAGCGCTGAGCGCGCCGCTTTCGTGGATTCGGCGGGCGCCACGTCATGTCGCTCGATGGTGTACTTCCTGGACACATACGCCTGCGACTCGCCTCACCGCCCAGGCGCTATGGCAAGCCAAGTGTACGTGGGGCTGGTGGGCACGCACGGCGGCGAGGCTGCGCAAGCGCAGAACACGTTAGCCAAGCGGTTTGCGCAACACCTGGCTGGAGAAGATCTCCTGGTTGACATAGAGCTCAAGAATCCGGCGCTCTGGCGGCCTGGGACCGTCCAGGCGCGCGACCACAGCGAAGACGACATGTCGACAGAAGATCAGGACCCAGAGGTTGAGGTGGGTCCCACGCCCGCCGTTTTGCTGCTGGCTCTGGATTTTGGCACGCCGGGGTTGCACGGCCGCGACTCAGTGGGCTTCCTGGAGGGCGTGTACACGCGCTATTTCGACTGCGTCTCTCCTCTGGGCCTCAACGCCACGCGAAGCCGCGGCGAACGCGCGTTCAACGCCGTCGCGTGGGATTTGTTTGTGGCGCGAAACACGGAAAACATCGCCGCAGCCTTAGCCGCCGGGGCGCCTACTCCGTTTCTGATGGACCCAACCGCCGCGCCGCCGCTGCCCCGACAGCTCATGGACAGCCTGCAGAGCGGCAAGCGGGTGGCGTACTGGCACGAGAAGCTTGCCGAGTACATCGTACAACACGGAGACATCCCTGTGCACAGCGAGCTGCCGGGTGACGTCACAGGCGTGCCTTTTCAGCAGCTGCTTGACCGCTCCATCGAGCTGAACATCATCTGTCTGGACACCTACAAGACAACCGCCAGGCAACAGGCGCTGCACGGCGGCAGCGCCGAGAGCCTGCTGCGCGGGCAGCGCACGGGCGCGGGCGCGGCCGCCAACACGGACTTGATTCACGACTGCCCGGGCGTAGGAGGCAGCTTCAACGGGAACTACGCCTTTTGGCACCGAGCCACGCACGCCGGTTGGAGCCTCACGCGGCCTCTGTTCCCGCGCAATCCGCGCATGGTGACCGACACGCAGATCGCCGCTGCGATTGAGGAGGCGCGCGCTGCGCGAGAGGAGCGCGAGGGCGTGGGCGCGGAGGCTGGGGGGAAGAGAGCGCGCGGCGCAGGCCGAGGACGGCAGGGTGGAAAGGAGAAGTGAGTGCGCAAGGAATACGGGCGACTGAGTGTCTTTCTGTTGCAGAGAGCCGCGCCCTGCTGCCGTCTCCGCCGCGCCCAGCCTCTGAAGCCTAGATCACGGTGCCCATCGGAATCACCGCGTCCTTCATGATGGTCACTGCAAAGGCGACGCGTCAGGCGCCGCGTGCACGCCACCTGTCAATGCGGGAAAGCGCGAACCGATGGAGTCTTTGATGATGTAGAACGCCTCCTCGTGGTTGGCCTCCAGCACGCCCGCGGCGTTGATGATCTTGCAGTCCATGCCTATCCGAGCGTTTTTGTCCACAATGGCGCGCCGGATGGTGGTGCCGGCGCCGATGCCGATGGGCGTGCAGCCCGGCAGCGCGCTGCACTCGACGTACGTCTCGAAGTAGTCGGCGCCCAGGAGCAGCGAGTTCTCGATGGTGCACCCCTCCAGCACAATGCTGCGCAGACCGATGACGGAGCCGCTGATGGTGGCCTTCTTGATGAGGCAGCCGTCGCCCACAATGCTGGCGGTGATGGAGCAGTCCACCAGCTTGGAGGGGGGCAGGAAGCGGGACTGGGTGTAGATTGGCGCGTTTTTGTCGTAGAAGGTGAAGTTGGGGTTGGCGGTTGCCAGGTTCAGGTTGGCGTTGTAGAAGGACTCGATGGTGCCAATGTCCTCCCAATACCCGTCAAACAAGTACGCCTGCACGTGGTAGCCCTTCTCGGTGGCGCCAATGATGATCTCGCTGCCAAAGTCGTTGGCTTCCGGGAAGTCCTTCTGCAGCAGCTTCTCCATGACGTCCTTCTTGAAGACGTAGATCCCCATGCTCGCAATGTACGGCATCTCCTGGGCGCGCTTGGCGTCCAGGCCCAACACGGTGGTGTCGCACTTGAACTTACGGAGGGCGTCGCCCTTGGGCTTCTCCCCGAAGTTGGTGATCTTGCCCTGTCCGTCAATCAACATCACGCCGAAAGAGGTTGCGCGCTTCTCGTCCATGGGCACGGCGGAGACTGTGATGTCAGCGCCCGTCACGCGGTGAGCGCGGATGAAGGCCTTGTAGTCCATGCGGTACAGGTGGTCGCCGGAGAGGATGAGGTACTCGTCAACAGCCGCATCCTGTCAGAGAAATTCACACATGGCGGGGTGAGTTGCGTGTGGAGTCAGGCAGCGCGTGTCGCACGGGAGTATTGTGTACGCCGGGCTACAACGCAGCCGCAAAAACGCAACCGCAGCCGCAATCATTCGCAGCGCGTGTCAGCTGTGTGCCCGGCCTGCGACGCGCTGAGGCGGTGCACGCACCTTGAAGAGCCAGAGGTACTGGCGCACAGCGTCTGCGGTGCCCTGGAACCAATCCGGGTTCTCGGGGCTCTGCTGAGCAGCCAACACCTCCACAAACCCTTGCCGCGTGTAGCTTCCGATGTTCGCGTTCTGTGACAGCGGGTCAGTGACCAGCCAACGGGGGCGTGCGCTGCGCGCGCGGCGACGCACGTAAGCGTTGGACAAGTGACGGTTCAGCGACGCAGAGTTGAACTGCGTGAGGCAGTAGATCTTGTTGATGTCGCTGTTGATGCAGTTGCTCACGGGGATGTCGATCAGCCGGTAGTTGGCGCCCTGCAGGCGAGGCAGGCGTGAGCGCCGCCAAGACGCGACGGCGGTCCAAACGCGCTTCCAAGGCAGCCTCGCAGCCCGCAACAGGCGGCGCCGCACGACGGTGTGTCCACACAGGCCGGCGCCCGTGCGGCGCGCGCGCGAGGTGCGAGGCGACAGCGCTGCGCTACGGCCCGAGAAGATACAGCACGAGCGCACCAGAGGCACCGCAGGCTTGGCGCGCTTCTTGGTCAGCGGGTACAGCCGAGTGCCCGCGCCGCCGCCCAGGATGATGCCCAGCACGTTCTGCGAGCGCGCAGGCGGCCTCAGAGCAGCGCAAGAGGTGACTGAGGCTTGCAGCCAGGAAAGTACACAAGCTCGGGACTCTCCGCTCATCGCCCCGCGAGCAGCCGCGACGCGCACCTGCGTGTCGATGGGCGCCTCCGTGGCGGCGGGCTTGGCGGCGGCGGCGGCGGCGGCGGCGGCGCGGTGTTGCGAGGAAGCAGTCACGGAGTGCACGGACCGGCTGCGGCAAGCCAACAGTGGCCCGGCGGCCCGTCTGTTCACAACGCTCTCGCCGCCCAGCGAGCTGCGCGCGGCGAGCGCGCCTGCGACGTCAAAGCGTCAATCGCACAGCAGGACAGGACAGGACAGGACACGCGAGCGTCAGCGCAGAAAACGCACCCGCAGAGCTCATTGTCCCTAACATGGCGCAGACGGAGGCGCCGCTGGTGCTGAGTCCTCGACAGTTCGTTCTTCGTCGTCGTCGACGACTTCTTCGTCGTTGTGCGCTACGTGCCGAGTCAGCAGTTCGAAGAGCCGTACAACGCAGATCGAACGCACACGCAGTGGATGCTCTCCCGCTGGCGACGCGCTTTCACAGACTTACACTATCATCAGCCACGACTCTGAAACGCTGAAGTGATACGGCCCACCGTGCTGCGCTCAGATGCTGCTTGTGGCGCAGCAGCCAGGCGCGGCGGCGCGTTGCTGTGAGCGCCGTCGGCGCTGCGTGCCGCGCCGCGGCAGGCTGCAGCTGCAGGTGGTTTCGGGCGTGAGAACGTTGACGCGCTTCATCACTGAGCACCGGGAAGCAGCCGGCACGGCTCTTCGCCTGTGTGACCTGCCTCAGCGCACGCTGGTCTGCGACGGAGCCAGCCTCTCCTTCTGGCTGGCCGGCGAGCGGCTGTCGAAGCGCGGGGAGGAACTGCACGTGTCGGCCTTTCTGTTGGGGGGGGAGTATAGGGAGCTTTCGGAACGCATCCGTCGCTTTGCAAGGGGACTCCGCTTGGCCGACGTCACGCTCACCTGCGTCTTCGACCCCGCACGGCTCACCGCGCCGGACAGCGCGCGCAAAGTGGGCACATGGGGGGCGCGCCTGGCTCGTGGGACGCTCGCCGCAGGCGAGCTGCACACCTTCATCACGGGCGGCAAACCAAACACGCAGACCCTGGACCAAATCTCGCTGCCAGAGCTCACCGTGGAGCAGGTGAAGCGCACCTTGACAGAGGAGGGCGTGCGGGTGGTGGTCAGCCTGTCGGCCGAGGCGGACGACGAGCTCATCGCAGCCGTGCGCAGCGGCAGCGCCTACGCCGTGCTCTCCTGCGACTCAGACTTTGCGGTTGCTGAGGGCTGTCGCTACATGCCGCTGGAGATGCTGGACACCGACGCGCTGGCCAGAGGCGAGGAGGCTGCAGCTCGCTGCGCGCTCGCTTGGGTGCGTTTTTTGAACGACGACGTCGCCCCTCTTTGTTTCTGCGCGTCTCTCACGCTCGCCCTTTGAACAGGTGTTCGAGCCTTTCAAAGTGGCGAGCGCCCTGGGGCTCTCCTCGCTGCGCCAGCTGGTCGACGTGTGCTGCCTGGTGGGCACCGACGCCACCGGGGAGCTGTGCGCCCGCTTCGACGTGCACAGCCGCCTGGGCATCGAGGACGACCGACAGAAGCAGCCGCTGGTGGTGGCCACGGCTCAGCGCCAGGCGGCGCAGCCGGTGGAGCTCCTGAGCGAGGTGCCCCTCCTGTGCCGCATGTCGGACGAGGAGGCTGACGCGTGGCGCACGGCGGTCAGGGCGGCTGAGAGCTTCTACCTGGCTGGTCCCACTGGTCCCACAGGAGCGGGCGCCTTCCAAGGCGCCGCGTGGGTGGCCCTCCTGTCGCCCGCCGCGCAGGCGGTGGCCGCGCGCATGGCGGACGACACGCTGCCCACCTGGGCGCTGGCCGTGGTGGCGCACGGACACGTCTGGCTGCCGGGCAGCACATACGAACGTCCCTGGGGGCAACACCCTGGAGAGGGGGGTGCCGCGTCCCATGCCCCACTGCGGGCACGCCTCTACGCGGCATTGCTGGGCGGCGGCGTGCCCACCGAGGTGACCGAGTACGGCTGGGACGGCCAGTTCTGGGGGTCCGGGGTTACGCACGTCTCCCTGGCGGTGCCGCCGCTGCCGCTCATCCTGCCCGCTGAGCCGGGCGCCACCAGCAGCAGCCCGTGGCTGGCTTTGCGCCAGCTGCTGCACTCGCGCTGCACGGGTGCCCCGCCGCTGACGGCGGCTCGCCAAGACCCGGCGCTGGCGCTGGGCCACCACGCCGCCTGGGCCGCCCTTGCGCTGCGCTACTTGTTTTCGCTGCGCCTCTCCTCGAAAGCCATGGTGGTGCGCAGGCTCAGCGCGCTGCATGCGGAGGTGTGCGTGGCCTGTGTTGCGAGTTGCCTGACTCTGGACGTGCAAGTGCGGGCCGGCAAAAGGCTTGAGCCTGGCGCTGGGGAGTGGGAATCTCCTCCCTGGCGCTGCCTGGAGCTGTCCTCCCTCCTGCAGTCCTGCCTGATCTACGCCTATGCCGCCACTGACGTGGCGGGGCCGCCCGGCGCACGCCGTCACGCGCCGCCGCCAGCATCGCTCATCAGCGGCACTGAGCTTCTGCGCATGTTCCGCTGCGCAGAGAGCAGTCGCAGAGAGCGGCCGCCGGCCGACGCGGATTGCATCGCCACGTGGGCGGGTGACGGCCCCGACTGGTGGCGGGCGGTCCTGGATGACGAGGCGCATCTCCTGGCACGCAGCTTGCTGCGCGCAGCAGCAGCGCCCTATCTTCCCATCCAGCAGGGTGGTTCTGCCCAACATGCGCCCGCGTTGTTTGCCCACGTGGAGCCTGATGCGGGCGAGCTCAGCGCCCTGGACGAGCTGCTGCAGCGCTGGCGCATCGAGGAGCTTTCGTACGGCAACGATGAAGACGTCGATTTTGGCACAGCCCTGACGTTGGCCAGCCAGTCTGCAGGCCCCGACTGGGACGCACCAGACGCGCCCCCTACCGCGCTGCCTGCCGAGGAGCACATCCCCACGCTGCTGGAGGCTGCGCGCCTGCACCCGGTGGTGTGCATCTCTGGCGAAACGGGGTGTGGCAAGAGCACGCTGGTCCCACTGGCCTTGATGCGAGACAGCATTGCCCGCCCAGGCTACGTCATTGTCACTCAGCCGCGGCGCATTGCAGCCGTGTCGCTTGCCAAGCGGGTGGCTTCTACGCTTGGTGAAGAGGTTGGAGCCACTGTCGGGTTCGCCATTGGCCAAGACCGGGTGGCCTCCTCATCCACGCGCCTGCTGTTTGTCACCACCGGCTGGCTGTTGCGCTTCGTTGCCCAGGGGGGCATGCGGAATGCGGACGTCTTTTCTCGCGCCTCGCACATTGTGCTTGACGAGGCGCACGACCGGTCTCTGGACGCGGACTTTCTGTCGCTGCTTCTCAAGCGGCGGCTGATGAGCGAGGAGGTGACCGCGGCGCCCAAGCTGGTGGTCATGAGCGCGACGCTGCAGGGCGACCTGTTTGGCCGTTACTTTTCAAAGCCGGAAGCTGCGCCCCTCGCGCCGCCGCTGCACATCGGCGCCCGCCGCTTCCCAGTGGCGGAATACTACCTGGATGAGCTCGCCACGCTGGGCATGACCCGCGCTCAGGTGCTTGGGGCCGCTGCTCGAGAGAGCAGAGCCACAGACGTCCTCCTCAGGGACCCCAGAGCGCGTGCGCCAAGGGCATCCAGAGACCTTGTCGACATCGCCATCCAGATCGCCATGCACTGCGTGTGCCCGGGCTCCACCGTGCTCGTCTTCCTTCCTGGAGTGGCTGAGATCGAGAACGCGCAACTGGTGCTCAGCCAGCGCTACGAGGGGCGCGCGCCGGTGGATGTCTTTCCGCTGCATTCTCTGGTGCCGCCGGAGCTACAAGTTGAGGCGCTGGCACGCCCTCCACGCGGGCGGGCGCGCATCCTGCTTGCGACCGACATCGCAGAGTCAAGCCTCACTCTGCCAGACGTTCGTCTGGTCATCGACAGCTGCCTGAAGCGCAAGCTGATGTGGAACGAAACCCGACAGATGAGCAGCCTGGTCACCGGCTTTGCTTCCCAGGCTGCACTGGCGCAGCGGGCGGGGCGCTCCGGGCGCGTGCAGCCGGGCTCGGTTGTCCGCCTGCTGTCGCGCGCAGCCTTCGAGCTGCTGCCCAAGCACGAGGCACCCGAGATGCTCGAGGTTGCGCTCGACGACGTCGTGCTGCGCGCAAAGTTTCTGCTGCGCAGCGAGGGGGAGGACATCCAGACGCTTCTGGCTGGCGCCGTGTCGCCCCCCTCCCGCGAAGCGGTGGAGAAGTCCCTGGCTCGCCTGGAGGTGTACGGCTGTCTCACGTCCAGAAACAGCGCCAGCAGCCTGACGTCGCTGGGCAGATTCACTGCCGCCATGACGCGCCTGCCCGTGCCAGTGGCGCGCATGCTGCTGCTGGGCGTCGCCGCCGGCGCGGCGGACGAGGCGGTGGTCCTCGCGGCGGCTCTCACCCTGGACGGCTCGCCGCTCAAGCAGGTGCTGGCCATGTTCGCCGCAACGCCCCAGTCCTTCGTGGAGGACATGGTGGTCAACGCGCGGGCCGCGGTGGAGCTGGACAGCGGGCGCTACTCGGAACCGCTGGCCTGGGCGGACGCCTACCGCCAGTGGAGGGCCAACGGGCGCGCCGGCGGCACCGAAGACCGAGCCGCGTGGAGGAAAATGCGGCGGCAGCTGTCTCTGCGGTCGATGCGCAACTTCAGCGCGGCAGTGCGCAGCCTGGCGCGCGACCTCCCGCGCGCGGCTCAGGCTGCGCGGCTCAAGTTGTCGCCGGAGCAGCTGGAAGCACTCAAGGCGCTGCTGCACGTGAGCTCCAGCGAGGAGGAAGAGGCGTTACTGTTCGACGAACTGGGAGAGCTCATCATCTCAGTGCCAGAGCCGGCGCCGCTGCCGCTTCAGCTTTCAGTCGCCCAGGCCGCTCAGCGCCAGCAGCTGATGCGTCTGCTGGCCGTGGCCGCCAGCGGCAGCAACGTGTTGCTGGCCAGCCGCAGGCACAACTTCAGCAAAGCGGCGGGGCCGCTGCGGGACCTGGGCGCTCGCCCTTCCCGCGTGGTGGCGCTCCAGGTGCCCGACTGGCTGCGCGCGCGCGGCCCCCTGGCCACCAAGCTGGCGCTGGAGGCTGTGCTGGGCTACGACGCGGTGCTCGCGGTGCACCTGCTGCCCACGGACAAGCGGGCGGCGCCCCTACGCGCCCGCGCGCCCCTCTCCGACCCCGCCAGCGGCACGCCCGGCGTGGCGGCTCCGCCCGTGCAGACGGAGGAGGCGATGTACGTGGAGTTTGGCGGCGAGGCGGTCCCTTCTGCGCTGCTGGCCAACGACACCAGCGTGGCGGCAAAGTGCCTCTTCTCCCTCAGCGGCGGACGGCAAACCATCCCGCTGCCCGTGCCCAGCCGCAGCGGCGTGCAGGTGGCGGCGAGCGGGGCGGGCGCGCCGGCGGGCTCGCTGGACGGCACCGTCAGCCCAGAAGAGCAGGCTGGCGTGGGCAACGTCCAGGTGACCCTCCCCTTTCCGCTGACCTGGGGCCACCTCTGGGGCACCAGCCATCGCAACCGGCTGCCCCGCGCCTTCCCCGCCTCCAACTCGGCGCTGTACGGCGTCTCCGAGTCGCCGGGATCCCTCGCCACCCGGCCCCTGGACAGCGGCCGGCGGTACGCAGCCGCCGGGGAGTTGATGCTCATCGACGACAGTGTCATGCGCGCTCGCTCGCTCACTCTCCTGCCCACCCGCGGCGTGGATGCAGAGCTCATGCTGCTGGCGCTCACCAGCGTGAGCACTGAGCAGCCCATCTCTGTGTGGCTCGTGGCGCAGCGCGGCAGACCCGCCATCGTCACATCCGTGCAGCTGGCGTGCTCGGAGGATGTGGAAGCCGCAAAGTTGAAGCCCTGGCACCTGACGCATGCGGACTTTGAGGTCTTGAACGCCCTGCGCCGTGCCATGAACCACCTAGTGCTCACAGGGAATTCCCAGGGACTGCCGGCTGCGATGGACGCGTTCTTTCGTCTGGGTGACGTGGTGGTTCAGCGCCCCGAGTTCGTCCCGGTTGAGGGGGAGGCAGAGCAGGCTGACGATTCGAACAGGAATGGGGGCGGAGATCTTCTGGACCAGCTCCCGCGCTGGCGCAGCCCAAAGGCTCCGCCGCCATCCCGCTGGGTTAAACTGGCGATGGAAGAGGGGGTGGAGGGGCCCTGGGCACCCTACAACCTCTCCTTCTTTTCCACGCACAGATTCACAGAAGATTTGGAGGCTTGCGTTTCGGGCGAGGAGCTTGTGGCTGTGGTTACGTCCAGAATGGCGCCTGGAGCTCAGCCGCTGATCTTTGACGACGTCGAGGCTGTTTTTGATCGGCTGGACAAGCTGGAGCCCCATGGACTGGAAGGCGATGCGCGCTTAGCTGCCTTCGCATCTGCCGCAGTTGCTGTGCTGAAGCCTTTGCGCGCCGATGTGAAGGAGGCCGAACCCGAGGTATTGGAGGCCGAACCCGAAGGCGAGAAGCTGGTGACGAGCAACTGCAGCGCCGGTAAGGGCAAGAGGGGCTCTTTCGTCGGTGAGGGAGAGAAGCGCTTCAACGTCGGCGACGTTCTGCTGGGCACCGTGCAGAGCGTGAAGCCGTATGGCGCCTTCGTGAGAATTCCCGGTTGCAAGCCAGGCCTCCTGCACATCAGCCAGATCAGCAAAGAAATGGTGAGTTTCGGAAGGAGGAATGTGGCGAGGCTGCTTCAGGTGGGCGACCAGATCAAGGTGATGGTGCTGAAGCACGAGAATGACATGCTCAGCCTCACCACCAGGGCGCTGGAACCCAGCCCCGGCGACATGCTGCGCAACCCAAAGCTCGTCTTTGACCGCGCGGAGGAGATCGCTGGTCTGCGCCGGCGGTTCTCCGCCGGCCTGTTCGGCGACATTCCTTCAGCAAATGGTGATGGCGGAGACTAAGGCAGGTAGGCAGCGCCCAAATGAGCCGACCGTGCTACTTCATTGCGCGCACTTGATTTTCCAGATGAAAGCAGCGTCGTCTCTCGTCTCTCGTGGTCGGAACGTTAACGTGAAGGCACATCGTGCGAACAGTGCCCGCCGCGGGGCGCTCGCCAGGCGCGCGACTCCCTCGGCGTCCCAGCCTACTGATGATGCCCCGCCGGATGAAGCGACGATACGATGAATGTAATAAGTATAACTTACGTCTAAGTCCTGGGGGAAGAGCGCAAGGCGTGCTGCCTCACGGCGTTTTCTTCACGATGGGCCGCCCGTCGTCGTCGGTGTCCCCCGAGTCCTCCATGGAGGGCAGCTTGAGCGAGTACTGCAGCGTCTCGCGAAGCATGTCCGCGTTCTCTTCCTGCGCCGCAGCGAGGGGGGTAAGCGCAACGCATGCCAAGGAGCGGCGCATGGCTGGCTGCGGCGCGCGCCTTTACGAACTTGAGGTCCTCCACGAACTCCTTGGCCAAGTGCACGCGGATCTGCGCGCGGATACGCCTCAGCACGCGCTCCCGCCAACAGACATAGAGACAGCTGTGCGCAAGAGCGTACGGCGGGGCGCGCGCCTCCAAAATGCGCTGCGCCAGGTTGCGCGGGTCAATGGTGAGCCTGTCGCCCGTGTAAGGGTTGTCGATGGTCTGCATCTCCTGTGCCGCAGCGCCAACAAGCGAAGGGGTAACCGCATGGGCTACGCGCTGGCGCAACACGCACGAACCATGCACATCAGGTTCTTTAGGAACACGTCGCCGGAGATCTCCGCCCACGTGCCCTTGCGTGGGACCGGCTTCTGCGCGGCGCGGCGTCAGCACAACGCGCTGCAGTTTTGGGTTGCGCAGCGTTTGTGGCCGTGCCTCTGACATGTAGGTCGTCAGCCACTTCGCTTGCACCTGGTTGGTTTCAAAGCAGTAGGCCAGCAGCGTCGCGGCCGCGCGCGTCGTCAGCAGGCCGTAGAGCCTGTCACGGTTGCCGTCACGCAGCGGCGTGTCGTACGGGTCGCGCAGGCGGCCGCGATTTCTCACGGCCAGGACTTGAAGCGTGCCACGCTGCGGTGCGCTCCTCAACGCGCGACCCGCGCCGCAGCAGCGCCCCGCCGGCGACGCAGGCAAGGTGCGCAGTATGCGTACAACGGCTCCGCTCCTCAACGCGCGACCCGCGCCGCAGCAGCGCCCCGCTGGCAAGGTGCGCAGCATGCAGACAACGGCTCCGGAGGGGGCGCGTGCACATCATCACATCGTCGTCGTACGACACGCGCGCGCGACGAGGACGAGCTCGTTCACAGCACTCTCGGTCTCTCGCCCTTGCGTATCGCACATTGTTTCTGCACGATGTGTGATTGGAGAAGGGCCGCTTTAGGCGTTGAGGCGGACGCAAGCATTGAGACCTGTAAGGCTGCGTACAGACGCCAGGCGCTGCAAACACACCCGGATGTCGCAGTGGGCAGCGGGCTCGATTCCAAGCGCTTCAGAGAGCTCAACGAGGCGTACAGAAGCTTGCTGCTGGATAGTCAGCCACTCCGCGACATGCCACAGTCCTCTGGTGCCTTTCAACGAGTCCTCCGCTCTCGCACAACCACGCTCTGGCTGTGCGGAGCGTCGCTTGTCACGGGTGTCGCAATCTTTGCCGGTGCGTGTGGCTCGCCTGGGCGTAGAGTGAACACGCCTTGTTGGCGCACCCCTCACCTCCTGGGCCCTCCCGTAGGCGCCTTGGCCATGCACAACCCGCTGTTCGGCAAGAGCCGATACACGGGCGCTCTGGGAGAGGATGCTGCCAGGAGGAGCGCGCTGGTGCAGGCTGTGGAGGCACGTCGAGCAGAAGGGCGACGCACAAAGACAGAAGACGCCTACAGACTGCCACCAACTGATTAAACCTGGGTCATGCATGCTTATTGGTCTGAGCTCATGGCTTCAGCGCCTGGAGGGGCGTCAAGTCTGGCTCCTCGTCGTCGTCTTCCACCGCCTCCCTCACAACGGGTGCAGGCGCGGGCACGCTCACCAGGCGGCGCCGCAGCCGCTGCGCACGAAGCGCGTTGAGCACGCCTCCCATGGCGCCCGCCAGCCTCACCGCCCCGGTGTCGAGGGGCTTGCGCCACTCCTTGCGGCGCCGCTGCTCGTTGGCCAGGCAGCGCACATAGTTGAAGGGATTGTGGTAGAGGCTCACGGTGCCCTGGGGCCCATACGCAGCCACGTCAGCCAGGATGTCCAACGGGTGGGGGCTGTTCAGCAGCGCGGACAGCGCCGCGCGCGCGTCCGGCGCAGCACCCGTGCCCTCGCCCTCCTCCTCGTACGCATCCCCGTCCGTGCCGCTGCCGCCGCCGTTGCCGCCCAAACCCCACGGCACGCCCACAGCTGCCCAGAAGGGCTCCTGCGGGTCGTCCAACAGGTAGATGCCGCTGCCAGGTGGCAACATGGCGTGCTGCGCAGACACATCCTCCTTAGGTTGCATGACCAGGGTGATGCCAGTGGGCAAATACAGGCTCACGTTCTCATCGCCCTGGAGGCTGCGCACCTCCCGGAAGCCGCCGCCGATGCGGCGCAGCCAGGCCTGCACCATCGAGTAGTCGCAGGCAAAAGCGCGCGGAACGATGTCAAGGTGCATCATCACGTTGCGCACGTGGTTGCGCGGCAACCCTAGCATGGACAGCACCCCCCGGCACCCAAGCGAGCCGTCATCGCTGCCGCCAGCACTGGCGGCCCGGCGCGCGCGCGTGGCGGCGCGAGTCTGCGCGCCATCGATGCAGCAATCGTCGGCGAATATGGAGGGGGCGCCAAAGGTGTACACCGGCTCCAGCGCGCTCGCCAGCTCCGGTCGCCGATGGCTCAACATCAGAAGCATCAGCGTCGCCAGCGAGCCGCCCAGAGAGTGCCCTGTGAATGCCAGGCGCGCAGATCCTCGGCGGTGCGCGCCCAAGTGGTCGTCGATGAGCGGGCTGAGGGTGTCGTAGAGCGCACATGCGGCCTCGTACACGCCCCGGTGCACCTTGGTGTTGAGCTGCGGGTCCTCGAAAACCACGGGGTCAAATGCCAGGTTGCTCCTCCAGCTGGCCGCCGAGTCGGAGCCCTGGATGACAAACACGCGCGTCTTGCTGCTCTCCTCGTCTGCCACGAACCACTCACAGGGGCAGGAGATACGCGTCGACGACTTTGTGACGGAGGACGCCATCTGCAGCGCGGCGGCGGCCAGCACGGCCCCTCCTTGGCTGGACAGCTGGGCCTGAGCGATCTCCACTGCGCTCTCCACAGCTTCGCTCACCTTGCGCGATCGCGGCCCGGTGACGCGCGTCGCGGCGCTGGCGGCAGCAGCGGCGATGGAGCCAGTGATGCTGGCCAGCGTGGAACCGGCCACAGAGCCGCCGGCGGCTGCCGTCGCCGCAATGGGGTCGATCATCCCGCCCAGGGCCTGTGCCGCAACGCTGCTTCCCGTGGCCGCAGTGGCCGCCAGGAGACCAGCGGCCGACGCGAGTGCGGTGGCGGCAGCCGAACTGCCCGAAGTGGCGGCAGTGATGAGCGGCATGGCTGCGGATGCCAGGTTTGCCACGTACGTTGAAGCGGTGCTCACTGGCGCCGACAGCGCTTGCGCAGCCGGTCGTGTGACGTTGCGCGCCACGCGCGCGGCGCGCTTAGCGGCCGAGACCACTGGTCGCTGGCGTAAAGGCCATAGGAGTCCGCTCAGCACGGCTGGCTGGGCGGCTGCTGCGGCATCCACCTCGGCCTGTTCTGTGGTTGCCAGCTGCAGGATATCGGCAACGGCTTTGTTGAGGGCGCGCTCCGCCTCCGACTGTGGCTGTGCCTCAGTGGTGGGAGTGTCTGAGGGCAGGTAGCTGGTCAACGCGTTGGGCTGCGGCTGAGCCACCAGGGCCGCAGGCAGGATGGTGTGGTGCGACCCGCCGGGAGGCATCAGCGCCAGCGGCGGCGGTGCAGGGCGGCGGGGAGGTGCCGCTGGGGCGGCCAGCAACGCCTCCGCTAGCCAGGTGCGGTCCAGCACCGGCCGTGCCTCCTCCAAGCGCATTGCCAAAGACGTCTTGACCAGCTTGAGCTTGTGGCTCTTCGCCAGCGCACGCTCCTGGCACAGCAGTCAGTCCAAGAGAAGCTTTCCAGGCGGACCCCTTTTGCACTGTCGCCAGCCGCCCAGACTGCGGTGCCCACGCACCGTCACGCTCTCGATGAGGTACGCGAAGGCTGAGAGGGAGGCGAACTTGCGGACCTGGACGAGCTCGGGGGTGCTGACAGGCCGGAGGAACCGCCTTATGTCTATGCCCTCGCCCACTGAGAACCGGCGCCCGCTTCCAGCGTTCTCCGCCGCCTCCAGCGCCGACTCTGGCGGCGCTGGCAACGCGGGTGGGGCGCTGCGTGCGCCCCAAGGCAGCCAAAAGCCCTTTGGAAAGACACGCCTTCTTGTTAGCGCAGGCGCTTCTACACAGCGCGCCAGCTTTGCCATGACGCACGCACCCTGGGCCTTGGCGCGCGACTGACGGTGCGGAGGACCAGGGCGGCGATGCCCTGGCCGACGGTCGACTCGGCTTGCTGTCTTGTCTCCTGGCGCGTTGTCTCCGTGTCCTCCTGAGCCTCCGTAGAGGTCTCCTCCTCCTCGCCGCCCTCGGCGCTCGACACGTGGTGCAACAAAGAGGACAGGGCGAGCGGCGAATGCGAGGAGGCTGCGCGGCGGCGAGAGGGCGACCGACCCCGAGGCTGCCTGCACACGGCGCAGCGCCGCAAGCTGCGCCCGCGCTCACCCCTGCGCGGAGACGCCCACGCAGGCGCCGCGGCAGCCGCCACGGGCGACAACATAGGGGGCATAGCGGGGGGAAGGGTGAGGTCAGCGGGACGCGGGTACGGGTCCTGTCAGAACTCAGACGATGCGAGACTCGTGACAGGGCGACGGCAGGATGGGCTGCAATAGGGAGAACCGCTATCATCCAGAGCGGCAGAGAGAGACAGCAGATGGCCAGGTGCATGCATGCTATAGATGGTCACTCAAGACGTCAAGAGCCTGTTCTTCGCAGCGGGTTGCGCTTGGAGAAGCCGGCGCTGGCGTAGGGTACTGCGGGCGGCGCATCGGGCACGGCAAACGCAGAGTACATCTCCCTGTGAATAGCGTCATCTCTGGCTCTGCGCTGCGCATGGAGCTCGAGCTGCGAGGCGTCAGAGGCTGAGGCACAGGTCAACTGTGCACAAACGAACGGCGCACCGCTTGGGCTGCCAGCGCCTTGTCCTGCGCTGACTGAGCCGCCGATTGAGCCTGTGCAGCGCGTGCAGCGAGCGAGTGCGCACGAGCGGCCTCTGCAGCGAGACGCTGCGCGTTTTCCCCGCCCACGAGCGCAAGAGACGCCCCGTTTTCGCCGCCTACTCCTCTTCGGTCCGCCTTCTTGAACTGTGTCACCGGTTCAATGCAGCCTTGCTCGCCAGCGCCCAGTCCGCGGCCGGGGGTCCATCCCTCACCGACAAGCAGCCTGAAGCCCAGGCTGTGGCTGTCCAGCGGACGAGACTCCGCCTGGGCCGCCAGACGCGCGCGCACGCCCGTGGGTCCCGCTTCTGCGGTCGTGACAGATGGCATGTCGCGCTGCACGCCACCAGCCACGAACCGGCCGTGCTCTCCGTCGTGTCTGCGCGAGGGGTCGCCCATCACATTCTGAATACCAGCAGCAGCAGCAGCGCAGGCGAGGAGTCGCAAAGTGCACTTTCTTTGTCGATGTCGAGTGCTGCCGCCGCCGCCGTGCGTTTTTTTCGGCGGATTTGCGGTTTTGCGCAGCACTGCGGCTCGCTACCTCGCCTACGCTGTGCTCTTGGGCTGGGTGGGCACTCCTCGACCACCGGAGGTCCACCTGCAGCGAGTGGTGCCTACACGTGCGGTGCATTGCATCATGAAGCGGAATGCCGAGACCGCGAAGCAGCGCACAATCACGCTGGTTCCTGCGTCAGAGCCCATGCCGCTGGAGGCGTTCAAAACAGCGCTGCTGAAGCGCCGGTGCGTGGCTCAGCGACGCGAGACCTCAACCCTACGCAAAGCATTGACGCGTCGTGCGCTCAGCATCGTGCTAGCCAAGCAAAAAGCGGTGCAGCTGGCTGAGGAGGCAATTGCGAACCCGCCGCCGGCGCCGGCCCCGGACAGCGCGGAGGCTGTGGCTGCAGCTGCGGCTGCTGCAGAGCACGCGGCTCGAGTTCAGGAGGTGACCCGCCTCAACAAAGCGCAGGAGGAGAGCTACCGCGCGGCGCTGCAGGCGTGGGAGCAGGAGACTGCGAGCGCGCGGCGCGCGGAGCGGGAGCGGCTGGTGAGTGCAATGACCTCCCGTCGCGCGGCTCGGGCTACAGAGCAGGCCGGCATCGAGGAGAAGCTCAAGACGCTGCAGGCGAGCAACGTGACGCTGATGCGGCAGCTGAAGCTGGTTCTGACACAGGAGGAGGAGCAAAAGCGGCGTGCGGTAGAGGACGGGGAAGTGCTGATGAGCCCCTCGGCTCGGCCGCAGACGGGCGCTGGCAGCGTGAGCGCTGCGCGGCTGCCCTCCGCCTTGTGTCGCGGCTCTGGGCCGTCCGGCATGGGCGGGCGCGGGCCGGGAGGGGGGGGACACCGGCAGTCACTGGGACCCCCAGGCGGGTATTCTCAAGGTGGGATGAGGCCGCAACAACTCATGCCGCCCCAGATGCGCGGCGGGCGGGGGCAGTACGGCTTCGGAGACATGGGCAGCCCGCCGTCGCTGGGCGGGCGGGGCGGTCGAGGGCGGGGGCCCTACGGCTCACTGAACGGACGGCGATAGTGGACGCTGAGCGCCACGTATACTAGATTGATTCGCGCGTCATTCGAAGCTGGTCTCTTCGACAAGGTATCACGTTCTAGCGCAAGATGCGGCGCCCGCGGATCGGCGGCACCGGGTTGCGAAGCACCCCGTGCAGGCACACAGCTGTCGCACAGCGCGTCAGAGCAGCCAGAGGAGAATATGCGCTCGTACGCACCAGCAATGGTGGCCAGCGCAGCCAGACCTAGGGCGGGCACCACTTGAGAAAACATGAGCACCGCCCACGTGACTGCCGCACACCGCGCGCGCGTCAGAGCCAGCCTGCGTGAGGCACGCCCGGAGGAAGAAGACGCACAGATTGTGACCGCCAGCTGCTTGAGCTGATGCAGTTTGCTCTTCGGTGGAAGCACCGCCGGTGCAGCCCCATTTGGCGCCCCACCCCGGCGGCCCCTCCGCCCCGGCGGCCCCACCGCGCCCGGCGCCACGGCGGTCCCACCGCCGGCCCCACCAGCCTGGTGTTTCTGCAGCCACTCCCAGGCGGCTGACACCACCAGAATGCCCACCAGCGCAACCGGGCGCTTATACCTGCGCCGAAGCCCGACAAGAGTCAGCTCAAGCTTGCAAAGAAACCGAAAGGACGCACAGCACACTGCAGACGCAGACCAGCGCAACCATCAGGTAGTTGCCGATGAACTCGAACACGTTCTCTGAGAGCTTGAAGCTCGCCTCCTCCAGGCTGCGCGGCACGCTGAACTCGCGGGCGGGGCGCAGGCCGCCCATGAACTCGCGCCTGCGGAGGGGCATGAGCGCGGGCGTGCGTGAGCAGGCAGCGCCCCGGTGCGCGTGACGGAAGGCAGCCGCGAGCGCGTGCGTGGCAGGGTGCGTACCAAGGGCGTCTGGTTTTGAGGAGGTCGTCCACTGTGAGCTCAGAGAGCGATCGCCCGCTGAGGAACAAGAGGAGAATGAGGCTCAGCTTGCGACCAGGCGACGCCCACGCGCGCGCGTGCCCCAGCCCGCGTGCTCAGCGCTGCACAAGGCGCACGTGCCTGCGAGAGCGGCGCACGGCGGCTGTGGGCGCCGCCACAGGCGGAGTGCTGGAAGTCACCCTTGCCCAGTTGTGCAGGTGCTCGTCCGGAACGGACAGCGACAGCGGGTTGTCATGGAAAGCCATCTTGAAAGGCCGCAGCGGCGGGGCGCTCCCGGTGCTGCGTGAGGAGGACGAGGAGATCACCAGACCTAGCGCAGCAGTGACTCTGTGGAGTCCCTTCGAGGCAAATAGCCACTCAGACAGGCGACCGCAAGGCTGGCGCAGAGCCGGGAGCGGCGGATAGTTTGGAGCACACAACGACACAAAGCGAGGCCCGGGGGGGCCGCCGGATGTGTTCGAAGCCTGTTCTATTATCATCGACGCCACGCTGCCTGCTGCGGGCGGTCGCTAATTCGAAAGGTCCTCGTCCACGGTGTTGAGCGGTTCGTGGCATTCTCCATCTGGTGGCTTTTCTCTGGGGGTTCTGAGCTCAATAGGCCTGGGCTCGGGCGTGCACACGGGCATGCTGTTCCTCTTCCCTCACAGTTGGCAGCGTGGCTACGTTGGGCATCGTGGCTATGCGTGCGTGCGTGCGTAAGCGAGCCAGCACGACGCCTATGCAGAGATTCCGTCAGCCGTCGCTCGGTCGCCACTCGGCGCTCTTTCGTTTCAGCGCGTGCGCTGCAGTGTGTGTCTCAACTCTCCCCAGTCCCAGCCCCTCTAAGCTACCCGCTCCAGCGGCTCCAGCAGCAGGATGCTGTTGCCGCGCACAACAATCATCCCCATCGACTCCTTCGTCGCTCCGTCCACGCTCTCGTCGAGCACGATGTTCAGGAACTGGTCGAAGCCGCGCAGCGTGCCGGTCACCTTGCGGTTGCCGTTCAGCTTGACTGCGGGCGGTGAGGAGTAAAGCATGAGAACGCGGCGAGCGAGCAAGGACGGCTGCATTGAGTGTGCCGGCCCGCCAATGCAGGCTACGTGCGGATACACGCACCCGTCATCTTCTTGTCCATGTACCTGCGTGAGACGGCCGCGTCAGAGGAGAAAAAGGAGAGAGGCGACAGAAGACTAGGGTTGTCCAGAGCGCTGTTCCAAAGCAACAGAACGCGGACCAGGCGTGCTGGTAGCGTGGCCGTGCGAGCACAGACGAGGCAGCGGAGAGGCGTGTTGCAGGCGGGGGCAAGCTGTGCATAACCGGCGCAAAAAAAAGCGCGAGCGCTGCGCCGCGAGTAGGCACGCACTTCTTGAGCTCAGGAGCTTGGACGCCCATCCTGACCACACAGGCCACGCGGGCGCGGCTGGAGTGACAGCGAAGTACGCCGTCGCGGCCGGGTCGAACGTACTAATACATATATGACACCTCAAGCGCCTCCGCCTCGCCTGTCACTGCGTGTCACCGGTCCGTGTGCTCACACGCTGGCGCGATGCTGCGCTGAGGGTCCTGCCCAGTGAGGCCCAGGGCCTGGGCACACAAAGTTGCGGGCACACGCTGTGCGCTTGCCCGCGGGCGCAGCGCAGCTGGCCGCCATGCAGTTCGAGGAGGACGACGAGGACGAGGCGTGGCTGCTGTCTGCTGCCCTGGAGGCTGACGCTGCGGTGGCTGTGGTCTCGGCGGAACGCTGGACGTGCAGCGTGTGCACTACGTCAGGCAACACGGCCGGTGCAAACTGCCAGTCGTGTGGCGCGGCCGCGCCCCGCCTCGTGCGCCCAGTTGCTGCCACGCCCGCGGCTGGGCTGCGGGCCTTCTTTGCCCCGCAGGAGGCGCCGGAGGAGCAAGCGGCTTCGCTGCCTCCGCTTGACGCAGACGGACTGGCGGACTGCCCCACTGCCACGGAGGGCATGCGCGTGGATGCGCTCGCAGCGCAAACCTTCACCTTCCCTGCGCAGACGGAGCAGCGGGCGTACCAGTTGGCCATTGCGAGGACAGCGCTGTTCAGCAACACGCTGGTGTGCCTACCCACCGGGTTAGGCAAGACGCTGATAGCAGCTGTGGTGATGCACGCATACTATCGCTGGTTTCCGAAGGGCAAGGTTGTGTTCCTGGCGCCCACGCGCCCGCTCGTGGTGCAGCAGGCGGAGGCATGTCGCCACACGGTGGGCATTCCCGTGCGCGACATGTGCGAGCTCACCGGCGCGACCCGCAAGGACGACGACGGGCGGCGCAGCAGCGCGTGGGCGTCGCACCGTGTGTTCTTCGCCACGCCGCAGACGTTTGCCAACGACTTGGAGACGGGCGTGTGCCCCGCGCGCGCAGTCGTCTGCCTGGTGCTGGACGAGGCCCACCGGGCCACGGGAAACTACGCCTACGTCACCGCCGTCAGGCGACTGGTGGACGCGGGGGTCAAGTTTCGCGTCTTGGCGCTCAGCGCCACGCCGGGCACCACGCGCGAGGCTGTGCAGACAATGCTGAGCAACATGCGCATCTCGGCGGTTGAGTTTCGTGGAGAGGACCACCCGGACGTGGCACAGTACACGCACAGCCGCAGCGTGGAGCTGGTGGTGGTCAAGGCGACCACCGTCATGGCGGAGGTGCAGAGCCTGTACGTAGCCTCCTTCTCTCCTTTGGTCTCCGAGCTCATCGCCATGCGCGTGGTCCACGGCGCTGCCGACGAGCCTCACCTGCTGAGCGGGCACTACGCCTTTGTCAAGGCTGCCCAGGCGCTGAGCGCCAGCGCGGAGATGCATGCTGCGCTGGGCCCCAGGCTGGGCCGCGCGCACTTTCTGCTGCAGCGCTGCCAGAAGCTGGCGCGCGGGCTGGACATGCTGCAAACCACGGGGGTACGGCCCGCCCTAGAGTACCTCACCGCCTGCAAGGCTCAGGAGTGGGCCAGACAGTCGCGCCCTCTGGAGGAGGCGCTGCGCCTGATGAGCTCCGCCGTCGCCGGCGGCGAAGCGCATGCGCCAAAGCTGCAGGCGCTCTCTGCCCTCGTGCGCCAGCACTTCGCCAGCGCGTCTGCGAGGCACTCACAGGGGATGACGCGCGCCATCGTGTTCACGTCAAGCCGGGAAAGCGTCAAGCACGTCCTCGAAGAACTCGCGCACCTCACGGGCGCCGGCGTCCTCGCCAGCGCATTCATCGGCCAGGGCGACTCCGCCTCGCGTGCGAACCGCGCCGACAAGAGCAAGGGCCAGACCCAGGCGGAGCAGGCTGCGGTGCTGTCAGCCTTCCGCAGCGGCAAGATGAACGTGTTGGTGGCCACCTGCATCGGCGAAGAGGGCCTGGACGTGCCCCGAGTGGACCTGGTGGTCTTCATGGACAGCGTCGGCGGCGTGCGTCTCGTGCAGCGCATGGGTCGCACGGGTCGCTCCTGCGACGGCCGCGTCATTGCGCTGCTGGCGGAGGGCAAAGAGGTGGCCAGCTGGCACGCCAAGCAGAGCGAGTCGCAGCGCATGGCGAAGCTCCTCGCTACCGCAGAGCACGTGTTCCAGCTCGACAGGAACGGATCGCGCATGCTGCCGCATCGCTGCAAGCCACGCCTGCAGCTCGTCACAGTGGCTCCTCAGGAGGCGCGCGAGATGGACCGCGGCGGCAGTGGCGGCGGCGGTGCATGTGCTGCGCCGACGATGAAGCGCGCGCCGGCGGCCAAGCGCCCGCGCCGAGAGCGCAACCTGTTGGCTGAGATGATGAGCGACGACTCGAGGAGCAGCGGCGAAGAGGAGGAGGAGTTTGGCGTTGCGCCGCCGCGCAGCTGCGCAGGGCCTCGCTTTTTGAGCCTCAGCGACTCGGACGCCTCGGAGGCGGCGCTGGACAGGGCGGAGGAGGATGGCCAGGGCGAGGGGGACGCCTGGGCGATGCCGACAGGCGAGGACCGTCAGCCGCTGTTCCCTCTGGACGATGTGGTGCTCTTGCAGCCCTCGCACCCGCATCTGGCAATGCTGGCACCTGGTCAGCTGTCCTTTGCAGCCTGCGTGGCGGGTGCGCCGCGGGCAGCTGCAGCACTGCTGCCTGGAGGGACCCACTGCCAGCCGAGGGGGCTGTTCGACGCCTCCTCGCGCCTCCACTTCCAGCCAGGTGGTCGCGTCGTCACGCTGCCACCGCCGCCGCCGCCGCCGCCACTACAGCCCTTGGCTGATGAAGCGCCGGCTCTCGCCAGCGCACAGGCGCCGTGCGGCGCCACGCCGACGGCTGCAGCTGCTGTGGACGTGATCGACCTGACCGGCGACGACGAAGGGGATGGGTATGCGCCGCGCAGTCAGCGCCTCGGCACGCGCAAGTCCCCGCGCCTCTCCGCTCCGCCCATCCCCGCCCGCGCCGCCTCGCGCCGCTCCCCGCTGCCGCCGCCGGTGGAAACGGAGGAGGCGCGAGAGCCGCCCGACAGCCAGCGCGAGCGAGAGCTGCAGCTCTCCATGCCGCCGCCGCCGGCACGTCCAGCCTCTACGCGCCGCGACAGCAACCCCTCGCAGCGCCCCCCCTCCGGCGTGCCTGCTCGCTTCGTCACCCCCATCCCGCATCTCTCTGCGTGCGCAACGCCGCCAGAGGCGCTCCTCGAGGCTGCATCGCCCATGGCGATGCCTGCCCCCCCGGTGGGCGAGGATGCGCCCCCAAGCTCAGGGCTGGTGGTGCATGCGAGGCGGCGAGTTCGCGCACCGCCTGCTGCGCGCACGTCCACGTCATCTGGGCACCGCGGTGCCGCCGCGGAGGAGGCCGCACCCGCGCGCCGCCGGCGCCTGGTGCGCAAGCGCTCGCTGGACGCCGCCGCAGCTGCAAGAGCAGAGGAGGTGGAACCAGAGGCTGAGCGTCCTCGCCCGCGGGGCGGCC
>Ga0208951_1000302_pt1 | contig 22525 bp, 26 predicted proteins | sample GreLakmeMI27MSRF_FD_187702 | JGI IMG/M metagenome (GOLD analysis project Ga0208951, IMG submission 187702) | Freshwater lentic microbial communities from great Laurentian Lakes, MI, USA - Great Lakes metaG MI27MSRF (SPAdes) | ecosystem: Environmental > Aquatic > Freshwater > Lake | place: Great...
TGCGCAGGTCCGTGTGCGGAATCAGCTCGCGTGCGCAAGCGAGCTGACCATTGGTGGTTGCGTTCACCAGCGGCGTGTTTCCAGCATCGTCGCAGCAGTTAGCGTCAGCACCAGCCTCCAGCAAGAGGCGCACCACGTCGATGGCTCCACTTTGGGCGGCTGCGTGCAACGGCGTAGTGTCGCCCTGCTCAGGGAAGGTCGTGCTTGGAGAGAAGCCGTCAGCGAGCATCAGCTTCACCAGCGTTGCATGATTGTAAATCGCGCTGTCGAAGAGCAAATCCGCTTTCTAGCGCGTGGAATGCGGCGCAGGCCAGCCGCGTAGTTCGCCGCCTCGCGAGGGTTGGCAGCGCAGCGATCATTCAGGGCGGCGAGCCAAGCACGCGCACCAGCCTGGGCAGCCTCAGACATCCTTGTTCAGCGGTGCGTGCCTCGCACAAGCGTCGCGTGGCAGCGCAGCAGTGCGCGAGGGCGTGCGCGAAGCGGAGGAAGTGTCTCGTCGTGGCCCAAGGTTGGCGGCCCTTGGCGCTCACTTCAGCCCGTGCGGCCTGCGCCCACAGCGAAGAGCAGCGAGCCCCCGGGCGAGCGTTTAGCGCCCACAGGCGTCCGCGATACGCAGAAGGCGGAGGCTCAGCAGTTAGACAACAGTGCTCGAGGCTGTTGTGTCAATCAAAAAGCGCCACGCTTGGCGGCGTTGAGCTTCACCGCGCGCGCAACCACTTCGTCCAGCGGCAGCGTGCCCAGCTCCCCCTCGGCGTACGTGCGCACCGCCAGCGTCCTGCTCTCAACCTCGCGCGCGCCTACAACGCACATCACGGGCGTCTTGGCCTTCTCCGCGGTGCGGATCATCTTGGCGATGCTCATGCGACCCATCACCTCCACTCGCAAGCCCTGCGCGCGCAAGCGACCAGCAACCTCCTCCGCGTACGCGCTGAACTCATCACTTACCGGCAGGATGCGCGCCTGCACGGGCGCAAGCCACATGGGAAAGGCGCCCGCGTAGTTCTCGATGAGAATGCCGAAGAAGCGTTCGATGGAGCCCAACAGCGCGCGGTGGATCATGATCGGCCGCCGACGCACGCCTTCCGCGTCCGTGTACTCCATGTCAAAGCGCTCCGGCAGGTTAAAGTCCACCTGCACTGTGCTGCACTGCCACTTGCGCCCGATGGCGTCCTTGATTTTGAGGTCGATCTTGGGGCCGTAGAAGGCGCCGCCCCCAACATCCGTCTTGTAGGGCCAGCCCTTGGCGTCCAGCGCCGCGCGCAACGCAGCCTCAGCCTTGGCCCAGATCTCGTCGGAGCCGACCGACTGCTCGGGGCGCGTGCTGAGGTTGAGCTCGTACTGCGTGAAGCCAAAGGTGCTCAACATCTCAGCCGTCAAATCCAGCACGCGAGACACCTCATCCGCAATCTGCTCCTCCAGGCAGAAGATGTGCGCGTCGTCCTGCGTGAAGCCCCGCACCCGGAACAAGCCGTGCATGGTGCCGCTGCGTTCGTAGCGGTACACCGTGCCCAGCTCCGCCCACCGCAGCGGCAGGTCGCGGTAGGAGAAGTAACCATCCTTGAACATGAGCACGTGGCCGGGGCAGTTCATGGGCTTGAGCTGGTAGGACTCCTCCTCAATCTGGATGGCGTCGAACATTGACTCCTTGTAAAAGTCAAAGTGCCCGCTCGTCTTCCACAGGTCCAGCTTGGCCACGTGGGGGCTGTAGACCAGATCGTAGCCGGATGCGATGTGGGTGTCCTTCCAGTACGTTTCGAGCGCGTGTCGAACGCGCGACCCTGCAGGGTGCCAGAACACCAGCCCCCCGCCCGCATCTTCCTGGATGCTGAACAAGTTGAGCGCCTTGCCCAGCGCGCGGTGGTCGCGCGCCCGCGCAGCCTCCGCCCGGGCTTTGTACGCCGCCAGCTGCTCCGCGCTCTCCCATGCAGTGCCGTAGATGCGCTGCAGCTGCGGCTTGCTCTCATCGCCCCGCCAATACGCGCCCGCCACCGTCTCCAGCTCCAGCGCATCCGCACGCAGCTCGCCCGTGCTTGCCACGTGGGGGCCGGCGCACAAGTCCCACCAAACGTCACCAACGTGGTACAGCGTGATGGGCTCGCTCTTGATCCCACTCAATATCTCCAGCTTGTAAGGCTCTCCCAGCGCGCTGATACGGCGGTGCGCCTCCTCGCGGCTTACCTCCTCGCGGCGCAGGGGCAGGTCTGCGGATATGATCTTGCCCATCTCCTTCTGGATTTTCTTCAGGTCCTTGTCCGTGAACGGCGTGTCAAAGTCGAAGTCGTAGTAGAAGCCGTTCTCGATCCTGCGCAAAAGCGCACCACGGATAAGCGCTGACATGCGAAAACCAGTGCTCCCGACGCAGATGCGCGCGCGCACCAGGGACCGATGGTCACCTGCGCCTTGGGGAAGAGGCGCTGGACAGCCATGGCCAGCACGTGGGCGCTCTGTGCGATACGCAGAGTGAGTGCATGAGACGCTTCAGCCGTCAACGACGAGCCTACGGCACAGCCACGCGCGACCAAAGGCGAGGCAGCGGAGCGCTGCGTCGCAGCGCACTGGCTGTGCGCAGCGCACGGCGTGCGGTTGGAGCGGCTGAGGCGCTGAGTAGCCGATGACAGAGCCCGCGCCAGCTGCCGCACCGTGTGGCGGATGCGGAGCAGCGTGTCCGACTCGTAGCTGGTGGGCAGCTCGATGAGCGGCGGCGCGGCTGGCGCGTCTGCGGTCTGGGTAGAGGCGACGGCTGCAGCGCCTGCGCGTGCGCGCTGCGAGCGATGCAGCTGCGACGCGGCGGAAAGGGGCCTCCCGGCTGGCTGTCCAGCAGCCCGTTCCGCGGTGCAGAAGACGCGCGCATCGCCGCGCGGGGTAGCGGGTGCCAGGGAGCGCGACACGGTGGAGGGTGAGCGCCGCAGCGACCGCAGCGCAGGTCGCAGAGCCCACATGGGGGCGTCCACCACGCAGCCACGCATGCGCGCGACACCGAGAGCTCGGCTGCCGAGCGTCGCACGCGCTTATGGAGTTAAGGTGTTTGGTGACGTGGCATCATGCAGCCCATCAAAGTGGCGAAGCGTTCTTCGACTCCTGGGGACAGGGGACTTGTCCTGCGCTCGGAGAGCTCGTGCGAGGCGTGTGCGTGGGCGCGGGGTGCGCAACATGTCGTCCATGCTGCTGTCAGGGCTGTTGCCAACGGGAAATGTGCAGCGCGCCCCCTCCTCGCACCGCAGCGTCTGCGCGGCCGGAGCACGCGCTGGGGCACTGCAGCGCCGCTCGCTTGCCTTGCTGCCGGTGCGGCGAGGTCTGGCGCGCTCGGCCTCAGCCAGCGCTCTGCTGTCAAGCGCTGGACCACTCGCGCAGTTGCGGCCTGCACGCTTGGAAGAGCTGCTGCCACATGGCAGGTAAGTGCGCCACAGCCTCACGCAGGGGACGGCCCCTTTTTGCCTGGGTCCAGCTGAGTTGGCTCTACGTTGCGGCAGCATGATCAGACTCCCCGCCACGCCCTCTCTCTCCGACTCCACTGCGCGTGCCCTGCTCCTCGCCACCGTCGCCGCCTCCAGCGCCCTTTTGTCCGCATCGCCCGCGTTTGCCGCGGAAGGCGCGTCCGCGCTGCCCCAACCGCGCTACCTCTCTAACAGGCCGCCGCCCCGCCTCCAGTCGCCGCCGCCGCCACCGAAGACTTCGAGTCCGGATTCCTCTCGGTGCGCCCGCGCTTTGCGCCGCGGGATAGCCCGTTCCTGCGCCTGCAGCGCGCCCTGATCTGAATGCCTTGCCCCCTAGTCGTTCCTCCTCATCTTCTTTAGCGAGATCGGCGACAAAACCTTCTTCATCGCCGTGCTGCTTGCGCTGCAGCAGCCCCGCGGCACGGTGTTTGCGGGCACGTTCGGCGCGTTAGCTGTGATGAGCGTCATCTCGGTTTCTCTGGGCCGCCTGATGCACGTGGCTGACGAGGCGATCCAGCTGCAAAGCGACGTTCCGTGGGATGACTACGCGGCGGTGGCGCTGCTGCTGTTCTTCGGTGTGAAGACGCTGCGAGAGGCTGGGGAGAGCAAGGCTGATGAGGAGCAGGCTGGCGCGCAGAGCGCCGTGGCGGGGCTCACCGAGACGGGGACCGCCGCGGTGCTGGCCTCAACCTTCGCGCTCGTCTTCGCCGCGGAATGGGGGGACAAGTCCTTTCTGGCCACAATCGCGCTCGCTGCCGCCTCTGACCCGCTCGGTGTCACCGTCGGCGCCTGTGCCGGCCACGCCACCGCCACTGCCATTGCAGTGGCGGGCGGCTCGCTGCTGGGCGAGTACGTGTCGGAGAGGGTGGTGGCTCTGGTGGGCGGCTCGCTCTTCATCGTCTTCGCGGCGGCTACGGCAGCTGACCTGGTGATGGGCAAGTCCTGACCGCACAAGTATGTGGATGTCGATTCGACGGTTGTTTGTTGATTGATTAGGCGTGCGTGCGTGCGTCTGCGTCTCAGAGCGGCTCAGAGCCCGCTGGCAAGGCGGATGCACTTTTCGCGAAGGATGGCAACAGCCTCCGTGAAAAGCACCTCGGGTGGCAGCTGCCCAACCGACTCAATGGTGAACAGGTAGTGCTCCTTGACCAGGCGCAGCTGGACCTTGTCCGCCCACCGCGGCTCACCCGACAGGCGGCGCACTCGTTCCAAGCAGTACCAGCATCCCCGGCTGTTGCGCACCTGCAGCTCGCCGTTCGCCACCGCGTAGCAGCTCTGAAGGCCGCGCGGGTGCGCGGGGTGCGCGGCGTCCCAATTAGGAGGGTGCACTTTGGCAATGAAGGCGGTGGCGTCTTCGCCTCTCACGCTCTGCAGTGTCACAACCTCTGGACACAGCTGATACCAAGCTGTACCCACGGGCGACCATTTGGCGTGCGTTTTGCCTTTGCCCTTCACTGCGTGGGCCTCCAGCTCGATCTCTTGACCGGGCCGCATCTTGGCCAACAAAATGTCCGGGTGCACGGCCGCGCATCCAGCTGGCAGCAGCGTGCTCTGCGGCTTTGCAAAGGCCGTGAGCTTCTCCTCCGACTCCTCGGGCAGCTGTGACCCCAGTGCCAGCCACTCGAGGTGCTTGGACAGCACCGCGTCGTTCTTGGGCTGCCCGTCGTTGCCGCGGGTGCACTTGAGGCGCAGGCGCAGCACCAGGGTGTTGCTCTCGTTCGCTGCGTCCCCTTCCGCTCGGTACTCCAACAGCCGCGGGTCCACCGCCAGAGGCACCAGGCCCAGCCGGTGCGCCAGCACCTCGTCAGGCACAACGCTGGTGTTGTTGACCACAAACACCTTTTCGATCGCCACCGTGGGCACCTCAGCCAAAAGGATCCGACGCAGGGCGTTGGCCACCGCCGGCCCTACGCCCTTCATCTCAAACGTCATCGTCGACTCGTCTGCCACACAGGTGGCGCGCGTCAGAGCAGCAGAGCGCGTGAGCAGGTCGAAGGCGAGGCGGTGGCGGCGGAGTGCACACCGATTGAAGTGACATCGATGCTGAAGCGCTCTTTGAAGTCTTCCAGCGTGAACGCGTTGTCCACGCCACAGGCCATGAAGCTGTTGGCGTTCATGTAGTCTTCAGTCTGAGCGGGCGAGCGAGCAGGGGTTTCGGCCGTCAGCAGCGCTTGGGGCGGCTGGGCGTCGAGGCTGCCCGTTGAGACAGCGAAAGGCGCACGCACGTTGGAGTTGAAGTCGGGGCCGCACACGACGCGTGTGCGAGCCAGCTCAACCTCGGCAGGCAGGCGGCCGGACGGCACGTCTGGCAAGTCCATCAGGTTCACAGGCATCCTCAGCGGACCCTCCTTGGCTTTAGCCTTCGCCTCGCCACCCTTCTTGCCCATGGCGGCGAGCAGGGAGCACAGCGCCGGCAGGCGTGGCAGTGTAAGCCTTACGCACGGTTTTGTTGGTCGTACGACTCACAAACACCAAAACGAGGCCCGTCGCTGCCTTCTGGTTGCTGTGCATCCCATGGGTGACTCCCAGTTCCGTGAGTACAGCCTGGAGCGCACGTTGACAGGGCACGACGGTTCGGTGGCGAGCGTAAAGTTCTCACCCGACGGCCAGTGGTGCGTGGGCCTGTGCGTGCTGCTCTGCCGCGTGCGCTGACGCGCTGAGCGCAGGCTGGCGAGCGCCAGCGCGGACAAGACGGTGCGGGTGTGGCGCGTGGCGGATGGCTCGTGCGCGTGCACGCTCAGCGGCCACGCGGCTGGCGTCTCCGACTGCTCCTGGTCCGCGGGCAGCGACTACCTGGCCACCGCGTCGGACGACAAGACGCTGGGCTTGTGGGAGCTGGCCAGCTGTGAGCGCGTGCGCTCGTACGTCGGACACTCCGCCTACGTCTTCTGCGTAGCCTTCAACCCGGCCAGCAACCTGCTCGCCTCCGGCTCTTTCGACGAAACGGTGCGCCTCTGGGAGGCGCGCAGCGGCAAGTGCGTCGCCGTGCTGCCCGCGCACTCGGACCCCGTCACGTCCGTCGCCTTCACACACGACGGCACTCTCCTCGTCAGCGCCAGCTACGACGGTGCGCCACCCAGGCACCCACTCACCCAGCCTGCGTGCCGCGCAGAGCGCGCTGGCTTCGCTTTCTAGCGCTGAGGCGCGTTGCATTCCCCAGGCTTGGTCAGGATCTGGAACCCGCTCAACGGCGCGTGTTTGAAGACCCTCATCGACGACGACAACCCGCCCGTCTCCTCTGTGCGGGTGCGCGCCCGAAGCAGGCTGTGCGCTTGGGCGTGTCTCTCACCGTGCGCACGTCGTCCCCAGTTTTCGCCCAACAGCCGATACCTGCTGCTGGGCACGCTGAACAACACGCTGCGCCTGTGGGACTATGCGCGCGACACGTGCGTGCGCACGTTCAAGGGCCACGAGAGCACACGCTTCTGCGCGTTTTCAGCCTTTGGGCGTCACGATGGCACCGTCATCTGCGGCGGCGAAGACAGGGCACTGCACCTGTGGGACCTCCAGACGGGGATGCACTTGCAGGCGCTCCCCGGGCGCGAGAGCAGCACCCACCCGGGCGACGGGCACTGCGATGTTGTGGTGGCTTTGGACGTGCATCCTACGCGGAGAATCTGCGCCACGGGGGCGCTGGAGGCGGACCGCACCATCAAGCTGTGGACGGCTGAAGAAGCACAACAGATGCAGGAGGGATGAGCAGCACCAAGAGCTCTCTGCCAAGCACCTTAGCCAAGAAGAATAACCAACAGGCGTGCAATGCAACCGCCAATAAGGAGCAGCGGGCAGCGACGGCGTGTCTCAATGACACACGATCGTGCGTGTGGCAAGATGCAGCTTGCTGGCGCGCTGACAGCAGGCGGCGCCTCGCGGCGGCAGGCAGCGGCTCAAGCCTTCACAGCCTTGGCGTTGTGCTTCTTGGAGAATTTCTGTGCAGAGAAGGGAGAGGGAGCGCCAGCGTCAGCTACATGCCAAGAGTTGACCAAGGCCGCCGTGAAAGGCGGCAGGGACGCGTGCCTGGTTGCGCAGGAACTTGGGCTCCATCTGTCGTGAGCAGGAGAGGGAGGAACAACGCGGCAAGGCTGGTGTCAGATCAGGGCCTTTAGGGTTGTCACACAGGCAGCCACACAGCGCTCGGCGACGCCTCCGGCCGGCGTGCCAGTGGCGCAACGGAGGCGCACGAGCGTGTTGCGTGCGCCAGTGCAGCAAACGGCGCCAGGCGAAGCTCCGAGGCGGCCCTTCGGGCTCGGATGGGCTCTGTCGGCTGCTCGCCACGCACCCCCTTGGTGCTGCTGTAGCGCTGCTTGGGCGCCTTTTTGATGCCTGGGGAGGTGTGCGTGAGCGTGTGTGTGTGGTGTGGGCTGGGAGAGTGGCTTGAGCACGTCGTCGCAGCCCCAACGCGCCGAGCAGAGCTAGCCCAGAGCAGTGGCGTCTGCTGCCTGTGAACTGCTGTGCACCCACAGGCACCAGGCGTGCAGCTGCAGGCGTGCAGCGCAGTGCAGTGCAGCGGCAGGGTGCGTCGGTCTTCGGTCACGGTGCACGCCACGCACCGTTCTTGTGCGCCTTGTTGCTCTGGTTGTGCGAGGTATGGTTCTTGGACTTGGCCATTGCAGCGAAGCGGAGGGCGGCGAGAACTGGCGCTCAGAGCGCGAAATTTGTTGGTAGACAACATCTGTCGCTGTCGCGCACCCACGCTGTTTTTTGGCCCGCTGTTGCTCGCAGCGCACAGGCAATGGTGCGGCGCACTTCAATGCATAGGCTATTTATCAAAAGTGCGATATCCGGGATTCGAACCCGGGTCGAGTCCTTGGAAGGGACTTATACTAACCACTGTACGAACATCGCCTCTTGCTCAGCGCTGCTAAGCAAAATTAGGCTAATCAGCGTGGTGGCGACGTCGCAGAGTATATGAACAAGGTAAAATCGAAAAACGCAAAAAAATTGTTTGCAGATTGCCAAAGATGCGGCTCTCCCCCGCACAGGTCGCCATAGGCAAGCCGCAATGCACGCCAGACTTCGCTGATTGAGCAGTCAGCGCGTGACTGTGTGCCATCACACGTTCAAGCGTCCATGCGTCTCTCTCGCGCGCGCTGTCGCAGTCACTGGCACTGGCGTCCGTTTTGCGCCCCTTTCGTCGCACGTTCATTCTTGACCAGAGCCGGCAGTGATGCTCTGCTGGCCCCCGCCGCCCGCGATCTGGATGCGGTGCGTCTTGGCCTCCGGGCGCTTGGCGATGCAGACGCGCAGGCTGCCGTTGTCGATCTTGGCGTCGATCTTGGACATGTCACAGCTCTCGGGGAAGCGCAGGCTGCGCTGGTGGCCGCCGAAGGGGCGGCCGGCGCGGTGCCACTTCACCTGGTCTGACTGGTACTCGTCGGGGATCTTGTACTCGCAGCTCACGCGCACCACGAAGCCATCCACCTCCAGGTTGATGTCCTCCTGGCGACAGCCCGGCATGTCCATGAACATCACAAACGAGTCTGCGAAACAGGGGAGGGCAGCCATGAGTCACCGCGTGCCCATGGTCCAAGGCACCGTGCTGACACTGCACGCCTGCCGCGCGCATCTGCGCCGCATCTGCGCGCACATCGTGCGCGCGTTGCTCTTGCGCGCGCGCGCGCACCGGGGGTTTCGATGACGTCCGCGGGCATGGCTGCGCGGCGGCGGCTGCTGCCCAAAGACGACTGCTGCGGCTGGCTCCAGTCCAGACCGCCCGTCAGAGACGGCTCGCCAAAGAAGGGGTCGCTGAAGGGGTCGAACATGGAGAGGGCCATGGCTGTGGGAAGGGTGAGGGGAACGAGCAGGCGAACGAAGGCGGGGCGTTGCAGAGTGAGCTTCGCCCAAGGTCGCGCGATCATCCGCGTCATCACACAGGCTCTACCAAACGCTAGTCCAGCAGCTTGGCCACAACCCCTGCGCCCACCGTCTTGCCACCCTCGCGCAGCGCAAAGCGCAGGCCCGGCTCCATGGCGGTTGGCGTGATGAGCTCAAACGTGCACGTGATGTTGTCCCCGGGCATCACCATCTGCACGTTGTCCGGCAGCGTGATGGTGCCGGTGATGTCGGCGGTGCGCATGAAGAACTGGGGGCGATAGTTTGAGAGGAACGGGGTGTGGCGGCCCCCCTCCTCTTTGGTGAGCACGTAGATCTCAGCCTGGAACTTCTTGTGAGGCTTGATGGTGCCCGGCTTGCACACAACCTGGCCGCGCTCAATGTCGTCGCGCTTGATGCCGCGCATCAGGATGCCCACGTTGTCGCCAGCCTGGCCCTGGTTCAGGCTCTTCTTGAACATCTCCACGCCAGTGATGGTCGTCTTGGTGGGCACCTCAGTGTGCCCCACAATCTCCACCTCGTCGCCAACCTTGACGATGCCGCTCTCAATGCGGCCCGTCGCAACCGTGCCGCGCCCCTGGATGCTGAACACATCCTCCACGGGCATGCTGAACGGCTTGTCCAGCGCGCGCTGCGGGCTGGGGAAGTAGGTGTCCACAGCCTCCATGAGCTTCATGATCGCCTGCTTGCCCAGCACATCGTCCGTGCCCTTGAGCGCCTGCAGCGCAGAGCCGCGGATGAAGGGAATGTCGTCACCTGGAAACTTGTAGAAGGTGAGCAACTCGCGCATCTCCATCTCAACCAGGTCAATCAGCTCCGTGTCCTCAACCATGTCGCACTTGTTGAGGAAGACCACCAGCGAAGGCACGCCAACCTGGCGCGCAAGAAGAATGTGTTCCCGCGTCTGAGGCATCGGCCCGTCCGCGGCGGAGACGACCAGGATGCCGCCGTCCATCTGCGCAGCGCCAGTGATCATGTTCTTCACGTAATCCGCGTGGCCGGGGCAGTCCACGTGCGCATAGTGCCGCTTCTCAGTCTCGTACTCCACTGCGCGAATGGGCGCAGGGCCCGGGCGTGAGAACCACAACAGTTGCTCATGCACGCGTTGCGCGCACCGTGCGCGGTGGCGATGGTGATGCCGCGAGCCTTCTCCTCCGGCGCCTTGTCAATCTCGTCGTAGGCGACGTGCTTAGCAAAGCCCACGTCTGCCAGCACTTTGGTGATTGCGGCTGTGAGTGTCGTCTTTCCGTGGTCCACGTGCCCAATGGTGCCAATGTTCAGGTGCTCCTTCGAACGGGTGTTGATGTCATAGGTGGAGAAGCAGCGCGCTGTGCGTCGGGGCGTGGTGTGAGCGGGAGCACAGGGGGGGCGAGACAGGTGGCACATGCCTGCAGGCCAGGAGACCACGCTGTGGCGCCTTGACAGCTGCTCTGCTGCGGCGCTGGCACTCTGCTGCGTCGCCCAGGCGCTGCGAGGCGGGAGGGTGGCGCGTGAGAAGCGAGCGGCAAGCGGAGTGCAAAGACCCTCTGCGAGAGCTGGCCCAGCACCACTGCTCGTTGTCACGCACAGCCGCGCGCACAGGCTGCAGGAGTGCACCCGGGGCACCCACACTCGCCGCCGGCTGTGCATGAGCGGGGCAGGAGCGGGCGCAAGCAAAGCAACCCTAGGGCGGCCGCTCGCTGCGGGACCAGGAAGCGCGTTCGTTGCGGCAGCAGGTGGCCGCCGTGCGCAGGCGGAGGCACCCGCGTGCTGTGAGCAAGCTGGGACAGAAATGACGCTCACCTGCTGCGCTGCAGCGCCTGCGCCGCCAGCCGCGAGCAGCGTAGCATCTGCGACGCCGTCGTGCCTAGCCGCTGCTGTGCCACGTCGGCCACGTACGGCGCGCACAGGAGAGAGCCGGGACGCCGGACGACGCGACGCGGCCGGGAGGTCCTCCCTGGCATGTATGAGCGCTGTTCTACTACTGTTCTACCACTCCACTTGTCCACTACGAGCGCGCGCGCTGCACCTAGCAGCGCCTGTGTCACACAAACTACTGTAAGAGCAGCGTCCGACAGCGCCGTCTGAGCGCGCACGTGCCGCAGTCGGCAGAGTTTGCGCACTCCCTGGAGGACCAGAGATGGCTGGGGACACCAACAAGGCTGGCGGCGCTGGCGGTGGGGAAGCCATCACGTTGGTGCGTGCTGTGGCTGGGCTTTGAAGCGCGCCTGGTCCTGTGCCAGCTCTTGCTGCACGCTCACGCTCTCGGTCCTCTCAAGCGTGCCTACCGACGGCTGACGCCCCACGCTCCGCGTTACACAGGCGGAGTGCGAGAAGCACACCAGCGCCACGGACTGCTGGCTCATCCTGCACGACAAGGCGCGCCCCGTCGACTGCGCCGCGAGGCACCGTTTGTGCGCTCGTCGCTCGCCTCTCAATCCCTCCACCTCCTCCACCCCCGCCCCTCACACCACCACCCCAACAGGTGTACAACGTGACGGAATACCTGGATGAGCACCCAGGCGGTGGTGAGGTGATGCTGTCGGTGGCTGGCAAGGATGCCACAAACGACTTTGAGGACGTGGGACACAGCTCGCACGCGCGCAGCATGCTGGCCAAATACATGCTGGCCGACTTTGCGGGGGGGGAGTCCAGCCGGCCTGCGCGGAAGGTGATCGCAGCGGACGCAAGCAGTTCAGCGGGCGCCGGCTTGGCCAAGCTCCTCCAGATCCTCCTCCCTTTCATTGCAGTGCTGCTGGCAGTGGCCGCCTTTGCGCTCAAGCCCAGTGCGTGAGCATATCATACTCTGCGGAAGCCTGCGTTGGTATTGGGTGGCGATGGCCTATGGGGTGCCGTTGGCGCTTGTAACTGTGGCGCTTGTCTGCCCATCGTACGTGTCCTTTGCTTTTTGAGTGTGCCTGAGGGCCAGTATGTATGACGGGAGGCGGATGGCCCCGAGGGGGAGAGGCTAGTCGACTTCCTGCTTTTGCCTTGAGCCTCCTTCTGACCAGCCAAACGCTCGCCAAACGCTGCGCGCAACCTCCCAAGGCCTGCTGTCCGGGTGCGTTTCGCCGTCTGCATGCGCGCGGCGCTGCTGCTCGCGAGTCAATTGCGCGCGGTGCCCTCGTGCCGCTTGGGGTGCCGGTGCCCTGCAACTCGCACCTGCGCGTCCGCGCCCCCAGCTCGCGTGCCCGCGCGTCTGCGCCGAGGGGATACTTTGCACCACATACGGGCGCAGTTTCGCGCGGCGGCGTGGTCACCCGGCGCGTTCCGGAGCTCATCTAACGCTCTGACTCGCCCACCTCTCTCGCCGCAGCCCAATGGCGCGCGTCCAGCTCCTCCTGGCGCTCTTCGCCTGCGCCGCCGCGCGCTGCTCTGCGGTCGTGCTGCCCAGCGTGCCCGCAGACGGCGCCACGAGCTGCTACACGGGCGCGGGCAACAGCACGTTTGCACCAAGCTCCATGAGCGTGCTCGCGCTCACCACAGGGATGTCGCAGCAGCCGGCTTATGCCGGTCTCGTGCCGGGCACCACGGGCGTGTGCAGCGCGGTGACTTTCATTTGTAACGCGGCGATGGGCACCTTGCTAGCCGACACGAACCCCCTTGTGGTGGCTCAGGTGGCGGCCTACTCCGCCGCCGCAAGATGCGGGACCAATTCCAGCAACTATGTGGCCAACGCCGTTAGCTATACCCTGTACGCAGCCTTTCCGAGCGCCTTTTTGGGCACACTGCCGCTGGATTCAACGGCTTGCTGGCCAGTCTCTACGCGACGAACCTCAACGCGGTGTTCCAGAACTTCCTCTTCACCAATGTGACCAACGGCAACTGGAGGCCTCCCTCTCCGCCGCCACCCCTGCCGCCTTCCCCGCCCCCATCTCCTCCTCCTTCCCCGCCCCGCCCACCGCCGCCCAGCCCGCCCGCGGCCACTTCAGCCGACACCACAGTGCGCGCATCGCTGATGGGGATGATGCTGGCATCGGTGGTGGCGCTCGGGCCTTATGCAGTGCTGCGCTGATGGCTTTTGAGTGAATGACCTGCCCAGCGCCGGGGTAGCGCACGCGCGCACAAGCGATGGGCGCCAAACACATCCAGATGACTGTGTAGCGCTAAACACGAGTAGTAATCATTCACACGCAGCGCGCGCAGCGCGGCGCGAAACCGGTCAAAGCCACCAGAAGGTAGAACGCACGAGGGCAGCTAGCGATGAAAGAGTATTGGCAACCCCTCACTCCGATGCAGCAGCCGCCACCGGCTCCGCAGCGGCCACCGGCGCGGGCGCAGCAGCGGCCTCGGGTGCGGCGGCAGGCGTGTCCAGGACTGGCTTCTTGGCCAACGCAGCCTTGGGCTGTTGTGCCGCCTTCTCCGCCGCAGCCTTGGCCAGAGTGTCGCTCTTGAGGGGAGCCAGGATCATCATCATGGCGCGGCCCTCGATGGATGGGCGGGTCTCGATGGCCCCGTCATCCTTCAAGTCGGTGGCGAACTTCGCAAACATGTCGAACGCAAGCTGCTTGAACTCCATCTCGCGGCCGCGGAACTGACACAACAGCTTCACCTGGCGGGCGACAGGGCAGATGCGAGGGTCAGTGGGGAAGAAGAGGGCCTATCTAGTAGCTCCAGAAGCGTAGCTCCAGAAGCCAGACGTACCTTGTCTCCATCCTTCAAGAAGCGCTGAGCAGCCCGCAGGCGGACCTCGTAGTCAGCCTGACCAATGTTGTAGCTGCGCGCAAAACGATGTCACGCTTTGTCACGCATGAGCAGTGTCGCGAATCTCACCGCATCTTCAACTCTTTCTGCTCCACGCGTGAGGCGGCCATCTTCTTCTTGGCGTCCTTCGCTTTTTGCTCCTGCGACACAACGCGTGCGCACAGGTGAGCACATGCGTTGGAGCACGCCGCGCCGCCCTGCACACGCCTGCTCGTAGCGGTACTTGGAGTAGTTCATGATGCGGCAAACCGGCGGGTCCGCGTCCGGAGAGATCATCACCTGGCGGGGGCGGGGCCCCAGCGCGCGTGAGCGACGCGCGACGCGAGAGCCCCCAGCCACCCCGCACGCACCAAGTCCAGCTCAGCCGCCGTGGCTGCTGCCAGCGCCTCCGCGCGCGTCATGATGCCTAGCGGCTCCTTCTCTTCGCCCACCAGACGCACGGAAGGGACGCTGCGGGGCGCGAGGTGTCAGCGAGGGCGCAGCGCGCGTGGAGTGCCCGCGACGCGCCGGATGTTCTCGTTCATGGGCGGCGGCGGCGGTCCGGTGTCCCGTCGCTGGAAGCGGTCGCGGGGCGGGGGGCGGGGGCCGGTGGAGGGCGGGCCTGTGCCCGGCGGCCGGGGCGCAAAGCTGCCGCCTGGCCGAGGCGCGTAGCCGCCCGCGGGGCGGGGTGCGCCCCCGCCGGGCGTAGGCGGGCGGCGGTACGGGCCTGGGTGGGGGCGAGTGAGCCATGCTGGTACGAGCTCCTGGCTTCGCCAACCCAGAGGGGGCTAACGCACCCGCAGTGTTGCTCACGACTAGCGCGCTGCGGCACGCACAACGCCGAGCTGCGGTGGCGCCCGCAGGCGAGGCGTCGCCACGCAGCGCGGAGCGGAAGGTGCACGACGCAGAGGCGTGCATCGCAGCCGAACCTGGTCACGCGCTCGACCAGCACCTCAGCAACACACGCGCGTACGAGGTGCGACAACAGAAGAGCCACGCAAAGAAGGGCGCACACAAGATCACAAGTTTTCACAATCGAACACTCTCGAACAGTACCAGTGGCCATCATAGGTGAGGGAGGCCGCAGTTACCAATTGCACGCATTTTCTTGAGCGCAGGCAAGTCTTCATCAGTCGTGGATGGTGATGCGGTTGCGAGCCTTCTCCTCGTTCTCCGCTTGGATGCGCTTGCACTCCGCCTTTTGCACCGGCCAGAACCGAGCCATGCACGCGTTGCTGCAGAAAGACGCGGACCCACATGCCGAGCAGGCGCGGAGGCGCTTGTCGGAGGCGCCGCAGCCGGCGCAGAGGAGCGGAGCAGGGCCACCACTGCGGCACTCCAGCAACTCGATCAGCTCCTGGTTGCCAGGGTGGCAACGCTTGGCAATATCCAGCGCCGTGAGCCCATCGATGGCTGCTGGAGCTGGATCTGCGCCAGCAGCGAGGAGCGCGGCACAGCAGTAGTGGTGACCATTCGCTGCTGCAAGGTAGTGGGCTGACTGGCCCTCGTTTGCCCGGGCGTCAATCTCCGCAGCGCTCATCTTTTGGTTGTCAGGGCGCCCGATAAGCAGTGTCACACAGGCCAGGTGACCATCTTGAGCGGCGTAGTGGAGGCAGGAGAACGAATTGCTGTTGTGTGCCGTGCATGAGGCCCCTGCAGCCAGCAAGGCCTTCACCATGGCGTGATATCCACCCTGGCACGCAAGTATTAATGGCGTGGCGTTGTAAGGACGGCCAGGGTCAGCTGGGGGACGTGGCTTGGCGGTGCGCACATCGACGTCGTCGGCAAAGTGGAGCAGCAGCAGCTTGAAGATCTCCAGATGGTTGCAGACGATGCTTCTATGCAGCACGTTGCTGCCATCGGCACTGAAGATGCGCAGATCCGTATCCGGGATCAGCTCGCTTGCGCAAGCAAGCTTGCCATGGTGGACTGCAACTTGGAGAGGCGTGTTTCCAAAATTGTCGCAGCTGTTGGCGTCAGCGCCTACCTCCAGCAAAAGGCGCAACACGTCGCTCGCTCCACTTTGAACGGCCACGTGCAGCAGGGATAGATTGCCCTGCTCAGGGCTGGTCGTGCTCGGAGAGAAGCCGTCCGCGACCAACAACCGCACCAGCGTGGCATGATTGCTATGCACGCTGTTGAAAAAGCCTCTTCACTTTGTCTGAGTGTGGAGTGCGACGCAGCAGAGCCGCAAAGTTCGCCGCCTCGCGAGGGTTGGCGGCGCAGAGAGAGTTCAGGGCGGCGTCCTCGGCGCGCTGAGCAGCCAAGGCAGCCTCATCCATTCTTGTTCAGCGGTGCGTGCCTTCCGCAGGAGTCGACGGGCAGCGCAGCAGGGCGCGAGGGCGTGCGCGAGGCGGACAAGGTCGGAGCTGGGTTCAGCCCGCGCAGCCTGCGCGCTCACAGCGAAGAGTAGCGAGCACCCGGGCGAGCGTTCAGCACCCACAGGGGTCCGCGATACGCAGAGAGCGGAGCGCAGGCGGTGGAGGCCCAGAAGCGACGCGCTCGCCGCCTCGCTCTGTGAACACAAGGGCGCGCACGGGCACAGGCTGCGCAGAGCCAACAGTTGCTGCGTTGACAGGCTTGCGGAGGGAGCGAGACGCGAGTGACGTGGCCGTACGCAGGCAGAAGATAGAAAGGCAGCAGTAGAACCGAGCAACCGACCGATGGACAACGACAAAAGCTAATTAGGGAGCCGAGTCGTGGCTGCGCGTGAGCGAGCGTGCCGAGCGACGAGCGCGTTTTCGCGTTGTGCGTCTGCTGATGCCATGGTCAGAGCGACCGGTTCGCTGTTCGCCTTCTCCTGCTCACAACTCCGCCAGCGCTGCATTGAGCACGTCGTCCACGTACCTGGGCGCCAGGTGTGTGCCATCCAGCATGAACTGGCTCCTGAGTCCCTGCTCCGAGCAGAGCGCGGTGCCAAACTCCAGCCACCGGATCTTTGCGTTTCCAGCCTTGGCCACAGCCTCTTTGAGCGCCGCGTTGAAGATGCCCACCAGGTGACGTGTCAGAGGCAGCACGGGAGGCACCGGGTGCACCAACACCTCACAGCTCTTGGGCGGCTGTGTGAGCTTCGCAACCGCCTCCAGGTACATGGCCGCCACTTGCGCGGCCGCAGCCGCCACGTCCGCCGCCGCGTCGCGCTCCACCGCGACGAGGAGTCCCTCCCGGCAGTCAATCTCGCCCAGGAGCGAAATGACGGTGCTTTTTGGCGGAAGGCGCTCCACGGTGAGCTCCCACTGTTTTTTCGGGTAAAACTGGGAGGATGAGCGCAAGTGGTACGCCTTCAAGCCGGTGATGAGCTGCGGCACCAGCGTGCGCGGATGCCCACGCAGCGTCACGCTTCGCCAGGCGGCGCTGAGCACGTGCGAGTCTCCGACCAGGAAGATGGGCTCGCGCGCCTGTGGCGGCGGCGCGGGGATGGGCGCGCGCTGCAGCAGCGCATGGACGTGCAGGAAAAAGGCGTGCTCGTTGCGGATGGGAGTGGTGTGGAGCGCGACAGAGGAGGCATGCACAGATGGTGCCAGCGACGCCATCAGCTCCTGCGTGCGCGCTATGGCGCCGCCGGCAAACAGCAGCTTCGCGGCAGTGCAGAGACATGCCAGCGCCTCCGCCTCTCCGACGGCGTACTTGACCGCGCCCAGCGCGGGCCCGCCAGGTGTGGTTGCAGCACTGCCAGCTTGCAAGGAGGCCAGCAGCGCCTCCTCCGAAGGCAGCGACGCGTTGCGCGCGTCTGAGCGGTACCAGCCCAAGCCGGCGCAGCTCTTTTTGTGACTCACCGCAGGCAGGCCCTGCAGCAGCGGCAGCATGGACGCAAACGTTGCGCCGCCGCCCAGCCTCGTGGCGGGCACCTGCGCCAGCAGCGTGCTCACCACGGTCAGCGCGGCGGGGCCGTCCGCGCACGCCTCCAGCACGTGCGCGTGGGCCAGCGTGTGGCCCGCGCAGCCGGGCATCAGCGCCGCCGCGCGCCCGTGGATCTCAGCCGCCGCAGCGACGGCGCCAGCCTCCTTCACCGCGGTGGCCAGGAAAGCCAGCGCGGTGGCAAGACCCTCGCCCGTGGCATGCAGCTGGGCCATCAGCGTGTTGACCCCCCCCGGGGCGCTCACCGCCCCCGCCAGTTTGGCTTTGATGTCCGTGCGCTTGGGCTGCGCGGCCAACAGGCGCAGCAGCACCGACACCGAGTCCCCCGCGCGCCCCTGCTCCAGCGCCACGTGGGCATAGGCCATGAGCGCGCCCGTGTGCTGCTCATTGCTTTCTTTGAGGACGCGCATCACCAGGCTGGCGCCCGCGTCGCGCTCGCCCCGCGCGTACAGAGCGCCAGCCACCTCCGCCTGGATGTCGTGCTCCAGCGAGCGGCTGAGGGCCGCCTGAGCCGCGAGCGCCGCGCGGGAGCCGCCGCGGGCGGAGGAGGAGCCAGCGCGCAAGGCTTGCAGAGCCAGCTGGAGGCAGCGGTGCGCGTCGTCGTGCTTGCTTTGCTGCGCCAGAAGGGCGCCCAGGCGGTACAGCAGGCGGGCGCTCTTGGGCAGGCAGTCCACCCCCCTGCGCAGGCGCTGCAGGGCCAGGTCGCCCCTCTCCACGGCGAGCGCGTTGTCCGCCAGGCCCAGGAAGCAGTCTGGAGCCAGCGCGGCGTTGCGCTCACCGCAGCAGCCCAGCAGGCGCTCGTACGCAGCAGTGCTCAGCGCGTACTGCTTCTCGTCGGCCAGCGCCACGGCGCGAGCCAGCAGCGCCCGCTGCGCCACCTCGTCCAGAGGCGCCCCGGTGTCGGGGAGCGCAGCCGCCGGCGCAGGCGGGGCCGCAGGCGGGGCCGCAGGCGGGGGTGCGCCCACTAAGGGAGCGGTCACTGCGGGCCGAAGCTGAAGTGGGGCGATGCGCACCGCCACCAGGTCCTCCCCATCCCTGCAGCAGTCTACCAGGAGCGCGTCGCCGGGCAGCGCTACGCCGCTCGCCGCTCTGCGCAGCTCCACCGCGGGCGGGCAGGGGCCCCCAGAGGCTGCGTCGCACGCCTGGGGGCTGGCCGCGTAGCACGAGAGGAAGGAGGCGCATGCCTGCGCGCAGCTCACCTCGCCGGTCGCCACGTACGTCACGGCCTCCTCGTAGTGCACGTACACACGCATCCCTGTTCCGTCCGCCGTCCGTCCGTGGCACCCGAGACGCGGAGGTCAAAAAGTATGTCGTGCAACGTCACCGCCGACAGGGCAACAGCTCATCGACCCCATGACAACGTTCACAACGTCGTCTTCGTACGGCCATCCCGCCATCCCGGGTTATGATGGGGGATGACGTAGTACGAAGCGTTGCCCACGTCACTCGCGCCTCGCTCCCTCCGCAAGCCCGTCATCGCAGCATCTGTTGGCTCTACGCAGCCTGTGCCTGTGCGCGCCCTCGTGTTCACTGCACGCTCTGCTTTTGGGCCACCGCGTGCGCCTCCCGCCCTCTGCGTATCGCGGACGCATGTGGGGGCTGAACGCTCGCCCGGGTGCTCGCTGCTCTTCGCTGTGGACGCGCAGGCTCTACGGGCTCAACTGAGCGCCATCCCTTTTCCGCTCTCGCGCCCTGCTGCGCTGTCCCGCGACGCCTGTGCGAGGCACGCACCAATCAAACAAGGATGTCTGAGGCTGCCGAGGCTGCTCAGCGCGCCGGATTCGCTGCCCTCAACGCTCGCTGCGCCACCAACCCTCGCGAGGCGGCCAACTACGCGGCCCTCCTGCGCCGCACTCCACGCGCTCAGAAAGAGCGCTCGCTCTACGACAGCGCGATGTTCAACCATGCTACGCTGGTGAGACTGCTGCTCGCTGACGGTTTATCTCCAAGTAAGGTCCATCCTGACCGAGGTGACACTACGCCAATGCACTCAGCCGCCAAGAGCGGAGCGATGGACGTTTTGCGTCTGTTGCTGGAGGCTGGCGCTGACGCCAGAAGCTGTAACTCCATCGGAAACACGCCGCTGACTGAGGCTGTCAGCCGGGGCCAACTTGCTTGCGCACGCGAACTCATTACGCACACGGACCTGCGCATCTTCAACGTCTCCGGGCTCAATGTGCTGCATGATAGCGTCCTTACCAACCAACTGGAGTGCTTCAAGCTCCTGCTGCCCCAATTTGCGGACAACGTCGACGTGCGCACCATCAAGTCACGCCCCCCGGCTGTCACTGGCGGTCCGTACGGCAACACGTCATTACATATTGCCTGTCAGCGTGGCTATCACGCCATGGTGAAGGCCCTGCTGGCTGCAGGGGCCTCGCACACAGCTTGCGACAGCAATTCGATGTCTTGCCTCCACGCTGCCGCACGAAGCGGGCATCTGGCGTGTGTGACGATGCTCATCGGGCGCCCTGAAAACCAGAAGATGAGCGCCGCGGAGATTGACGCGCGCGACCCAGTGGGGCGCACTTCGCTCTTTACGGCGGCAATGAACGGTCACCGCTACTGCTGCGCCGCGCTCCTCGCTGCCGGCGCAGACCCTGCTATAGTCACACATTACGGGCACACGGCGCTGGATGTTGCGAAGGAGTGCCACCCCGGCAACCAGGAGCTGATCGAGCTACTGGAGTGCCGCGGCGGTGGCCCGGCGCCGCTCCTCTGCGCCGGCTGCGGCGCCTCCGACAAGCGCCTCCGCGCCTGCTCGGCATGTGGCTCCGCGGCCTTCTGCAGCGCAGCGTGCCTGGCTCAAGCGTGGACCGCGGGCACGCACAAGGCGGAGTGCCTGCGCATCCAGGCGGCCAATGAGGAGATTTCTCGCAGCCGCATTCACATCCACGGCAAAGACGCGCCTGCGTCGCCCTAGACAGTGTGTGCAACCAACAGCGGCCGCCTGGCCTCAGTCTTCGCTGCCGAGCATGACCACGTACGTTTCTGTGCCACGTCACTCGCGCCTCGCTCCCTCCGCGAGGCTGTCATCGTAGCAACTGTTGGCTCTACGCAGCCTGTGCCTGTGCGCGCCCCTGTGTACACAGAGCGAGGCGGAGCGAGCGCACACGCTTGCTTCTGGGCCTCCACCGCTTGCGCCTCCGCCCTCTGCGTATCGCGACGGCCTGTGGGTGCTGCACGCTCGTTCGGGTGCCCGCTGCTCTTCGCTTCGCTGTGGGCGCAGGCTGCGCGGGCTGAACTGAGCGCCAACCCTTCTCCGCCTCGCGCACGCCCTCGCGCCCTGCGGCGCTGCCCCGCGACGCCTGTGAAGGCACGCACCAATCAAACAAGGATGTCTGAGGCCGAGGACGCCGCGCTCAGTGCTCGCTGCGCCGCCAACCCTCGCGAGGCTGCCAACTATGCGGCCCTCCTGCGCCGCATTTCACGCGCTGATAAAGAGTGCTGGCTCTTAAACAACGCACTTGACAATAATGCCACGTTGGTGAGACTGCTGCTCGCTGACGGATGCTGCTCGCTGACGGACTCTCTCCAAGCACGACCCTCCCTGAGCAGGGCAATCAGTCAGTGCTGCACTTTGCCGCCAATGGTGGAGCCATCGACGTGGTGCGTCTGTTGCTGGAGGCTGGAGCCGAGGCTAACAGCTTTAACAACGTGGGAAACACGCCTCTCCAAGCCGCAGTCATCCACGGCACGCTCGCTTGCGCACGCGAGCTGCTCCCGCATACGGACCTGCGCATCTTCAACGCCTATGGTAAAAACGCGCTGCATTCCAGTATCATCGGCAACCAGCCCGAGATCTTCAAGCTGCTGCTGCCCCACTTCGCGGACGACATCGACGTGGGCACCGTCAAGCCGCGCCCCCCGGATGGCCCTGGCCGTCCTTACAACTCCACGCCTTTACTACTCGCGTGTCATGGTGGACATCACGCCATGGTGAAGGCCCTTCTGGCTGCAGGGGCCTCGCGCACCGCGCACAACAGCAATTCGGTCTCCTGCCTCCACATCGCCGCCCAAGAAGGTCACCTTGCGTGCATCACGATGCTCATCGGGCGCCCTGACAACCAGAAAATGAGCCCTGCGGAGATTGACGCGCGTGACTCGAAGGGGAACACTCCGCTCTTCATGGCAGCGCTCGGTGGTCACCGCTACTGCTGTGCCGCGCTCCTCGCTGCTGGCGCAGATCCAGCTCCAGCAGCCATCGATGGGCTCACGGCGCTGGATATTGCGAAGCAGTACCACCCTGGCAACCAGGAGCTGATCGAGCTGCTGGAGTGCCGCGGCGGTGGCCCTGCGCCGCTCCTCTGCGCCGGCTGCGGCGCCTCCGACAAGCGCCTGCGCGCCTGCTCCGCCTGTGGGTCCGTGTCGTTCTGCAGCAACGCGTGCATGGCTCAGTTCTGGCCGGTGCACAAGGCGGAGTGCCAGCGCATCCAGGCGGAGAACGAGGAGAAGACTCGCAGCCGCATTCACATCCGCGGCAAAGACGCGCCTGCGCCGCCCTAGACACTGCGCGCAATGAACAGCGGCTGCCTTGGCTTCATCCCTTCGTTCGTTCGACGCCAAGCGTGGTCGTACGGTTCTGTGCCACGTCACTCGCGCGTCGCTCCCTACGCAAGCCTGTCTCACGGTATTCGCTGTCTCCGCGCAGCCTGTGCCTGTGCGCGCCCTTGTGTTCACAGAGCGAGGCCGAGAGTACATCACTCGCTCTGGGCTACCATCGCCTGCGCCTCCCGCCC
>Ga0208951_1000303_pt1 | contig 22519 bp, 24 predicted proteins | sample GreLakmeMI27MSRF_FD_187702 | JGI IMG/M metagenome (GOLD analysis project Ga0208951, IMG submission 187702) | Freshwater lentic microbial communities from great Laurentian Lakes, MI, USA - Great Lakes metaG MI27MSRF (SPAdes) | ecosystem: Environmental > Aquatic > Freshwater > Lake | place: Great...
CGCGGAGGAGGCACCGCATGTGCACGGCTGCCTCGAGGACCTAGCGAAGCTGGCGTGGATGGAGTGCACGTGGCGTTTGGCCTCCGCCAGCGCGGCGTGCGGTGTCAACCAGGTCAACATAGAACGCCCCGAGACTCGGCGACGACTGTGGTGCGACTCTCGCATCCTCACTCCGCGTCTCTCCGCCTGCTCTGTTCGCGGCCATGGTGCTCTACATGATTGGCCTGGGTCTGGGCAACGAGCGCGACATCACGCTGCGAGGCCTGGACGCTGTGCAGCGCTGCTCCAAGGCTTGCACACGCACAGCCCACAGCGCTGCGCGGCCGCTCACCTGCGCTGCGCAGGTGTACTTGGAGGCGTACACGTCTATCCTGGGTGTGGATAAGGAGAAGCTGGTGCGCGAGGGAGCATCTGACGCCGCACCTCACTCGCGCTCGCTCACTCGTCCCGGCGCGGACCAGGAGGCGCTCTATGGCAAGCCGGTGGAGATTGCGGACCGGGAGTGCGTAGAGCAGGCGCGCGCGTGTCTCCCTGGCAGTGCCGGCGGCCTCCGTTTTACCTGCGGCGGCCTGCTGTTGTCTGTCTGCCTCAGGGGGTTGACGGCATCCTCGAGATGGCGGTCACGCAGGACGTGGCGTTTCTGGTGGTAGGAGACCCGTTCGCAGCCACCACACACACGGACCTGCAGCTACGCGCCAGGTGAGCAGCACCAGAGCGCGACGGTGCCTGCTGGCGCCTCCAACTCAGCCTGCTTTTGCGCGCAGGCACAAGGGCGCAGAGGTGAGGGTGATACACAACGCGTCAATCATGAACGCGGTGCGCACGCGGCTGGAGCTCTGCACGTGGCTTTCCTTTTACGTGTTGTGACGTCCTCAGGTTGCAGCCTGCGGCCTGCAGCTATACCGCTTTGGTCAGACGGTGTCCCTGGTCTTCTTCACGGCCACGTGGCGCCCGGACAGCTTCTACGACCGCGTGGCTGCCAACCGGCGCGAGGGGCTCCACACGCTGTGCCTGCTAGACATCCGCGTCAGAGAGCCCACAGAGCAGTCCCTTGCTAGAGGCCGCCCCGTCTACGAGCCACCGCGCTACATGAGCGCTAACCTCGCGGCGCAACAGCTTCTGGAGGTGGAGGCGAAGCGACAAGAGAACGGTTCGCAGCACTCGCGTCACATGCTCCTCGGCACACTCACGTGCGCCCCCTCCTGCGCAGCCTACTCGCCGTCCACGTTATGCGTAGCCGTGGCGCGCATGGGCCAGGATGAGCAGCGCATCGTGTGCGCGACTCTGGAGGAGATGGCGAGGGAGGCTGAGGGCGGGGGCTACAAAGTGGACCTGGGGGGGCCGCTGCACTCTCTGGTCATCGTGGGGGAGACGCACCCGGTGGAGCTGGAGGTGCTGGAGGGAATGTACCGCTGGAGCGGCGCTGAAAGCGCCTAGAGGGAGACTGGTCGGCTTTGACAACATCTTTTGCCTTTCGCCGCCTCTTGCTCTCGCTCTCGCAGCTCACACAGCTCAACATGCCTGCGGCGGCCGCCTGGCGCCGGGCTTGCGGAGCACGCCCGGGGCCTCTTCGCCTCCCGGCGCCTTGCGCAGGGGCACGGCCAGCAGTTGCGGGCTGTGGCTGTAGGCTTCCGCCCAACCAAAGGCCGGCCGCGCCTCAAACTCGGTCGCCTCCTCCACTGTGTGCTCCCACCGCTTTCCGTCCGTCGCCTGGCCCCACTTGCGCACTTTTCCGTCGCCGTAGTGGTCCTCGCTCCACTTGCGGCTGTACCAGCCCTGTCCGCCCGCGTCGTCGCTCCAGCTCTCGCCCCAGCGGCCGCCGGCGCCGGTGGCCGGCGCGAACTCCTGGGTCCACTTGTCTCCCCATCGCCGGGGGGGGCCGCCGCCCTCCCGCTCCGCCCGCTCCGCCCAGCGGTCCGTCCACTTGCTGGCCCCACCCTTGCCGTCCCAGCGCTCCCCCCAGCGCTCGTGCCACACGGAGGCGTGCCCGTCCTGCGGCACGCAGCCGGGCGCCAGGTGGGCCCACTTGTCCGCGTCACGCTCCGTGTGCCCGTCGGCCCAGAAGCGCTCGCTCCACGCCTCGCACCACTGCGCGCCGCCCACGTCGGTGGCCCACTTGTCCGCCTGGCGCGCGATGTGGCCCAGCCCGGTGGCCGCGTCCGGGTGGCTCGTCTCGCACCAGGCCTCCCGCCACGCGCAGCCGTCGGCGCAGCGACCAGCCTTCTCGCTGCCCATCGAGCGGTGGCTCCAGCTGTCGCTCACCGTCCACCACTTCTCCTGCCACTCCGTGCGCCCGTCCGCGCTGCAGCCGCGCACGGCGGTCCACCGACACAACCGGCCCTCAGCCTGCTCCTCCTCGCCGCTCTCGCTCCACCAACGGCTTCCGTCCGCGCGCGTGCCGCTAGACGCAGCCGAGGATGCTGGCGAAGGATGCTGCAGGTCCGCGTGCCGCAGCGCATCCGCCGCCTGGGCCACCGCGGCAGCAACGCTGGAGGAGGATGCGGGGCTTTCCGCGGCCGCGGCGCTCTGCAGCGGCGGCGCGGACGCGCTCATGCGCTCCAGCAGCGCCTCCTGCCAGCTGGGGGCCTCAGCGTCGCTCTGCAGCGGCGGCAGAGTGGAGGGCCGCGGCCGCTCCAGCACTTCCGCGGCTCTGCGCGTGCTCAGCGCCGCGCTGGCGCGCTGCAGCTGCGGGCCTAGCGCTTCGGGCGCCGCGGGGGGTGCCCAGGCCCAGAAATCAGGGCCCGGGGCGACCCCTGGGCCCTGATCGGGTCGTTCCGGGTTGTTTGACACGTTCGGTGCAGAGAGGCTTGAGGCGCCTCTGATCCCCCGGCCGACCCCCCTAGGTGGCCCCTCCACGCCCAGCACGCTGTCCAGCGTCGCCTCAGCCTCAGCGCCCTCGGCCCGTGCCGCTGCCCACCCGCCTCGCAGAGGCGCGCTCACCCTGTTGCCCGGGCCGCCGCGATAGGACGCACGGACGCCCAGCGCGCGCGCGGCCGCGAGAGCAGCCTCGGCGCGCTGAACCGTGCCTGAGCGAAAGAGAGGCCCACCCAGCGCGTGAGCAGCAGCTCGAGTGGTCGCAACGCAGCCTGCATCGCTCTGCGCACCCATGGGCGAGGAGGCGCGGCTAAAGAGGTCGATGACGTGGTCGCTGGCCGCCTGTTTGGCTTGGCGTGAGCTTGGGAGTGACGAGGAAAGCAGTCGCCCACACCTCTGTGACGCCTGAAGCAGCGTCGCCGGGCCGGGCCGCGGCGCGCACGCGGCGCGCGACGCTCCTGCAGCGCGCAGCGCGGCGGGACAGCGGTGGGCGAGGCACGGGCGACGCGAGCGGCGTAGCGTAGAGGGTGGAAACGCATGGCTGCGGTGTCGCCATGACGCCGCTCACGCGAAGGCGGAGGCACGGAAAGTGGTGGACATTCGGACGCCCGTGACGTGGCGGCCGCGCGCGTGGTCGGTGGTCGTACGAAGACGCACATCGATCGTTCGTGAGCATACTCGCAAGGGCACTCTGGAACGCTATCCCCTTTCTTGTGCATGCTCACCTTGCTCAGCCTGCGTGCCTACTCTGCGCGCTTGTTGGTCGCGTCGCCAGTGGCTCGCAGGCGTGCCGTTTCCGTGGCTGTGCGCCGGCGTGGCTGTGCGAGCGCCTCTGCCGCCTTCTTCGAGGACCTCCTACTACAGTGCAACAACCTCAACGGGCTGGCGCACAGCCTGTGGCCGCGCGTGGTGCGAGCCGGCGACACCGTGGTGGACGCCACTGCCGGCAACGGGCACGACTCGCTTGCTCTCGCGAGGCTTGCACTGGCGGATGGCGCGCCTGGCCGGCTGCTGGCGCTGGACCTGCAGGCTGCGGCTGTGGCGTCCACGCGAGCGAGACTCGCAGCGGAGCTGAGCGAAGCGCAGCTGGTTCGCTGCGACTTGCATCAGTGCTGCCACTCTGAGCTCGCCACGCTCCTCGCGCCCGCTTCCGTGCGCCTGGTTTGCTTTAACCTTGGCTACCTGCCCGGCGGTGACTCAGACAAACTGCTGATCACTCGGCCTGAAACAACCACTTCAGCGCTGCACGCGGCGTCTCTTGCGCTGCTCCCGGGCGGCCTGCTGTCCGTGATGTGCTACACGGGCCACCCGGGCGGGCCGGAGGAGGCCCAGGCTGTGCACGCCTTTTTCGCGGCGTTGCCGCCGCGAGAGTGGACCAGCACCGAGCTTCGCATGGTAAACCGCGACGCTGCGCCGCACCTCATGTTGGCTTACAGACGCGCATGAGATGCGAGTGAGAGCCTGACGCCCGCCACTCCGTGTTGGATTTCACTTGCCAACACAGAATTCAGAGAAGACCACGTCCAGCGTCGCCTCCACGTCGTCCTGGGCCGCCCCTCCGTCGCCAGTCACTCTCCCCAGCGCCCGCAGCGCGTTGCGCAGCTCCTCCGCCGCCAGCTCCTCGCGCCCCGGCGCGGCGGCAAGCGCGGCGTCCAGGCAGCTGACGGCGAGGGAGAGCCAGTGCGCGTGGCGGGCGCGCGTCAGTGCTGGCGCCTGCTCTCCGTCGCGCGCGCCCAGCAGCTGCTGGCAGGCGCTCTGCAGCGCTGAGGACAGCTGGTCCAGCCCCTCGCCGGTGGCGCAGGAGACCAGCCACGGACCCGCAAGCGGCTGCGCTGCGAGCCAGCCGGGCAGCAACGCCGGGGCGCTCGCACGCTGCGCCGCGTCCAGGAGGTCAGCCTTGTTGAGCACTACCAGGATGGATGAGTCACGCGACTCTCGAGGTGAGTGGCTCGACTCATCGGTGGCGCCTGTAAAGCAAGCCTGCACTCCGGGCGACAGCGACTCCGCGTGTAAGCGGCTCGCGTCCAGCACCAACACCCTCAGGTGGGCCTCCCGCAGCGCCCGTTCCGCGCGCCTCACCCCCTCCGCCTCCACCGCGTCGTGCCCACAGGCGCGCAGCCCGGCCGTGTCGCTCAGCAGCAGCTTGTGGGCGCCCACGGCAAGCTGCAGAGTCACCACGTCGCGGGTGGTGCCCGGCTGAGGGGACACGATAGCCGCCTCTCTGCCTGCAAGCGCATTGAGCAGGCTGCTCTTGCCCGCGTTTGGCGCACCACCCAGCGTCACGCGCACCCCCTCTCGCGTCAACTCAGCAGCGCCAGCGGCGCTGCGTGACAGGTGGTCCGCCAGAGAGCTGCGCAGCGCCAGAGTCATGGGTGCTACGCCGGCGGCAACATCCCCAAGGCGTTCATCCTCCCCGAAGTCGATGCTCGCCTCCGCGTGCGCCACACAGCGCAGCAGCTGCGCGCGCCAGGCGGCCACCTGGCGAGAGAGCAGTCCGGTGGCCTGCGCGAGCGCCGTGCGGCGCTGCGCAGCCGTTTCCGCGTTGAGCAGGTCAGCAAGCCCCTCAGCCTGCGTCAGGTCCAGCTTGCCTGCGTGGAAGGCTCGGCGGGTGAACTCGCCTGGGCGGGCGGGGCGCCAGCCCTGCGAGCGAGTGGCCGTGAGAAAGGCGGCGCGAAAGCTTGTTAGCGCATGGGACTGCGTGCCTGCAACCGCCCGCACGCCTCCAGCACGCCCTGCACCACCGCTGAGCTGCCGTGCAGGTGCATTTCCGCCACGTCTTCGCCCGTGGGTGAGCGCGGCGCGGCGAAGAGCAGGAGCAGAGCGTCGTCGAGCAGCTCATCACCGTCGTAGAGACGCACGCGCGCGCAGCGACGCACATCGGGCAGCCCCGCTCCGCCTCGCAGCAGCTGCGCCACGCCCGCATGCGCGGCGGGTCCGGACGCGCGCACGACGGCCAAGGCGGAGCGTCCAGGCGGAGTAGAGAGCGCGAAAATAGTCTCTGCGCCCGCGGCGCCGCTTGCCACGTGGCGCCACTGAGTGCAGACGTGTCGCTGCTGGCTCAGGGGCGCTGCGAGCCGCAGCGCCGAAGACAAAGCGCGGCGCGAAGCCGTCCTGGCCTCCTGCCGTCAGTGGCAGGGGTATGCCATGCTCACATGCAGCTGCCTTTATGCACCTACCGCATAAGAAGGCGACTGGGCGAGGCGCCACTTGTGCGAACACTTGAACACGTGAACAGTTAGTGTTCTACTACTTCTGTTGAATCTGTTCAACCAGAGGCCATTCACGCGCCTCCGCTGCTGGTGGTCGCTTTAAGAGGCGGCCGCACATAGCAGCACGTCCCAGGCGGTGCCATGTTTTCGCCTGTGGCGTCGCGGTGCGCGGCGGGTCCCGCGGGACCCTCAGGACAGGGAGCGGTGTCGGAGCACCACAGCCTTGGGTCTTCTCGCGGTTGTCCGCGGTTTCGCCCTGCCCTCAGAACGCCTCTCCAAGCCGCCACTCCCAGCCGCCGCGCCTCCGCTCGCGTGCTGCGCGGCGCTGTGGTGGCACGCGCAGCTGGCACTCCTTCGGCTGCCACTGCCACGCGCCCTGGTGGCGTGCGAGAACAGATGGCCATGGCCAAGGACCTGCGTGCGCAGATGAACAGCAACCCGGAGCTGCAGACCTTCATGGCCGGCCTGCGCGGGAGCAACATGGACGAGAGCGACTTTGCAGCTGCCGGGGTGTCCATGCGTGTTGTTGAGGTTGAGTATACTTCAGACGGAGACCGGCTGCCACTGGAGTACGACCCAGAGCTGATTGCGGCGTTCTGGGCGCGCAGGCCGCTGGCTGTCCTCCAGCGCTGCGTGCAGCTGCTTGGCATCAGCGGCAGCTTTCTGAGCAGCCTCGCATGGGACGCGCTCAACGGGCGACTCAAGGAGACGGAGGTGGCCCGCGCCTGCGACCTGCGCGACATCGTGACCAGCCTTGGGCCAGCTTACATCAAGCTGGGCCAGGCGCTGGCCATCCGGCCAGATATTCTGTCTCCTGTGGCGATGCGCGAGTTACAAAAGCTCTGCGACAAGGTGCCCTCATTTCCGTCCGACATCGCCATGCGGCTCATCGAGACGGAGCTGGGCGCGCCCTGGACGGAATTTTACGAAACACTGAGCCCCGAGCCAATCGCAGCCGCATCGCTGGGCCAAGTCTACAAGGGCACCTTGAAGAGCAACGGCGACACGGTGGCTGTCAAGGTGCAGCGCCCCTACGTGCTGGAGACTGTGACGGTTGATCTGTATGTCATCCGCTCAATCGGACTCTTTCTGCGCCGCTTCCCAGAGATCAGCACCGACGTGGTGGGCCTGCTGGACGAGTGGGCCGCCCGGTTCTTTGAGGAGCTGGACTACGTGCGGGAGGGCAGCAACGCGACTCGCTTTGCGGCGATGATGGCGAAAGACCTCCCCCAGGTGGTTGTGCCGCGAACCTACCCGGAGTACACCAAGCGCCGCGTGCTCACCAGCCAGTGGCTGGAGGGTGAGAAGCTCAGCCAGAGCACGGAGAGCGACGTTGGGGATCTGGTGAGCGTGGGAGTCATCTGCTACCTCAAGCAGCTGCTGGACACTGGCTTTTTCCACGCAGATCCGCAGTGCGTGCGCCGCGCTGCTCATGCCACTGCGCAGCGCTGAGGCGTCCCTTTTGTGCACGCAGCCCAGGCAACCTAATCCGCACACCGGATGGGCGGCTGGCGATCCTTGATTTCGGGCTGATGACTGAGATCTCGGATGACGTCAAGTACGGGATGGTGGAGGCGATCAGTCACCTCATCCACCGCGACTACGAGGCCATCGTGGAGGACTTTGTGACCCTGGACTTCATTCCCCCGGGCGTGGACCTCAAGCCGCTGCTGCCTGTGCTGGCGCGCGTGTTCGACAGTGCGCTGGAGGGCGGCGGCGCCAAAAACTTTGCATTCCAGGAGCTGGCGGCGGACCTGGCGCAGATCACCTTTGACTACCCGTTCCGAATCCCGCCGTACTTTGCGCTGATTATCAGGGCCATCGGCGTGTTGGAGGGCATCGCGCTGGTTGGTAACCCCGACTTCGCGCTCGTTGACGAGGCGTACCCGTACATCAGCAAGCGGCTGCTAACAGATGAGAGCCCTCGGCTGCGCGCCAGCCTGACCTACATGGTGTACGGCAAAAGCATGGTGTTTGACGCGGACCGGCTGATCGACATCCTCGAGAGCTACGAGCTCTTCGTGACTGCGTCCAAGAGCGCGGCCGGGGGCAAAGATGCAGCCGGAGCGCTGCCGGCGCCGGCAACGCCGGATGCGGTCGCCGCCGCGCCTGCCGCTGCTGCGCCGCAGGGCGCGGCTGCCCGCGAGGCGCTCACGTTTCTGTTCAGCCCCAGCGGCTTGTTTTTCCGGGACTTCATCTTGGACGAGATCGTCAAGGGCATTGACGCCAGCGCGCGCGTGCAGGCCTCCGAGGCTGTGGCTGCGCTAGGCCTGTCCAACGTGCGCATCCCGCTCCTGCTGCCCTTCCAAAGCGCCCCGCGCTCGGTATCGCTCGCGCCGCACGTGTCCCCCGATGACCGCGCCGTGGTGGCCAACTGCCTCAAGCTCCTCGCCTTCCTCACCGGCGGCAAGTTCAGCGTGGGCAGCGGCGTGGACGGCACCCCTCTGCCGGCCATCACGCCACGCATGGTGGCGGATCTTATGCCGCTCATGCCCACCGTGGCGCGCGAGATCGCACCCCAGCTGGCGCAGCGCCTGGGCAGCCGCGTGCTTGCGCGCGCAGTGCGGGAGACGCTGCTGGACCCGGCGTACCTGTGAAGTCCCGTTGTTGCCCCTCTACCAGGCTTCCCCTCTGTCGGAGAGGAGATTCTCCACTGAGCACGTGAGCAGCCTCCTTTTGAGCTCCTAGTTGCGTTTTTGCATTCATTCAATTGTTGTTTGTCTCTTATGTCCGCTCGCCTAGGGTGCGGGCGGGCCGTCGCGCGAATACCGCCAGGTTGCGCAGCTGTCGCAGTGCGAGCTGCCACCGGTGTTGCGACGTGTACACGCGCCGCAGCTCCAGCATGCGCAGCCCCGCGCGGAGGCGCATGCCGCACATGGACGGCGACGTGATGGGGCCAGTGCGGGTCGTTTGGGCCTTCCGGCCTCCGCAGCTCCGCCTTCTCTCTCGTCAGAGTCCGAGTTTAAAAGCTCGATGGGGGCGTCCGCGCCGCCCCGCAGTGCCAGCGGGCCGCGGGGGCAGGCGCCAGGCTTGCCATCGCAAGCGCCGCAGATGCAGGGTCCGCCCAGCCTGAGCCGCGGCAGCACCTGCGCGGGCGGAAGTTGCAGCGGCTCTACAGCTTTGCCGCCCTCCTCCTGCACGTCGTCCTCCAGCCCCGCGTCGCGGCTGAACTGCTGCGCCGCCAGACGGCGCTGTGCAGCCGCGGCAGCAGCCTGCTGAGGCGTGAGGCCCGCTGCGGCTCCCTCACTGAAACCTCCGCCCACTCGACGACCTCCACCCCCCATCACGCCCTGCTGTTTCGCGCGCTTCAACGCAGCCTCGCGCGCCGCAGCCCGGGGGTCTCCGGGCTGTGCGCCCCAGCCGCCCCTGTGGCCCAGCTTCTCGCCGTGGGCATCAAAGCCGGCGCCCGTGCCGCCCTGCTTCTTTGCCATCAGCGCCTCGCACTCCACCGTGATGTCGTCCAGCAGCCCGTAGAAGCTGGCGCTGTGCGGGCCGAACTGGTTGTGGCAGAGCTCGTGCAGGAGCACGTGGAGCACTGCAGCACAACGCACAGCGTACGTTAGGCTGTGCGTGCCCACGCACGGCTCACACACGCACCGTGCTCCAGCGAGTAGTGTCCACCCTCAGGACGCCTCACCTTGATGCGCACCTGCTCGCCGCGGTTGAGGTTGTCACCACCTGCGAGCGAGAGTCAGGCGCAAGTCGCTCGCTCGCAGTGACCCACGCCACACCTCGTGTCAAGTTCTCCGGCTCCAGCTCGCGCAGCATGAGGATGCGCCACTGGCGGCGCTTCATGATGGGCTGCACCTGCCATGCGGCCTGTTTGAGCAGTGCCAGCGCAACAGCTTCGCCATCTGGCCGAGCAGGCTTCAGCGTGTCGAAGGCAAGCACGCAGTACTCGGCGGCCATGGTGGCCGGCCCAGGAGGACTAGCCGAGCATCGGCGGTAAATGCGGTGAGGCACGCAGTGAGGACGTGACAATGAATATGTGTTTCTTGTAGTACGAAGAGCCACGTCGGTCTCGGTCAGCACACGCTCTCTGCGCTAGCTCTTGGGTGCGTGCTGTGTGTCGTGCGTGCTCGCACGCGTGCCCGCAGTCGCGTATCGAGTGCTTCTTGTTTTGGTTGTGCCGTTCTCTCTTCACTCTCGTCTCCTCTTCCCCTCTCCTCGTCCTCCTCCTCCTCCTCCCCTTTCCTCCATTGATGGCGCGCACTCAGCATGAAGGCGTCGTGTGGGTGGGCGACCTGGGCAACCGCGTGACAGACCGTGCATTGCGACGCAGTTCGGCAAAGTGGAGGCGTGCAGCGTGGTGCGCAACGGATTCACAGGCCAGCCCAGCGGCTGCGGCTGGGTCCGCTTTTCCGACGCCGCCGTCGTGGCCGACGTGCTGCAGCTGTGCAACGAGACGCACCTCTTCGTCGTGGGTGAGCTCCAACGCACAGCGCCTGGCAGCTCTCTTCTCATACGCTCCCGCGGCGTCGCAGGCGGCTCTCCCCGGCCTGCCGTGCTTGGTCGCTGCCTGTCAGACGTTGCGCCTCAGTGCTGCGACGACCCGCTGTCCGTGGCTCAAGGCGGAAGGGGCGACGGAGGTGCGGCGCCAGAGCTGCTGACGACTGCTGCGCTGCGTCGGCGCCCGGGCGACACCGCGGCGGTGGAGAAGCTGCGGGCGGTGTTGGCACAGCAGCAGCTGGAGCGCGAGGCGCTGCAGCGTCAGGTTTGCGAGTCGGAGGCTGCGGAGTTTGAGGCGCAGAGGCGGCTGGTCTTGGGCGAGCGAGACAAGCTGCAGAGGCTGGAAAAACTGTGCAAGGCCGTCAACACAACCTTCGACTCGCACGCCTGAGGGCTGCACGGCCTGAGCCTAGTAGACACCATCATCATAGCTGGCGCCGCATGCCCGCACCTGTTCGATTCTGCAAAAAACTGTTTCGAACTCGCCACTTCACTCGTCACCTCTCGCCGTTGCTGTTGGGTCTTGGGGAAGGTCACCGCACTGACACGCGATTCTGCAAGACTCTTCTGCAAGCCTTCTCCCGTCCCTTCTGCAGTGCTTCGCTCACGCCCAGTCGCGCCGCTGCAATGCCCGAGCCGCGCGTGGGCTCCTGGTCTACGCAGCTGGTGAGGGAGCGCACCCCTCAGCGTCTGGCCAAGGCGCAGGAGAGGCGCGCCATTCAGAGCAGCGCGGAGCGGCTGAACGAGGAGGTTATGGACTCCACGGGAGGCAATGCGCGGGGCGGGCTGCTCGCCTACAGCAGCTCAGAGTGCGTTCCCGGGCGCGGCAGCACGCGCAGGCTTTGTGCGTGCTGTGGATTGCTTCACCCGGCGGCAACACCCTTGTGCACTTGGCCTCACGCCCGCCCTTGCAGAGCCTCTGACGGCGAGGGCAGCGACGAGGAGCCGCTCAGCATCGCGGGCGAGGAGCTTGTTGCCGTCCCATTTCCGCCTCGCGCCGGCAGTGTGAGAGGCGGCTCGTCGAGAGGAGGACCGCCCTCATCACGCACCTGCACTCTGCTGCCGGTGCCGCTGCTGCCCTGGGCGCCCTGGGTTGAGCTGCCGCCCTGGCTGTGCCCCGCGTGCGAGCAGCGGGGCGGCGGGGCGGGCGCGGCGCGCGGCGACAGGGGCGGCGGCGGCGCTGCCCATCAGCCCCGCTTCCACGAGCTGGCTACGCCCACGCCCGGCTGGCTGGAAGTTGTGCGCCAGCCGGCTTCCAGCACGACGCTGGACCTGAGCCCGGAGAGCGGCGCCAAGGGTGACCTGAGCGACGACACGCTCGCGGGAGCGGCCAAGCGAGCCTGCGGCTCCCTCCGCAAGCTCAACCTCACAGCCTGCCCGCACGTGTCGCCCCAGGCGATCCTCGACGTCTGCCGCGCCAACGACCGCATGCGCACCGTGCGCTGCGCCCGAGGCGCCGCGTGGAGTGCCGGGGCGGCCACGCAGCTTCTGCTGGCGGCGCCCGAGCTCACAGCCTTCGAGCTGGATCTTGCCTGTCGCCGCCTGGAGGAGCCCATGCAGGCGCTGCTGCGCGAGCCGGCGGTGCGGTGTCGCCAACTCACCTGCATCAACAAGATGGCCCCCGAATTCGCCGCCCAAGTGTTGGCTCCCCTCTTGGTCACCGCCACGCTGAGGCGACTGGTGCTGGCCGGCACCTGCATCGGCCCCGCCGGTGCCGCGGCTGTGGCTGCCAGCCTAAGCCCCAGCGCAAAGAGGCCCACCCAGCCGATGTCCCCCCTGCGCTACCTCTCGCTGCGCGGCTGCCGCCTGGGCGTGGCGGGCGCCAAGGCGCTGGCGTCGCTGCTGCGCGTAAATCCGGTTCTGAGAGGCTTAGATTTGGGGCACAACCGGATGGGGGACGAAGGCGTCGTTGAGCTTGCGCACGCACTCACCCGCGCACGAGGCAAGAACGACACGCTCAAGGAGCTCTCGCTGGCGCGCAACGGCATCAGCCTGGAGAGCGCGAAGCACTTGGCGGAGATGTTGGGTGACAACACCAGCCTGGAAGTGTTTTCAGTGGCTGACAACGACATGGGCCCGGCTGCGGGTCGGCTGCTGGCGATGGCGCTGCGCCGCAACCGGGGTCTTCAGCAGTTTTACGGGCAGGGGAACACTTTGGGCGACGCGGCTGGGCGCGAGTTTGTGACGTCGCTGCGGGGCCACAAGCGCCTCTGGAAGCTGGAGCTGCACAACAACGAGCTGCAGCCCGGCACTAGCCACGAACTGTCTGTGCTGACTCTGAAAGCGATGCTGCGGGGCGAGCCAGGGTATGACTGGGAGATGACGGAGTCCTTTGACTATGTGGCTGGCCAAGACGGCGACTCCACACAAGGCGACGGCGACGCAGCCTCCGACAGCGACTCCGGAGAGAGCCAGGACGGCGCCTCCGCGGACAGCGAACCGCAAGGGTGAGCACCTGCACCTGGGCCCAAACGGCGCACGTGTAGTAGAGCTCTAGTGCGTGCAGCACGCACGGCGTGTCTTGCCCCAGTGCTGCGATGCTGTAGAACACGGGCTTCGAATGAACGCCTCCGCGGCGCAGGTTGATTAGAGCTCTAAGGCAGCACAGCATGTGCAGCCTCACTCAGTCCGTGAGTCTTTACCGTATCTTGTGTGTGCGTGCTTTGTCGTGCCCCCCCATGTGCTCCGGCGCGCCGCAGCCCCGGGGCAGCAACCGGTCCGCGCCCCCCCGCGAGGCGGTGCGCGCTGGCTCTGCGCGCCCACCCCCGCCCTCTGCAAAGAACGAATGTCTCAGCGCCTGGCTGGGCGTCAACCGGTGCTGCGGCTCGTAGCGCAGCAGCCGCATCAGCAGGTCCGTGAACGCTGTGCCGCGAGGGCCAGGCACCCGCGATGCAACCAACTCGCCCAACGAACACATCTTGCGCACAGTGCGCACGCTGTCGCGGCTGCTGCTGCCCTCCGGCCAGCGCAGCTCGCTGGCGTGTCTGAAGTACTTTTTAGAGTGCACGTCGGAGCGCTGAATGACAGAGGCTGGGATGGGGCCCAGCACAACCTCCATCATCGCCAGATGCTCCAGATTCTTGTGCGTCTGGAACAGCGCATCGCCCGTGAGTAGCTCGATGAGGATGCAGCCTAGGGACCACACGTCACAGGGGTATGACCAGGACATGCCCAGAATCACCTCCGGCGCCTGCACAGCGCGTGAGCGCGGAACAGAGGGCAACTGGCGGCGTGCTGCTCTCTCCCGTACCCGGTAGTGGCGGGTGCTAACAACGCTGCTGTGGTACTGATGTTCCCAAGTGGCAGATCCAAAGTCGATGAGGCGGATGGCGCCGCTATGGGGCACGCGCGTCATGAGGTTTGAGCCCGGCTGGATGGGCTCCCGGTCGTAGGATGAGTCCAGAAGCAGGATGTTCTCTGGCTTCAGGTCTGTGTGCACCAGCTTGTGCGCGTGCAGGACTGCGCACGCGGAGCCGCATCAGCTCCGCATCTTAAAGCCGTGGGAACAGGAAGACATCATTGCGCATGGGCACGCACACTCTATAGCCTCCAGCAACTGGCGCCCAAACTCTCGCACCAAGTCCAGCGAAAACGGCCTGCGAGACACCATCAACCCACGCTCGCAGCACGCAGCGCGCGCGCGGCTGCAAGGCACGCGCCTGTAGCTGTTTTTGCGGAGGAAGTCGTAGAGGGATAGCCCCAGCTTGTCGAACACCATGCACACGTGACCGCGGTACATGAAGTGTCGACGGAGTTGCACGCAGTGCCTGCGCACGCACGCCGTGCTCAGCAAGCACCACGTAGACGTGTCAGCTGGCAGCGCACCAGTTGTGCTCTCTGTCTGCGCTTTTGAGCGCCTCTAGCACCTCAATCTGCGAGTTTATGCAACGCAAACCAGGGGAAGCTCAGCGTTAGCGCCGGGATGCGCCGGGATGCGCGGGGATGCGGCGTGCGTGGGGCGTTGCGCGCACCTCGATGAGCGCCGCCTGGTAGTACTTGTTCTTGTCGTCTGTGCGGATGATCTTTACGGCGACTCGTTCGTTCTCTTGCCGGTCCCAGCACTCCAGTACCCGCCCGAAGGTGCCTGCGCGGGGCGAGGCGGTGAGGGCGGGGGGTGTGGCGGGGCGGCAGAAGGTGTGCGAGGGTGAGGGAGGGGGGCGGCAGAACACGCTCAAGGGGCTGTCTTCCTCCGCAAAGCTATGCAGAAGCTCTGAGGGCGCTACTGGCGCGCGAGCCCGGCGCAAGCGTGGGCGTGGTGCAATGGGAGCGAGGCTAGCAACCGGGAAGGCACAGGCGTGGCGCATCTGTGGGGCCTGCGCGAGGTGCCCAAGAAGAGCTCGCTTGCGTGCCTTCGCCCATCTTGGACAGAATCTTGTCTACGCCCGGGGTGCCCACGGCCGCGTGAGTGGCGTGGCGAGGCGCGATACGCGGGGGCGACGGGCGAGAGGGCGGCGCCGGGATTCGAGAAACCAAGTTCTCGGGGCAACGGGGCAGTTCACGCAAGCCGCCACGCGCGGCGACCGGGCGGGCACGCACAGCGCGTGTGCTCCAAGCTCTCGCCCAGCTCGTAGACCAAGTGGCCGTCCTGCGGTGGTGCGCCACGTCAAACGGTGTTGCGTCAGCTCCGGACCCAGTCCCACACCACGCCGCCGCCGCCCTTTGGGACGCATTCGGCTCCGCCGCCGCGTGCCTTGTCGTCTGAGCGCAAAGGCGGCGACAGCGGCGGCGGGTGGCGCGAGGAGCCGGTGGCGCGGCCACTGGTTGACGGAAGCTCCTCCCCGCCTCGCTCCCGGCTGCTTCCCCGCGTACGCTGCCGCGCCTGCAGGCCAGCGCGAGGCGCCAGCCGCGTCAGCAAGCGCACGGTCGACATGCAGCTGTGCGTACCTCATCTTCACGTGCCTCGTCGCGCTCGCGGCCGCGCTTCACGCCTGCTCGTGTCCTCCCGCTCGCCTCTCCGCCGCCTGTGGACCGCTCCATCACTGCACCTTAGGCTGACATTGCACTTGCGCGAGAGCAGCTGCTGCGACAGGCTCGCCGGCGCGAGTGATTTTGAATTTACGTGTCGCAGTGTCGGACTGAAGGACTGTCGCCGCTGTGACGTGTCGTGGAGCGGGACGTCCCAAAACCCCAAAAGTGAAATCGACCGTTAGGCGTCAGACGCTGCGGCAGGCCCCCCGCGTCTTAGCGGGAGTGCAAGCAACATCCAGTGCCGTTTCTGCCTTGCTACCGTCGTGCCTGGACCGTCGTCGTGACGTCGTCAGCTTCAACAATCATCTCGTGATCTTCAGAGCTGGTGCTTGGGTCCAGGCGCATCCGCAAGAGCCACGCCCATCAGATGGTTTGGCTGTGAGTGGAGTCTGCGACAGCACAATATCGCCGCGGCAGCACAAGAATCGAAATTGCGCCTTTTGGTACATACATAAGCGGGCCCGCTGGGGCGTCCTCAGGTGGATAGCGCGGAGCGGTGGCACGCTTTGCAATACAAGTGCGCACTCTCTGGCAACGTGGTTACTAGGTACCACGCAGCGTAGCTTGCTACGCGGGCGTGTCACAAAGACGCAGGCGTGGTCCGTACGGGCCACACTGTGGCGGTGGGCGGAGTCGCGTCCCAACCTGCCGTCACCCTGTTAGTCATTGGTTTTAGACTTCAAATTGCGCACACCGTCGCCCCCGGCGAACTCGTGTCACCCGCAGTGCAGCGCGACGCAGCCCGCTGCACCCGCCGCGTGCGCTGCAGTGCGCTGCGGCGGCTGCGGCAAGTGGTGGCACGTGCAGCGGCGCCCTAACCCTGGTGGTGATCGCCAGCCGCCGCCAGCCTGTGCTCCTCCCCGCGCCCCACGGTCCAGGCGCACACACACTCAGGTGGGGGCGCGTGCGAAGGGCCACTCCGGTGCCACCGCGTCCGCCTCGGCACCTCCCCCTTTTCGGGTGCCGCGCGTGGCCGCGCAACCATGCACCGGGCGAAAGTCCCCGGGCGCCCAGGCAGAGAGTGCCAGCCCTCGCGGGCAGGACCCCTGTGCGCGCGCAGCACACGGGCGGAGACGCGTGGAAACACGGGGAGCTCGCCGCGCACGCGCAGGGCAGCTCGCCATCCGCAACAGTCATGTGGCCAGTGGGACGCCGCGAGGCAACCCACCAACAGAACGGGGCTTACTCTCGCGCACGCCGGCCCACTCAGTGCGTAGCACTGACCCCCACCTAGCGCCCCGTGCGCAGGTGTTCCCTCGCCCGCTGCCTGTGGCTCACGCATGGAGCTTAGTCGGCCTCGCACACCAAGGCGGGCACCAGTGAAGGGGTAGGCAAGGTCCACCATGGTTTCTACACACGCGGTGAAGCTGCCGCTGCCGCTCTCGTTGGTGCTGTTGCTGTTGCTGTGTTCTCTTCTGGCAAACGGGGGCGTCATTCCGAAGCTGATCCACCAGACCGTGCGCAGCAAGGCGAACCTGTCGTGCGAAGAGATCGCAAACGTGGAGTCGTGGAGGGCGCTGAACAGGGACCACGTGCACAGGTTGTGGGACGACCAGGAGCTGCTGGTGTTCGTACGAACACACTACCCGGGGCTCTCCCCGCTGCCCTTTGAGCACTATTTGACGGGCACAGAGCGCGCGGACGTCTTCCGACTGCTCGTGCTGCACACTTTGGGTGGGATCTACGCCGACATTGATGTGGAGTGCGTCCAGCCCATACGGCAGTGGCCGATGCGCCCGCAGGCGCTCACGGTACTCGGTGTGGAGTACTATAGCTTTATGAAAGACAACCCCAAGCTCATCAACTGGGTGATGGCGGCTGCGCCGCATCAGCCTATCTTCCGCGCCGTTCCGCGGCTGCTCAAAGATTCCATTGTGCGCGAATTCTTCGCGCTCGCACGCAGCCAGCAGAACCTGACTACGGAGCGGTATACGGGGGGCATCGTCGCTCGAACGGGACCGGACCTGTTGAGCGCGGCTGCAGACATTTACCTACGGCTACACAACAGCAGCCTGGCAGCCATGCAAGAGCGCGAGGTTGACGCTCGAGAGGACGGCTTGCTGGTTGGATCGCTGCAAATCCTGCCGCGCACGCTGTTTGGATCTGGTTGGGAAACCAAGCGCGGCAGCACGTGCCAACGGATGGCTGCGATGATTCCCAGCGCTCTGATTTGCCACCAGTACTGGGGTCAGTGGAAGTTCAAGCACTGGGAGCGTAGAGTGCTGAACTACTCGTGCCCGCAGCCGGACCTGAGTGCGCCGCCTGCCACGGTGGAGGAGGGGCGCCCGGGCATGTAAGTGCAAGCTGTGTTGTATTGTGTCAATTCTAAGCACGCTGTACAGTCTCTGCAGAGCGAGTGCGCGCAGCCCTCAGGCCACCAGCGGCGCCAGCGGCACTGCAGGCGGGCCCACCAAGAATGCGCTCGGGTTGATGGTCACCGATTGTGTGCAGTCGCTCGTCTTGAAGATGCCCACCAGGCGGTCTGCAAGCTCGAACATGTTGTTCCTACGTAAACACAAGGGCGAGCGGTGAGCGCGCGTCGTGCCAGCGCTACAGCCACGGCGTACCGCAGAGAGATGATGATGAACTGCGCGTCGCGCGTGCGCTGCAAACGGCGGCAGGACGCGCCGTCAGCGCCGCTGACACGCAGGAGTGCCTGCACTGCGCGCACCTCCTTAATGTAGTGCGCCACGATGCTGACATTCTTGAAATCCAGAGCCGCGTCAATCTCATCCATCACGTACAGCGGCGTGGGCTTGTAGTGGTGCAGCGCGAAGACGAGCGCCAGCGAGCTGAGCGTCTTTTCTCCGCCAGACAGGTTGGCGATGTTCTTCCAGCTCTTCTTGGGCGGGCGCACGCTAAACACGATGCCCTCGCTGAAGGGGTCGAGGCTGTCAACCAGCTCCAGCTCCGCGTCGCCTCCCAGCGTGATCATCTGGTACATCTCCTTGAGACGCAGGCTGATTGCGTTGAAGCCAGCCATGAACTCGTCCAGGCGCTTCTTGCGCAGCCCGTCATGCTCTTGTCGCGCGGCGTCGCGTCGCTCGGTGAGCGCGCGCAGCTCGTCTGCGCGGCGGCAGTACTCCTCCTCCTTTTTGCGCCAGGCAAGGATGGAGGACATGTCCGGCCGAAGGGTGGCCAGCTCCGCCTCTAGCAGGGTCACAGCCTCCATGGCCGCGTCGCTGGTTTGCTCGGCCAGCTCCGCGTCGCTAAGCAGCGGCGGCAGCTCGGCGCCGGCACCCTCAGCCTCTGCGCGCTCTTTGCGCACGGCCGCCAGCTTCTTGTCCCAGTGCTTCGCCTTGTCGGCGTTTTCCTTCAGGTCTCGGCTGAGGTCCTCCATCTTGGCACCAATGTCAACCTCGACGCTGCGGATGAGCCCCAAGGCCCTCTTGGCCTCCTCGTGGGAGGCCTTGAGCGCAGCCAGCGAAGCCGTCTTGGCTTCCAGCAGGCTCTGGGTGCTGTTGAACTGCTGCAGCACGGCGGCGGCCGCTTCCTCCAGCTGCGCAAAGCCAGCCTTTTGGTGCTCAGTGTCGGCGGCGAGCTGCGCGCGCTCAGCCACAGCCTCCTCCAGCGACTTGACCAGCTTCAGGGCCGCCTTGTCGGCCGCTGCCGCGTTGGCGCGGCGGGCGGCCGCGTCCGCGCCGGCGTCCTCGATCTCACGCGCCAGGCGCGCGACGGCTGCGCGCGCGTTCTTCAGCTTCAGCCCGCCGGCGTCCTCCATCGCCTTGCGCAGCTGCGCAGCCTTGGCGTGCAGTCCGGCGGCGCCGCGCTTCACCTCTGCGAGCGCAAAGACGGCTGCGTCGAGCTCCTTGCGCACCTCCTGCAGGCGCGCGGCGTCATCGGCGCTGGGCGCCGCCGCGCCATCCAGGGCGGCCAGCTGGGAGCGCAGGTCCGCAGCCTTGGCGCGCAGGGAGGTGACGGCCAGCGCCAGCTTAGGCAGCTGCCGCTCCGCAGCCTGCAGCGTCTCCTCCGCCGCCACGGCGCGCGCCGCGGCAGCCTCCGCCTGTGCTGCGAACGCGTCGGCCGCCTTGCTGGCCGCCTGCCACTGCTGCGTGGCCGCCTGCAGCGCCTGCTCCGCGTCCGCAGCCTCGCCCGCAGCCGCCAGCCGCGGCGCGGCTGAGCCCGTCTGCATGCGCCCGCCGCGCGGCGTGGCGCCGCCGCCGGACATTGTGCCGCTGCTCTCGATGAGCTGACCCTCCAGCGTCACCACGCGCCGGAAGCGCTGCGCCGTGGCAGAGCCGTACGCGATGCGGCTCGCCTGCTCCATGTCGACCGCCACCAGCGTGTTTTTCAGCGCGTAGTAGAACGCCACACGCAGGCGCGCTTCCGCCGGCTTCACCAGGTCGAGCAGCCGAGGCACGCCCTCAGGCACATCCACCGCCGCAACGCTCGCCTCGTCCACCAGGCCCTTCTGGCGCTCCAGGATTAGGAAGGTGGCCACGCCCAGCTTGCGGCTGCGCAGCAGCTCCACGCACTTTTGCGCATCCTCGGTGGTCTCAACCACAATGTGGTCCAGCGCCGCAGCGGCAGTGCTCACAGCCACGTCATACTTGGCGTCGATGGCGCCCAGGTCGCCCAGGCGGCCCAGGATGCCTGGGATTGCGCCGGACTGCTTTGCGGCAAGGAGCGCTTTGATGATGACGCTCTTGCTGCTGGCGTCGGCAGAGGCACTCTTGCGCTCCTCCATCTTGCCGCGGCTGCTCTGCAGGGTTGCGCGCGCGGCCGCCTCGCTGTGGCGCGCGTCGGCCTCGTCCTTGCGCGCGGCGAGCGCGGCAGCCTTGTGCTGCGCCAAGCTCTTCTGCAGCTTGCTCGCCTCCGCCTCGGCGGCGTTGGCGTCAGCCTCCGCCTGCGCTGCGCCGGCGCGCGCCTCCACCGCGCGGCGCTGCGCCTTGTCAGCCTTGCCGGCCAGGAGGTCCCGCTCTGAACGCGCCACGTCGCAGCGCCCCTGCGCCTCCGCAATGCGAGCCTCCCAGGGCGCCAGCTCACCCTCCACGCCGTGCAGCTGCGCGCCCAGCTCCTTGAGCTCGCCGGATAGGCCGGAGAGGAGCGCCTCCAGCTTGGCATCCTCCGTGCTGAGCTGCTGCTCAGCCGTGTCGCGCTTGGCTTCCAGCGCCGGCACCTCCGCGGCCAGCTGCTGCGCCTTGGCCTGCAGCTCGGCGCGGCGGGCGGTGTCCGCAGCGACGCGCTCGTCCAGCTTCTTGGCCTTTGCGCGCGCGTGCTTCAGGTCTTCGCGCGCCTTGATGTCCTTGCGCTCAAACTCCTTGAAGTCACGCTGCGCCCGCTCCAGCTCGCGGGCGATGGAGTCGTGCTCCTTGACGCCGGCGCTGTGGCGGGCCTCGGTGTCGGTCACGGCAGCGGTGAACTCCTTGTGCTTCTCGCGTTCGTGCGCCAGCTTCGCCTCCAGGTCGCCCTTGTTGGCCTCGATCTTGGCCACGTTGGCGGTGGCCTCGCCAAGGAACAGCTGGAACAGGGTGCCCCGCCACGCCAGCAGCTGGCGCTCCTTCTCCACAAACGCCTCAGCCTCAGCTTTGGCGCCATCCAGCGACTCCCGGTCCTTCTCAACAACCTTGAGACGCTGCACCTGGCTCACGCGCGCCTCGTTCAGCTCCTCCAGACTGCGTGGCGAGTCAGGCGGTGCAAGCAAGAGTGACCAGTGTGTGCAAAGCGTGCGCACGTTTTGGAGCCAGCCTCGATGGCCTCCACATACTTGTTGGAACCAATGATGTCCTCCAAATACTCAAGCAGCCCCTCGTCGTGAGGCCCCTGGCTCTTAGGCTTCATCATGCTGATCTGCTCAACCTCACCCTGCGGAGCACACGCGGGCGAGGCCAGGCGCCAGCGACGGTCAGAGCGCCGCGGATACGCGCATGTGCAAGCGCATTGCGTGCGCGAGTCGCGAGGGTGTGAGGAGTTTTTGAGTTATGCGTTTGGGGCCTGCGTGCCTGGAGGATGAGGAAGCGGTTGTTGTCCAGGTCCACGCCCTTGGCCTTGAAGACGTCGGTGACCTCGGTGAAGTTGGAGGTTCGCCCGTTGAGGAGGTACTTGCTGGTATTGTTTGAGTGCGCCTCGCGCCCAACCACCAGCTCGCTGCCGGGCACCACTGAGAAGCCCTCCGGGTCCTCCTGAAAGACCTGCAGCCTCAGCGGCGCAGCGGTGCAGGAGCGCAGGCGCGTCCGCGACGCACCGGGTCGTCCGTGATTTCGTGGAAGTGCACCGACACGCGCGCGTACTCCAGCGCCTGGTGCTTGCTGCTCGTGTGGATGAGCTCGCTCACCTTGTTGAGGCGCAGCTGCGGGCGGCGACGCGCGAGCGTGAGCGGCCGGGACGCGCGAAGCGAGCCCGTTAGGGCGACCCAGTCTCGGCCCGCGCCGTGCCTGCTTGGCGCGCTTGCCGAACACGAACAACAGCGCGTCAATCACGTTGCTCTTGCCGCTGCCGTTGGGGCCAACCACCGAGGAGAAGGACTGCGGGAGCGGGCGCAGTGAGCATGACAGCTGCGCTTGGCGGGCTTTGCGTTCCGTGAATGCCTCGCGCATGCGCTGCGCTGCGCGGGCGGCCCACCGCCGTGGCGCGCACGCAAGGCCGTCCACAGCAGCGCAACGTGCGCGTGCCTTGTGGAAGGGGCCAATGCGCTGCGCGCCCGCATAGGATTTGAAGTTCTCCAGCACCATCTCCTTGATGACCAGCCGCTGGCGTGGCTGCGCCATGGCCTCACCCATTGCTCGAGCCGGCACAGACTCGCTGAGCGGCTAGAATCTGCGCTATTTTCGTCGAACGGTCGAACATTTGTTCGATTTTGTTCGATACTTCGTTCTGCGTGGTCAGCACGTCCCCCTCCTCCAATACGTTAGTCGTTTGGGTGTCGCCACGGTGCGTAAGTCGCGCACTTTGCGATCTGGCGCCACGCGCCACGGGCCGTGGTGCAGCGACCGCCGCCGCGCCGCGTATCTATCTGGGATGGCAAATATGGGATCCGTGACAATTATAAGCTTATTATAAGCGTTTTTGCGGCTTGGCGGCTATAAGTTGCCTTATATTTAGAGGTCTACTAACGCGGTAGAACGCGGGGCGAACAGCTC
>Ga0208951_1000305_pt1 | contig 22483 bp, 26 predicted proteins | sample GreLakmeMI27MSRF_FD_187702 | JGI IMG/M metagenome (GOLD analysis project Ga0208951, IMG submission 187702) | Freshwater lentic microbial communities from great Laurentian Lakes, MI, USA - Great Lakes metaG MI27MSRF (SPAdes) | ecosystem: Environmental > Aquatic > Freshwater > Lake | place: Great...
GCCCGCCGGGGCACGTTTCTCAACCCCCCGTCCTCAGGCGGAGGAGCCTGCCGCCGACGAGGAGGGCGAGGAGGGCGAAGAGGAGGAGGAGGAGGAGGCGCCGGCGGTACGTATGAACCACTCTGCCGCGAGGGCCATGTGTTCTTGTCCCACCCCTGGCGCCCCTCCGCCCGCGATCGCGCACCGCGCGCACCCTGCGGCTGCTGCGCGAGGAGCGGCGGCGGCGCAGCGCGGTTGCGAGAGCGACGTGGCGCGGCGTGAGGCTGACGAGCGAGGCCCCGCGGTGCTTTCTGTGGCAGAGCAAGAAGCGCGCCGCCGCCACCAAGAAGAAGGTTGACGAGGATTTCGAGGAGGACTTCGGTGCGCGAACACACGTGTGCGAGCGCCTGTGCTCTCCGCTTACCCGCGTTGGTGCGCCTGGCAGAGGACGACTCCGATGACGACTTCGATGAGGAGGAGGACGACGATGAGGACTTCAAGCCCGCCAAGAGCAAGAAGACCAAGAAGTGAGTGTCGGGCCTTCCCGCAGCGCGCGCAAGTTCCACCTGCGATGCAGCTTCTCTGGTGCGCCTTATACTGCGAGGGCCGGTGACACAGACGCAAGCCTGTCTGTTTGTTTGACATTCCATTCACTGCCAGTCTCGCACGCACCCCCGTCCCTGCGTCGCACAGCCAGAGTTCGCTGTAGTAAACGGCGGCGGGAAGCAACTCACCGCGTGTTGGCTTTTTGCTTTGTCGTACACACACGCGTGCGCCTACGTCTTCGCGTCCGGTGCGTGCACGGCCGCAGTGCCGCGCGTAGACGGCACAGCGAGGCCCGAGCGTGTGTTCGCCTGATCCCTTTTGCCGCCATTGTGTGCTGCGCTTGAGAAACACTCACATTGCCGCGCCTGCGCGCCACCTGCGGCGCAGATACCTGTACCTGCCTGAGACGTACACTTGCAGTCATGGCAGACGGTGCGTTGTGTCGCCGCTGCGTGCGCTGGCGCGCCACCCCCACTCGCGCGCCGCAGCTAGACTGGCCCGTGGCTGCACTGCGCCCCGAGTCGCGACACGCGCGCCTCGCAGCCGTGTTTGACGCGCGCGCTCGCAGACGCGCCTACCAAGGAGGAGGAGGAGGAGGAGGAGGAGGCGGTGCGCACTCCGCCCTGCGCTCAGCTCACCGCGCGGGCTCACCCTGGCCCGCAGGGCGAGGAGGAGGAGGAGGATGGCGATGGTGAGGAGGAGGAGGAGGAGCCGCTTCCCAAGAAGGCCAAGCCTTCGACTGGCGCAGGTCCAAGCAAGCCCGCCAAGCTGGCCAAGAAGAGCAGCAAAGGTGAGGAGGATGACTCGGACGTGGAGATCGTGGACAACCTTTCCGGAGACGAAGTGGACGAGCGGCTCATCATCCCAGGGGGACGCCGCACGCGCCGCGCAGCGGCTGTGGCGCCTCCCAGGTACACCTACGCCCCCCCTAACACGGGCGACCTGGATGACGATGACGATGACGCGTAAGCTGCGGAAGAGTGGCAGCAGCTCCAGAGATCATCAAATGACTTGTGTCAAAACTCACACGCAGATACGAAGCTTTACAAACGAGCAACCACCACGGTGATGTCGTCAGTGCTCCCTTCACGCACAGCCTCCTCCGCCATAGCTTTACCAAGCGCTTTGAGCGTCGCCGCGTCTGCATCGGGCGGCAGCGCAGCGCACAGTTGCGCCACGCGCTCGTTGGTCAGCCCCCCGCCGCCGCCGCGCTGCTCGTTGGCGTAGAGCCCGTCGCTGGAGAGCACCAGCACCGCGCCGCTGCCGAGCTTGGCGTCTACCAGCTGCACGTGGGGTTCGGCAGTGACCCCAAAACCGGAAGCGTAATCATCTTGAGCGGTTCCATAGCCCTCGAACTCCCCGCTGGCTTTCATATAAGCGTCTCCAAAGGCGCGAGATAGCGCCAACAAACCCCCCACGCGCCACGTGCTTCCTATATACTGCACGAGAGGCTCTGCGCAGTCCATCAGTTGAGCAAGCGCCTCAAAACGCGTGCGCAATGCGCACGCACTCTTCGGGTTTGGGTTGCGCAGCTCAATGCGATACCGCTCATCCTCATCTTCGGGAACGTGGTCGTAAGAGAGCTGCGTCGCTGCGCCCCCTTGCACCAACACCGCGCGCGCGTCGCCCACGTTAGCGCACAACAGCGTGTCCTCGTACACGAGTGCGACCAGGCCAGTGGAGCCGCACATCGGTCCACCCACGCCTCGAGCTCCCATGCCCATGAAGCCCTGTGGAGCTAGCAGCGTCTTATCCGCTTCTAGGAAAGCTGCGCCTATGGACTGCGGTGGGAGTGAGCAGAAAAGGCGGAGGATATGGAGGGCTTCAGCGTCGTGTCGCACCTTTGCAGCCGCTGCCTGCTTGAAGGTACCAGCAAGCACGGCAGCCATGTTTTGCGTGAGCCATTGCGCGGTGGCAAAGCCGCCGTGACCGTCGAAGACGCCCAGGTAGGCGGCAGAGCCACCGTCCTTGAGCTTGAGCGTCTGCTGTGCAAAGCGGTCCTCGTTCTGCTTACGGCTCGTGCTGCGCACGCGTCAGCCATGCTGGGCCGCTGAGCTGCAAGGCGCACCCTTGCTGCGTGTGCGTGCCAACGACGAGGGCGGGCGCGACTGAGGCGCGAGGTGCGATGGGTCTACGCAACGTGCGACGCGACGCAGGCGCCGCGAACGGTGTGGCGTGCGGCCGTGACGCGCGCAGCGCCATGACACCGCACGCGAGCGCTGTAATGACCGACGCGCAGGCGGGACTGGCAGTCCGCCCCGCCTGTGGCATGCCAGAGCAGCCTCCCCCCTCGCAATGTCAGCCCGCCAGGCCGGCCCCGCGGCCGCGCGTCTGTTCGAGGAGCTGCTCCGTCGCAGTCCGAGCTCCCACCCGCTGCTCAAGGGCAAGGTTCTGTCTGCGCTGGTGCTGCCCAGTCGCCCCTCAGACAAGTTCGTGGAGGTGGACCCCGGCTTCAAGGGCACCTTCTCGCTGTTGCGGTCAGAGCTGGGCCCACAGGGCGCGCGCACGGTGGCTGGCGACCACCACCCGCTCGCCGTGGAGCACTTAGAGACCCCGCTGGGCGAGATGGGGCTCAACGGAGACAAGGCGCGCGAGGCGGAGCGCATGGAGTGTGTGTGGCAGGAGATCAGGGCTGCGCAGGCGACTGGTGGAGTGGTGCAGGTGAGAGCTCATGCTCAGGGTTCGCGCTCCCTACTGCCGAGTCTCTAACCTGCGCGCGCCTAGGGGCGGGTGCTGAACCCGGTGAACGGGGGCTTCGCGGTGGGGCTGGCCGGCCTGGTGGCCTTCCTGCCGGCTGGGCGCGCAAGGCAGGCGGTGGCTGCGCCTGCAGGATCCCTGCAGCTCTTCGAGGTGGTGGCGCTCACCGACGAAACACGCAACGTGGTGCTGTCCGCCGCGCCGCCCTGGCGCAGCACGGAGGCCCGACCTGCGTTCGACATGGGCCGGTTGCGCCTTCGGGGAGGACCGACTCCGTCGGCGCCGCCCCGCGCGACGCCCCGCGCAGCGGCCAGGGCGTCCAGGCCTGCTCCCAGCGCGCAGGGGGGTGAGAGGGGCAGGGAGGGTACACCAGCGAGAGCGCCCCGCGTGACTGTGACGCGCGCCGCCCGCGCGATCGACCCGGGGGCGCACACGGAGACAGCCGCGGAGCCTGCGGCCGCGGCTGCCAAGAAGCCCCGCAAGCCGCGCGGGCGCAAGGCGAAAGCCGAGGAGGCGTCAGCGCAGAAGAAAGAATGACCTGAGGTTGACAACCAACTCCTTTGACACGCCAGCTCCTCACCCGTGCACTGCGAACACGTGCAGTCGCGGCAGGCGCGCTTTGAGTGCCTGCGGCGCGCGCGTTGCCTGCTCCATGGCGGTACATCCTTTGACATCGAGCGTGTGCAGCGTCGCGCTGCAGGCACTCTGCAGCGCGTGGATCACCGCGTCGGTGACGTGCGTGTTGCCGTGAAGGCTGAGCCATTCCAGGGTTGGTGCTCGGAGGAGGAGAGGCACAAGAGACGCGTCTGTGAGCTGCGGACACCACGTAAGGTTCAGCCAGCGCAGCCGGCTGGGCTGCAGAGCGCCCAGGTGTGCGTCTTCCAGCTTGGACAGGCCGCAAAGGTCCACTTCCTCCAAAAGGTGTAGAGGCGCGAGCGCCTTGGCCAGCGCCGGGCCTCCGTGCTGCGAGTTGCTGTACAAACGTAGGCTGCGCAGCTTGGCGCAGCCGCCCAGAGACTGCAGCGTCGCGTCGGTGAGACCCAGGCAGCGGGTGAGGTCCAGGCTGGTGAGAGAGGGGGAGAGCGCGCTGAGCGGCGGCCGGACCAGTCCTTTGCACCCAGACAAGTTCAGCGTGTCTAACTCCAGGCCCTGCGCCACCAGCGCGCGCACAGCCGCGTCCGTCACACGCACATTCCAATACAGCGACAGGCTGCGCAGCCGGGGGCAGCGCTGAGCGAGCGCAACCACCGCATCGTCGCCAACGGCCTGAGTGGCTGCCACGCACGCCTCAGTAAGCGCGCTGCGCAGCACCGCGACTGCGTGCGGCTCTCACCGTTGAGGTTCACCGACTGCAGGCTGGCGCAGGCGACGGCTGCGATGTCGGAGTCGCTCACTCCACGTGAAAACTCCAGGCTCAGTCTCTCCCACACCGCCGCGCGGCTGGACGCGATGCAACGCAGCGCACGACCAGCCTGCGGATGGCCGTCCAGGTTCAGCGTGCGCCACAGCGACGGGTGCAATGCGTGGAGGCGCCACTCACGGCTTACGCACGCACAAACAAAGAGTTGCGCCAAGGGCAGCCGCGCGAAGAGGACAGGGATGGGCGAGGTGGACGTGGACATGATGGGGTGCGCGGAGGCTTGGACAGTCACCCGTGGCGGGACACCTGGATCGGATGGATGCCCAACCCCCTCCTAGGCCGCGGATGTCCGCGGGTGGCACGCCAGCACCGCGATACGTGTGGCGCGCGCGCGATGGAGGGCGAGGAATGGCGATGGAGGAGCACCAGAAACGGGGCGTGTGCGTTGTGCGTTCCAGTGTGTGCTTATTCCTTAGGGATGGACTCACTCTTAGTGAGAGAGAGAAAAGGGAGAGAAGAACAAGATGAAGGGAAAGGGATGAAGAAGAAGAGCAAGATTAACAGAAGGACATGAAGATGAGGGATGAAGAAGAAGTGGAGGAGAGATAGGCGGGCAGCAGTCACTCCTCCCAGTGATCCTATTCCGTCTGCGTGCTCGGTTGCATGAGGCGCCGGCGCTTCGCTATCGCGTCCCACAGCGCTTCCTGCAGCGCTGCAGCGCGCGCGAGCGGCTGGGGCGGGGCGCGGTGGGAGATGGAGTGCAGGGGCGGCCTGGCGGTGATTGCAGCCATGAGCGCTGCACGGGAGTCTGACACCCCCGCAACCAGCGGCTGCGGCACGGGCGCCGCTGTCGTCGCCGGCTGTTGCACAGCCGGCATGGCCGCGGGCGCGGATGCTTGCAGCTGGGCTAGGGTGCGCTTCTGCGGCAGCGGTGGCGGCGGCGGCGGCGGCGGCGGTGGCGCCACGGTCGGCGGCGACGCGGCTCGTGCAAGGGGCGCGGCGGGCGGCGGCGGCAGGGAGGCGGGCGGCTGAACGGCACCGCCGGAGAGGCCAGGCCAGGCGGCGGCAGAGACGGCAGCAGGCTCCTCAGGCTCCAGCACGGACGCATAGAAGAAGCGCAGCTCCTCCATATGCGCCAGGTACTGCTGCACCACAGGGAGTAGCGACTCCCCGCTGAGCATGCGCCGCTTCAAAGCATTCAAAAAGCTTGCATTGTGGCGCGTCTGCTCGTTCAGCAGCTGCTTGCACACAGCAGAGCGTGCCGACGCACGCAGTAGATCCTCTCGAAGAGCAGCGCGTCGCTGAACAGCGCGCTGCTGCGTCACGGCCGCGCTCTGCGGCTGCTGGCGGAGGGAGCTCATGGTGACGCAGGCGGTCAAGGGGAAGAAGAAGTGCTGTGGGCGCTAGGGCGGGCCCCGCCGCCGCTGCGCATCACAGCACCACCCCGCCGCCGCGCATCACAGCACCACTCGCGTTGTACGAGTTCTTCCTTACCCCTGGCAGCCTCCGCGAGCGCGTATCGTGGGATGGTGACACGCGTAGTGCTGTGGTGCTGCGCAGCCGCGTCGTATCAAAGTCGTCGCTGATTGAACGGGGCCTGCTACGTCCGCCTCTTCGATAATCGCTCCGCCTCGTGTATCGCTCGCCGTTCCAGCCAGGAGCATCATGCCAGCCATTTCCTGGCAGCTGTACGCCATACTTTCCCAAGCCCAAGTAGCTTCTTCTCGGCGTCTGCTGACTCCACACGTGCCGCCACTCGCTCATCCCCCACGCCCCGTGCAGCTCCTCCGCCGCGCGTCCGATGCGCGCACAGGTGCTGCTCCTGTTGCTCGCGTGTGTGCTTCGCCCCGCCTGGGCTGGCTTCGCCGCCGACTGTGCCACGCTGGCATCCATGAGCGACGCCCAGCTGGACGCACTGTACGCATCGGCCTCGAGCAACGTCAGCCTGCCCGTGGAGGGCGCATGCTACGCCGGCTGCATCCTTCCGGGCCACGGCTCAGCGCTGATGGCGCCCACGATGCAGCTTTCTTTCTGGTCCGGCAAATGCTTTAAGGCCAAGGGCGCCGTGGTCAACTTCGCCAACCCTGCGGTGCCAAACTTGACCCCAACGGTGCGGCACAGAGAGTGTGAACAGGAGGGTGGTGTGGCTTTCAGCTGACGCGGCGCGGCGCAGATCTTCGGCACGTACTATGCGGGCGCTAGCCTGTCCTCCGGCGGCGGCGAGGCGGTGCTGATCCGGTACCCCTACGACTTGGGGCAGGATGTGCGAGCGGCGAGCGTGACGGTTGGTTACTTCGGCACCGGCGCCACCCGGCTGGCGGACTTCAAGGACGAGGTGAGGCCGTTGGGCGGCGTGATGGGCGATGCAGGGGTGTGGCTGGGCTACACGTTCGTGGCCCGGGGAGAGACGGTGGAGGCTAGAGAGGTGCCCCATCTGGCGCTGCGCTTTGCACTCAAGCGCCTCTGAGGGAAGGAGAGCTGGGAGGCGGTAGTGGTGTAGAGTATGCTGATGCTGTCAGGCGTGTGCCGGCTGCAGCGAGCACGCCGCCAAAAGGTAGGTCCAGAAGCTCGGGAAAAACAGGTTTGACCTCCCGTGTCTCATTGCAAAGGGTCAGCTCCGTCCATCAGGGCGGTGGTTCCTCGCAGCCTCGCCAAGAAAACTGTGGTTCAAACGAGCAGGAGCGTGTGGCCAGTGGCGCTTCCATCAAGAGCTATTCCATCCCCTTGTGCCCCGTTAGAGCGGAGGCCAGCACCAGAGCTGATTGCTCATCGGCCCAGTCGTCGGCGACCCGAAGCTCGTCAGTGGTCAGCAGTGCAAAGGGGGCCTCGCGGCGCAAGCAGAAGCAGCACACAACGCCGCAGCGCACCCGGCACAGCGGCAGCGTGCGGCACAGTATATTCACTTGCTCAACGTCGCGCCAACAAAGAGAGGTAGGAGCCACCAGGTCGCGTAGGCTCGCCTTGTCAGCCGTAGCGGCAGACTTCAGCCACTGCAGACGATGAACACATCTATCCTTCCGCTGATAACCACGCCAGAGAGGTCCGCAGACAGCAGGTTGCCCTTGGCGCGCACGCAGGCCGCGCGAAGCAGCGCCAGAGCGAGGGCATATGAAGTCAGGAAGCGAGGGTTGACGCCGCAGCCGACACTCAGATCAACGCGTGTCCAGAAGCTGGCGTCCTCCAGGAACGAGCGCCAGCCGCGGCACACCTCGCGCGCGCGCAGGCGTTCGTCCAGGGGCAGCAAGGGAAGGACCAGGAGCACAACCTCAGACGGCAGCCCAGTAGCGGGCTGGGGCACGCCCGCGCGTGCCGCGAAGCTCAGCCGCATGCGCATGTGGCTCGGCTGCAAGTGTGGGAGTGCAGCGAAGAGGCGAGGGCGACAGAGAGTGCGCGTCTTCGTCGTTCGTCTCTTCGATTGCACGCCGAATACCTTTACCAGCACTCCGTGCGGCAGCAAGACAGCTATTGTGCAGCACGAGAGCGGGCGCGGTACCGCTGGGCGGAGTGGAGGACTTGTGGCCAGCCGGAGCATAAGAGTGGAGACATGGGGTAGTTCGTTGATATCGATCCCTAGGTATCGCGATTTAGGTGCGATCATACCTCTCGCATGCTAAGCGAGCGCTCTACCATCTGAGCTATGTCCCCTGTGGTTGGTTTACTGCCATCTCTGCAACTTTCTCCTCATCATATACAGACACAAATCAAAAAACAAAGATTTCTTATCAAGCGAGATGAAAAGCTATCGAGATCGCGGTGGTGGTCCCGCGGTCCCGCGGTCCCGCCTGCGCGCCAGTTCTCCTCCCTCCGCGCTCTCCGTCTCCGCCGCTGCATGTCCGCCCCCCCCGAGGCTGCGCCCCCGCGCGCCGCTGCGCCTGCGCGGCTGAACGTGGGCGCTCCTCCTGAGCAGACCGCGCGCGAGAAGCTGAGCGAGGAGGCTCTTGCTCGAGCTCAGCTGGCGGCGCAGCGCTCGAGCTCGAGCGACGAAGAACAAGCGAAAGCGCCGCTCGCGGCGGCGCGCTCGCCCCCGCGCGCACCTTTCGCGCTTCCCCCGCGGGCCGCGGCTGCGCTGCGCCGGGCGCGCGAGCAGCCGGCGTCTGTGTCGTTGCTCCAGGCTGCCGCTGGGCTGTCGCTGCTCACGGCGGTTGCGCTGCTGCGACGCCGTCGGCGCCGCCCCGCGCCGCCGCCGCCGCACCGGGACTGGTCCGACTCCGAGGTCAGCGCCTGGGAAGACGAGGAGGAGGTCCTGGAAGAGCAGGAGGAGGCGGCCCCACCCCCTCCGGCTCGCTTGCCCCCGCTACCCCTGCTGCTCCAACCTCCCACTCCCGGCGACAGCCTTCCCCCTTCGCCGCGCTTCAGCAGCCTGGAGCTGCGCGGCGGCATCCTGGGGCGGGTGCTCTGCTGCGGCGCGCTGCGCGCCCGCCAGGAGGCGTCCACGCTCTGGAAACCAGGGTACTTCATCCTCACAGCCTCCTCTCACCTGCTGCGCTTCCCAGCCGCCACAGGCCTTCAGCAAGGCGCGTGCCTGGGCAGCCTGTCTGTGCGGGGAGGGTGCACGGTAGCCACGGCTGCGCCCTTGCGCCTGGGTGTGGCCTCCTTTGCAGTGCACGGCCTTCCAGGGGGCACTCTCCTCTTCGTGGCGCGCAGCGAGGCGGCGGCGCGGCGATGGGTGGCTGCTCTGGAGGCGGCCGGGTGCAGCTACAGCGGCGCGTGGGCGCTGCCCGGGGCGCTTGCGCTGGCCGACGGACTGGCGGAGTGGCAGACGGCGGAGGCGCACGCCCGCGCGGGCGGCACCAACCAGCAGGCGGCAGATGCGGAGGATGCGGAGAATGCGGATCTGGACGACTCTGGGCTATCGCCCGAGTACTGGCCAAAGGCTCCGGGAGTGGCAGCCACCCGGCTGTCTGAGCTGCGCCAGCTGGCAGCCGGCGGCATGCGCTTCGAGCGTCAGCACGCCGCCATCCGCGCCGCCGCGGCGGGGGTGTGCGCCACCGTGGAGGTGCACACGACGCGCTGCCGCCTGCAGGAGGGTCGCCCGGACGAACAGGCGAACCCGCTGCTCGCAATCGTAGACCGCGGCCACGACGATGCCCACCAGCACTCCGCGCTGCAGCTGGCGCTGGTCCGTGCAGACGAGGCGGAGGCGACGGCTGCCGAACGCGTGCATGCTGCACAGACGGCGCTCATGGCGGCAGCCGAGCAGGCGCGTGCGGTGCGTGCGGAGCGAGCTGCTGCCAATGAGGCCATCCAGGAGGCGACAGCGGCGGCGCTGCGCGACGCCATTGCGGCTGTGGATGCCACCGATGCGGCTGCCGGGTGCCAGGTGCCGCTCGAGGAGGCGCCTGAGGCGTCCCTCCTGGAGCAGCTTCGCTGCGCTGCTGCGCGGCTGGCGCACCGCGCGGCCCAGGCTGGCGCTGGCGAGCTGCGCGCTGCTGGTGACGCGCGAGCTGCGGCGGCGCGCGGCACGGCAGAGGCGCGCTTGGAGCGCGCCAAGGCCGAGGGCGAGGGCGACCTGCAGCGCCTGCGCGCGGCGCTGGCCGAAGCGCAGGAGGCTGCGGCTGCCCAAAAGGCGGCATCCGACGCAGCCACCGCCGAGGCGTGCGCTCTCGCGGAGCTTGTCTCGGGGAAGTTAACCGCCGCGCGGCAGCTGCTTCATGACGAGCATCGCGCGGCCGATGAGGCGTACGCGCGCATGGAGGAGGCGCGACAGGCCGTTCTCAACCTCCGTGACGGAAAGTCCTGCCCGCCGCATGTCGCTGCAGCGCTGGCCACGGTCCACGACGCGCTGGCGGCTGCCTCGCCTGCTACGCCGCGCACAGCCTCGCGGATGTTCGCATGAGGGCAAATGTCAACGTCAATGCTTGTGTTTATATTCCTCCAGTAAGAGCATGTGTGTGATGCGTCGACGTTGCGTTTGTTGTTTCACAGCGAGAATGCGCGCGTGTGGCGCGGCTGCGCGGCGTTGGCTTCCAGGTCGAAGCTCACCCGGCGCTCCGCAGCGCCCCCGTTGCCCCGCCAGCTGCTCTGACGCAGCACGCCGTGCGGCGGCGCAGCCTTGAGACTCTGCGCCGCCTCGCGCGCCATGGCCAGGGAGTGCCGTCGCTGCTGGAGCAACTTGGCGGCGTGTGCAGTGACCACGGCGTAGAGCAGCACCATCGAGCCGGTGGCAATCGCGCCCCCTACCACGCTGACGATCCCCTTTGTGAACGTGCGGTGCATGCTGCGCCGGAATTCGCGCAGCGCAGCGCCGCACAGGCACGCGCGGCTGTCTAAGAAGGGGAACCGGGCGGCGTTGAAGCATGAGGCGCCGCAGCCGGTGCCGGAGCCGTCAGGCGATGGAGGAGGCACCGCGCGAGTGATGTTCAGTGCGTCCGTGAATGCCGAAACGGCGCCTGCGCGACTTACCACGCCGCTGGTTCCGCTGGCCAGATCATCCGTGAACTCGCCGACGCGTCCCGCCGCCAGTTCGGCCAGTTTAGCAGCGACCATGCCGGTTGTGACGGAGGCCAGCGCCCCGATGTTGAGCAGCGCCGCAAGAAAGGCCAGAGTTGCGACGAGGCACACGCACGTCACGAAGGCCCGCCCTGGGAGCCAGTGGCGGGTTGCCCAGCGCCTGCGCGCCGCGTGCGCGACGAGAGAGGTGAGGAAGGAGAGGGTAAGGGAAACTGAGACGACTACTACCACCGCGGTGACGCAGTCCAGCGCCACGCGGATGTACTCACGCACGCCCATCGACGAGGCCAGCAGGTCTGCCGCGTCGCTGGCCGTGTTGAGCGCCTTGCGCGTGGCGATGGAAAAGATGGCCACGCCCACAGATGCGCCCGCTGCGCAACTCAGCGCCGCGTAAGGCAGCGCGCTCAGGCACGCGCGCGCGCATGAGCACGCGCGCGCGCAGCCGGGCATCGCGCTTCGCTGGCAGGGGGTGCGTCCAAGAATCAGCGCATTGCATCACGTCTTACTCGCCTGACTCGAAGCGTCCCTTGTGAGTCAGTGCCATAGTGCCATGGTCATTCTCACGTGTCCTTGCCGCAGCATCGCTTCCACTTGGTGCCGGAGCCGCAGGGACACGGCCCGTTGCGAGTGACGCCCTTTGGCATCTGCGCTGCCGGCGCGGCGCTCACCGGGCGCCCGTGCAGCACGCGGGTTGCCCCGGGCGCCACGCTTGCGGCTCTGCTGGGCGGCGTAGGCACGCCGCTCACAGCTGCACTGGCAGCCACACTTGCTTGCTGTCTCCAGCCGCCCCCGAGCGTGCTCTGCGCGCCAGCCTCAGTGACACCACGCCACACACATACATATATGAGGACGCACCTCCAACTCCTCGAAACTCTTGGGCATCGCAGCACCTTCGCTCTTGAGCTGTGCCATGCGAGCCATTGCGCTGCGTGTCCACTCATACTTGCCCAGCGCCTCGCCAACCTCGCGCACTGTGACGCCCGCGGCCGTGGCGATGCGCGTGCGCGCGGCAGCGGAGAGCTGCGCCGTGGGCTGCGCTCGCTCTTCGCTCGACATTGCGCTGCCCGGGGGCGCTCAGTCGGCGCCGCGCAGCGGGTGCGCGCGGCTTGCGCACCGGATCACATCCTCCTGCTTCTTCAGCGTGGCGGCGACGGAGGAGTCGCTGCCTCCAGCTGCCGCAAGCGCACCCTTTGGGAGCAGCGACGCAAGGCCTGACATCTGTCGCGCGCGCTTCAGCTGGTCCGCGTACGTGTCCAGGTTAAAGCCGGCCATGTCGGGCAGTTGGTCGCCACCCGGAGTGGCCTCTGGCTTGCCCAGGCCTCGGGAAGATCGAGCGGTGAGTTGGCACAGTTGGGAGAGCGCAGGTTCGCGAACAGAGTCACACGCACCCACAGCGCCCTTCAGCCGGTCCAGCAGCGACATGTGACGCGGGCCGGGGGCGCTGGGGGCTGCCGGGAGGCACGGCTGCGAGTGCGGCGATGCTTGGGCGCAGCAGCGAAGCCGTGACGCGGCACGCATCGCGCGGAGTGCAGGAGCTCAGCACGGGCTGCCGTGTGCGTCTGCAAGGGCGTCTAAAAGCGTGTGAGAGCGTGCGAGCGAGGGAGTGTGGCTGTCGTGGCGGGCTCGCCTGCTGGTGGGAACGCCGGGTGGTGAGCAGCGCAGGACGGGGTGCGGCAGGCGCTGTATGCACGCGGTTGTGGCTGCACTAGTTCAGGTTGTTGTCCGCAGAAAAAACGGTTTGCCGTCTTCGCGTCAACTCCGCTCTTCCGCCTTTTTCTGCTTCTTTGCCTTGGGCTTCAGGCCAAGTAACCGCGCATCAGCCTCCTCAGCAGCACCGTCTTCAACCGCGTTGTCCTCATACACGTCCGGCTCTGCGCGACACCAGCAGAGTGTTACACCACTATGCCAACAACTCATCTCACGCGTGTCACTGCACGCACGCACCTGCTTCCGCAAGTACCGCGCCGGCGGCCCCCGCCGCGGCCATCTCCGCGTTGAGCAGCGCCATGAGCTGCGCCTTTGCTGCAACGACGCAGTCGCTCAGTGATCGCCCCTCCGCCACAACCCCCACCCGGCCCTGCTCGCAGCCCCGCACCACCAGCACACCGCTCACGAGCGACATGCGACAGGGAACAGTACAAGTACGCAAAGGAGGAGAGAGAGAGAGCAGAGAGCATAGACTCGGCCGCGTTCGAAAGGAGTTCGACTGGGTGGTCCCGCCCGCTGCACTGCGCTTCCCCTCCCGCGTGTGCTGTGCGCGCGGGCGTGGCGCGATGGCGTCTAATCGTTTTGGTCGGTTCGTGGATCCTTCCGCCGAGCGAGCGCTGTTTGCGAGGAGGAGCGGAGGCGCCTGGACTGAGGCCTCAGGCCGCCCTGTGCTGAGCGCTGTGTTGGCCGGTTTGCTGCCGTTCAGCGCACACGTGTTGCTGCCAGAGTGCGTGCGCGCAGCAAGCGCGCATTCTTCGGTTTGACGCTCACGCCCTCTGCGCTATCAGCCTTCTGCGCGCTGCCGTCCCGGACGCCGCGCTCACGCTGTGTGGTGCGTGGTCTGCTGCGGGGCGCTGTAGGGCGTGGAGGGCTGCTGGCGTGGAAGCTCACGCAAACGCTTCCGCCGCTTTAGCGGTCACTCTGGACCTGCTCGCTCTCCTGCTGCTGGCACGCATAGCCTCGAGCCTCTACGTGGCGCTCCGCACGCAGGCGCGTGCCCCCGCGCGCGGCCGCACTTGCGCTGACTTGTCGCGCGTGCCACCTTCTTGCTCAGGACGCCGCCACTGCTCAGCTGCAACCTGAACAGCGCAAGCTGCTGCGCCTGCCCGACGCGCGCCTCGGCAGCGGCCGCCCGCCGCTGCCGTCGCCCCAGCGCGGCGCATCCACGCCAGGATCAGACTTGCGCCAGCGACTGGTGCGTCTACGAACTGCGCCTTCTCGTGCTCTCCGTCGTCCCCTCTCTCAGCCACTCGCGCACGCCACGTCACGCGCAGTCCTTCTCGCCGGGCGAGTTCGCAGCGCTGCCTGCGCGAGGCTCACCAGCAGGCGGGCCGCTGGGCAGTCCCTTCGCAGCTTCCCCAGCGACCTCTCAGGGCTTCGCTTCGCCCGCGGTGCGCCCCGCCCCGGGGTTAATGAGCTGGCAACTGGCAACTGGCAACTCACCCCCCCTTTCAGAGCTCTTTTGGCGCCATCGAGACCGCACAGGACGTGGATGACTATTTGCGCTGGAGCGAGGCTCAGCGCGGCGAATATTCTCTTCTCTCAGACATCGCCGGCTGTGCACTCCCAAGCGTGTACCGCCCCAGCGCGCGATCTCTGGCTGCGGCCGCTTCTCCCAGCGCACTCGCGGCTGGTGCGCCATCTCCGTCGCTCATGGCTGCTCTTCGCAGCGTAGACGCGTCACCAGAGCTTGAGCTGTGGACGGACCGTCTCCGTGAATGGCTTGCGGCGAGGCTGCTGCAGCCGCTGACTCAGCAGCTGCTGCGTTCGCACGCGGTGGTAGAACGCGCGGTGGCGGCGTGTCCCCGCCTGCCACGCCGCGCGCCGCCGGCGCTGCTGCAGGCTGAGGAGAGCTATTTCCGGGGCGGCGGCGGCGGCGGTCCAGGCAGCCCCCGCACGGCGGGCGGGAGCACGCGGGGTGGCGGCGGGGGCGCCGACAGCGACCAAGCCGAAGCGGAGCTGCGCATGCTGGCGGAGCAGCTGTCTGGCGCGCCCCCGGGCGCGCTCAGCCCCGACGAGTCGTACGCGCTGGACGCGTGCGTGCGCCACCTGGCGCTGCTGGCCCTCCTGCGAGGCACCTTCCCTGCGGGCCTGCTGGCGCCCATGCCGCCCCAGTACGTGGCGCTGCGGGTGCGCCAGCTGGCACAGGGCAGCTGCTGCGAAGCCTTTTCGTGGTCCCAAGGCGGCGACTGGCCCCCGGGCAAGCCCTGGAGCCCAGAGCTGCCGGACGACTCGCAGCTGCTGCTCCACCTCCTCACAGCCTTCCTGCTGGCGCCAGGATGGACCTTCCAGGCGGAGCATGCGGGCCTCTCTCGACCAGGCGCCGCAGCAGCAGCAGCCGTCTACACGCCCCCTCCAACCCACTCTCCCTCCGCGCCTGCGCTGCCCATGCCCGTGTTTGCGGGCGGACGGGGAGGGCCGCTGTTCGTGGGGGCGCTGCCTGCGTCCGCGCGCGCGCCTGAGGCGTATGCGGCGATCCTGGTGGCGCCCCTGCGTCCGCCGGAGGCGCACGCGCAGGCGCTGGGGCTGAGCTTTTCGCGGGCGGCGCCGCCGAGGTTCCACGTGTACGGGCGCGGGCGGGAGCTGGCGGCCACGTCAGGGCACAACGGGCTGCTGCACGCGCTGGTGCTCTTCTTCCTGCTGGCGGAGCGGGAGGGCGGGGGCGCGCTGGGGCCTGCCAGGCTGGAGAGCCCCGCGGTCGCGCTGGCCAGCATCTTCAGCGAGCCGGGACTGCGATTGTAAGGCAGAGAAGAGAGCGTCGAAAATGAGGCGTGCGCATGCGTGTTCGAACTCTGTTCGAACGCATGAACGGAGAGTGACCTCTCCCCGTTCCTGCTCCGTCCCGTCCCTGCTCGGCCACGGCGCTCTGCGTGCGCGGCCGTGGGCGCTGCGGCCTGGGCGCCTGCCCCAGCAATGCGCCTCACACGCGCGCTAGTGCTGCTGGCCGCGCTGGCGCTGGCGCAATGCCAGACGACGCCGCCACCGCCTGTGGACCCGGAGGCGATGAAGCACGGGGCGCTGGACGTGGTGGCGTCAGACGCCGCTGGGGAAGCTGAGTTCCATAAGTTCTTGGCGGTGGACGCGGCGCCCATCGGCTGGGGCTGCACGCTCCTCGCCTCCCTGCTGGCGCTCGTGCAGGTGCGTGGGCTGCGTGTGCGTGCGTGCGGGGCGTGGGCGGCGTGCTATCGGAGGGGGAGCCTGCTTGTGCAGTTTGTATGCACGGAGTGACCCGTGCCTCACCGCGCGCACCTCACTTCCGGTCCGCCAGATTTTCCTGCAACTCAAGTACTACAGCGCACCAAACGTGCAGGTGCGCCTGCTTGGCGTCGTTTTGACCGTGGCGTGTGCTCAAACGCTTGCCCTAACCTCTCGCCTGCTCCCTCTCCCCACCGCCACAGCGCTACATCATCCGCCTGCTCTTCATGGTGCCTGTGTACAGCACAATGTCAGCCTGCGCGTTGCACGTGGGACTGCCCAACGCAATCTACTACGAGACAGCACGCGACTGGTGCGCAAGCAAAGCGCAAGGCGGTGTGCCCTTTGTCCTTTGCTCTGACGCACGCGCTGCTGGTTAGCTACGAGTCGTGGATCATCTACAACTTCCTGACGCTGTGCTACGCCTACGTGGGGGGCCCCGGCCAGGTAGTGACGGCGCAGGACGGCAAAAGCGTGCACCCCTCCTGCGTCCACGGCACCTGTTGCCTACCCTCCATGCAGATCGATGGCTTCTTCCTGCGCGGCTGCAAGCAGGGGGCGCTGCAGTTCGTGATCATCAAGCCCATTTTGGCGTTTCTGTCCCTGTTTCTGGACCGCATTGGGCTGTACGCAGACGGCGAGTTCCGCGCCGACCGCGGCTATGGATACCTGGCGTTCATGTATAACGTGTGCTACACGGTGGCGCTGTACGGCCTGCTGCTCTTCTACGTGGCTGCAGCTGACCTTTTGGAGCCGCACAAGCCGATCCTCAAGTTCGTGGTTGTCAAATCGGTGGTGTTCTTCACCTTCTGGCAGTCGCTGGCGTGCTCGCTGATGGTGAACCTGGGCATCCTGTACGACGGCGAGGAGGCGCGCAAGCTGCAGAATTTCCTAATTTGCGTGGAAATGGTGCTCGCATCCTTCGGCCTCATCTTCGCCTTCCCCTACACAGCCTACTACCAGGGCGCCCCCGACTCGTTCATGGACGCAATCTATCACGCAGCCTCGGTGCACGACGTGTACAGCGACATCGTGCACCAGTTCGCGGGGCGCTACGGCGACTACGTGCTCTACAGCGAAGACACGGAGGCTGCGCCGAAACGGCACTACATCCGAGCTCGCATGGACGCCGCCATGCTCGCAGCCGCTCTGGCTGTGAAGCAGGGCGCTGACGTTGTCAAGGAGGGCCGCCTGGGCGAGGTGATGCGCGATGGTGTGCTGGACGGAGTGAACAAAGTGAACAAGGTGACCCGGGAGGTTGTGAACATCACCAAAGAGGGCCGCCTGGGCGAGGTAGTCTTTACCGGCGTCAAAGGTGTGGGCGAAGGCATGATGGATGGCGTCAACAAGGTGTCACACGGCGTGGTGGACGGCGTGCACAAGCTGGACGCGTTCACACGCTCCAGGTTGGAGCCACTGGGAAACCCAATCGCCGGAGCTTTTGGATTCACGCCGGGCGGCCACCACGGCCACAGCCACCAGTCGGGCGGCTCCGGCGGCAAGGCTGGCGTTGCGGCGGCGGCCGGCGTGCGCGCTACGAGGACGGAAAGCTACGACTCGCCGATGCCGGACCGGCGGCGCACCTCGGCCGACCTTGAGGCTGCCGCGCGCGCAGGCAAGGCTACCATGTCATCACTGGAGCATGCTGGGGAGAGTGGCGACGTGGAGATGGCGGTGCAGTCGACTCGCGTGGAGGTGTTGGGCTCCAAAGATGCCACCGAGGCTGCCGCGCGCATCGACGCAGCTTGGCGCAGCGCCATGCCGCCCGCGCCGCCCGCGCGTGCAGCCTCCCAGTCGCAGATGCACGCGGTCGATGTGGCTGACCCGTACGCGCGCGCACACCTGGCCCGCCTTCAGGCTGTGCCTCCGGCGCCGCTGTCTCCGCCGCCGGCGCGCGCCCCCAGCCCGCCGCGCGCGGCTGTGGCGGTCATGCCGGCCAGCTGCGTGACGGATGCTGATTTCGAGGGGGTGGGGTACGCGGTGCACGCGGCTCGTCAAAAGTCACCCCCGAAGGAGCCCATCCTTAACGCGCCACCCCTCACGCACGCCGAGCGAGCGTGGAGCGATGTCCCCGTGGAGCCGCTGCAGGAGCTGCCTGCGCACGCGGCAGCGCAGGAGCCGCTGGCTGAGGAGCCTGCGGCTGCGCTGGCGGCGGCGTTTGAACACCCGGCGTTCGACGAGCCGCCGCCGCCGCCGCCGCCGCCGCCGCCCGCCGCTGCGGGCGTGAGCCGGCGAGCGGCGCTGCTAGCGCTCGCGACGGCCCCTCCACCAGCCGCAGCTCTGGAGAATGAGGAGGAGGTCGAGGAACAGGGGGATGTTTCTGGGGACGATTTCCTCTTTCCCCTTCCCATCTCGCCGCCCAGCTCGCCGGGCGCGTTGGGAGCCCCTCCTGCGCCTCCAGAACACCCGGCTGACGATAACCCCTTTGGCTGAGCCAGCAGCGCGCACGAAGCTTACGCATGATCTATTGAACCAAGACGATACGTTTCTGCGTTGGCGGCTGTCAAGGGCGGCGCGAATCGCGAGGCACGAACGTCTCTCGTCAGGGCACCTGCTGGCGCTTGGCATGCCATGCGTTGCGCTTTGAGCGCGGCTCTTTGACGATAGATGACGACGAGTCTTCTTTGATTCTTAGGACCACGCACACACGTCCGCGCCTCGTGTTTCCCATGCCCGCGGTGCTGCTTGCTCCCGGCGAGCGCCATGCGGGCGTGGTGAGCGAGGCGCTCCTCCGCTCCTGGCTGCCCTTCTGCAAGGCGCTGCCTAAGGCTGAGCTGCACGCGCACATCAACGGCTCCGTGCGTGACGAGACGTTACGGCGCGCAGGAGGCGCCCCTCACCGTGTGCCGCTCCTAGTGCTGACGCTCACTTGTGGCCCCTTCAGCGAGCTCGCGGCCGCGCGGGCGGACGACGAGGCTGTGCAGCGCGACGCCTACCGGCTGCTGCACCGAGGCGCGACCTGGCGCCGCAGTATCTGCGTTTGCAGGACTCCGTTTGCTCACTTGCCCTCTGCTTTCCTGGCGGTTTCCAGGTGAACGCTCGCTTGCAGACTGCTTCGCTCTGTTCGACCTCATCCACCGACTGACCACGCGCCACGCGCTGGTGACGCGCATCACGCGCGAGGTTGTTGCGGACGCTGCGGACGACAACGTACTGTACCTGGAGCTCCGAACGACGCCCAAGGCGTGTGCTCAGAACTCAACGCGCAGCGCCAGCGCATGGCTGACGCGCTGGTGCGTGTCAGGTGAATCCAGCGGAAGGCATGACGAAGAGGTCCTATGTGGAGGCTGTTCTGGAAGGCGCGAGGCACGAGCTCCTTCTTCAACGCGCTGCTGCGCCTCAGCGCCCGGGTGTGCCAGCAGGCATTGACACGGCGGTGTGCGGCGCTGGAGGCGGCGACGGGAGCGGGCGCATCACCGTGCGTTTGTTACTGTCCATCGACCGACGCGAAGGCGCGCTCTCTCGCGTGTGCACCCCTGCTTCGCCCTTTTCTGGCCTCACATTACGTCTGTGCTGCGTGTGCTCAGGCGCCGACGGTGCGATGGAGACGGTTGATTTGGCGAGCGAGTTGCGTGGGCGTGGCATCGTCGGGGTTGACCTCTCAGGAAACCCCTCTCTGGGTACCTGGTCCACCTGGGAGCCTGCGCTGTGCAGGGCGAGACAGCTGGGCCTACCGCTGACGCTGCACTGCGGCGAGGTGGACAACGAGCAAGAGGTGCGCCCCTTTCACACCGTCTCATTCATTCAATGCCCTCTTGGCTGCGACTCACGCGCCGCCTGCGCGCCCGATGCAGGTGCGCGCAATGCTGTCCTTTGCGCCCGAGCGGCTGGGCCATGCGGTGACGGCGGCGGCGGACGAGGACTTGCTTCCCGCACTGCTGGGCAGCGGCATCCCTGTTGAGCTGTGTCTCACGTCCAACGTCCTTTCCCAGAGCGTGCCATCCTACGGGTGCGCCCCGCCCGCGCACGTGGGATGACACGCGTCCGTGCCTCACGCGGCGCTGTGCCTCGAGCGCAGGGCGCACCACTTTAGCGAGCTGTGCGCCGCCGGACATCCCGTCTCTCTCTGCACCGACGACAGCGCCGTGTTTCACACGTGCCTCTCCCGTGAGTACGCGCTCGCAGCCGCAGCTTTCCAGCTGGACGCGCACGCGCTGTGGGCCCTGGCGGAGGCTGGCGTTGCGCATGCCTTTGCGCCGCCGCCAGTCAAGGCGCTGCTCATGGCGCAGCTGCGGGCGCGCAGAGCAGCGGCGGGCGGATGAGCGGACCGGGTGAGGCGCGGCGGCGCTGATTGGACTGGCTTGGCTGTGTATGTCAGATGAGAATTACAACGGCCGCAGCGAGCGGCTGTGCGTGCTGCTTGGAGGGGATGCCCGGCGCGGCGGCTTACTCCGCAGCAGCCTCCTCCTCGAAATCGCCCTCCTCCTCGGCGGTGGCGTCCTGGTACTGCTGGTACTCGGAGACGAGGTCGTTCATGTTGCTCTCAGCCTCCGTGAACTCCATCTCGTCCATGCCCTCGCCGGTGTACCAGTGGAGGAAAGCCTTGCGGCGGAACATGGAGGTGAACTGCTCGCTGACGCGCTTGAACATCTCCTGCACGGCGGTTGAGTTGCCGATGAAGGTAGCGGAGAGCTTGAGGCCCTTGGGCGGGATGTCGCAGACGGAGGACTTGACGTTGTTGGGGATCCACTCCACGAAGTAGGAGCTGTTCTTGTTCTGCACGTTGATGAGCTGCTCGTCAACTTCCTTGGTGGACATGCGGCCACGGAAGAGCGCCGAGGCCGTGAGGTAGCGGCCGTGGCGGGGGTCGGCGGCGCACATCATGTTCTTGGCGTCCCACATCTGCTGCGTGAGCTCCGGCACCGTCAGCGAGCGGTACTGCTGGCTGCCGCGGCTGGTCAGCGGCGTGAAGCCGACCATGAAGAAGTGCAGGCGCGGGAAGGGCACCAGGTTGACGGCCAGCTTGCGCAGGTCGGCGTTCAGCTGGCCGGGGAAGCGCAGGCAGCAGGTGACGCCAGACATGACGGCAGAGATGAGGTGGTTCAGGTCGCCGAAGGTGGGCGTGGTCAGCTTGAGCGTGCGGAAGCAGATGTCATACAGCGCCTCGTTATCCAGCACCAGCACCTCGTCCGCGTTCTCAACCAGCTGGTGCACAGACAGCGTCGCGTTGTACGGCTCAACCACAGTGTCGGACACCTTGGGCGAGGGCACCACGGAGAAGGTGAGCATCATGCGGTCCGGGTACTCCTCGCGGATCTTGCTGATCAGCAGCGTGCCCATGCCACTGCCAGTGCCGCCGCCCAGCGAGTGCGTGATCTGGAATCCCTGCAGGCAGTCGCAGCTCTCAGCCTCCTTGCGCACAACGTCCAGCACGCTGTCAATCAGCTCGGCGCCCTCCGTGTAGTGGCCCTTGGCCCAGTTGTTGCCGGCGCCAGTCTGGCCAAACACGAAGTTGTCTGGGCGGAAGATCTGGCCGAACGGGCCGCTGCGCACGCTGTCCATGGTGCCGGGCTCCAGGTCCATCAGAATGGCGCGGGGCACGTAGCGACCTGGGTGCGCAGGGGCGCGTGAGCGAGCGGGCGGGAGTCAACGACTTCGGTTTGAGACCGGCCCCCGAAGTGCTCCGCCGCGCCAGGCCGCACAACGCCGCAGCCACGCGGCTGGGAGGGCGGCAGGGGCAGACACGCGGGCGGCCGCGGGCCGGATACGCGCGGCGTGGACGGAGCAGCGTTGACGAGCTCCTGTTGACTGTCCGGCGACGACCGGCGCTCCCAGGCGCTCCCAGTGCGCGGGCGCGCACCGCCGGAGGCCTCGTTGAAGTACACATTGACGCGCTCCAGCTGCAGGTCGTTTTCGCCGGCGTATGAGCCGGTGGCGTCGATGCCATGCTCGTCGCAGACCACCTCCCAGAACTTGGCGCCGATCTGGTTGCCGCACTGGCCGCCCTGGATGTGCACAATCTCGCGCATGGCTACTGGACAGGCTAGGCGGGTAGCGCGAAGCGATGTTGGTCAAATAGTGCGCGTGCGCAAAACAAAAGACGCCGCGCGCTGCTGACCAGGACCACACGGACCGCCTTTGACCCGCTGCACGCCCGCGGGCGACTCAGGCGCCTGCCGCTAGGGGCTGGCTGGAGCGGAGGGGCGAGGCGGAGCGGCAGCACGCCAGCAGGCTGGAGGCACGGTTATGGCTCGCGCCTTCGTTGCAGCTCAAGCCAGCACACACAACAGACGACAGACGACGGAATCACTGTGTAAATAGCACACACTACTTGCTAACACCACAGTAGTTGCTGCCGGTTGCCCGATACGCGCGCAGCCGTAACAGGGGGCCACAGCGCCCACCGCTATGGGCAATTGCTCGTGCCAGTGCGCCGTGCCTCCAGGTGGCGTGCTGCCGCTCCGCCTTCGCCCCTCCGCTCCAGCCAGCCCCTGGCGGCAGGCGCCTGAGTCGCCCGCGGGCGTGCAGCGGGTCAAAGGCGGTCCGTGTGGTCCTGGTCAGCAGCGCGCGGCGTCTTTTGTTTTGCGCACGCGCACTATTTGACCAACA
>Ga0208951_1000306_pt1 | contig 22439 bp, 16 predicted proteins | sample GreLakmeMI27MSRF_FD_187702 | JGI IMG/M metagenome (GOLD analysis project Ga0208951, IMG submission 187702) | Freshwater lentic microbial communities from great Laurentian Lakes, MI, USA - Great Lakes metaG MI27MSRF (SPAdes) | ecosystem: Environmental > Aquatic > Freshwater > Lake | place: Great...
TTTATCGATTGATGCTTTTTATGAAAAAGAGGATCAGAAGCTGTTTTAAATAAAATGATTGTTGCTGCTTTTGTTATAGCACACTACCTGTTATTTTTAGTTTTTCGATTAAGAAATCAGCGGAAACAAATTCAAAGAAATTAGTGTTATTAATAACATCAAAAGTATAATTAGGATAAATATTACTAAAACTTTTGGTTAAAACAGCTTTTTTGTTAGGATTCCATTTGATTTCAAAAGTGTGTAACATTCCATTTTTTTCGATTACTAAATCTATTTCTTTTTGATCTGTTGTTCTCCAAAAATACAAATTAGCAAATACTTGTTGGTATTCATTTTGCTTACGAAATTCGTTTATCACAAAATTTTCAAATAGAACACCATTATCATTTCTAATTTCGATAGGCCTAAAATCATTGATGAGAGCATTTCTGATTCCCAAATCGTTGAAATAGATTTTTTTAGATTTTTTTAATTCTTTTCTTTGGTTGGTATTGAAGGCGTTTAGTTTATAAATAACAAAGGCTTGTTCAAGCATATTTACGTAGCTTTCAATAGTTTGATTATCAATTTTTAATGTTTTAGAGAGTTCGTTATAATTTACTTCACTCCCAATTTGCCAAGCAAGCAGCTTGAGTAATTCTAATATTTTTTCTGGTTTTTTAATTCCTTTAAATAGGAAAATATCTTTATACAGGTAACTTTCGGACAAAAATTTTAGTAATCGTTCCTCATTTCCTATGCTCGTTACAATCTCTGGATAATAACCATAACGCAAACGTTGGGGTAATTGCCTAATTTCCATAAGTAAATCGGTGTGATTTACCATTTCTTGAAAAGACATTGGATACAAATTGAATTCAAATTTCCTACCAGTTAATGGTTCGTTTAACGAATTTCGAAGTTCAAAAGCACTTGAACCACTAGCTATTACTTGAATTTCTTTGTGGTAATCTGAAAAAAGTTTTAAGACACGTCCTATTGCATTAATTTTTTGCGCTTCGTCAATAACCACAACTTTATGGTTTCCAGCTAATTGTTTTAACCGTTCGCTATTGGTGTTTTCAAGTAGTAAATGAACATCGGCATTTTCGCCATCGAGCCACAATGTTTCAATTTCCTTGTCAAAAGGAAGCATTTTTATAAGGGTACTTTTACCAACTTGCCTTGCTCCTAAAAGCACTATTATTTTACCTTTAAAGCAGTCTTTCTTAATTTCTTTAGCTATTTGTCTTGTAATAGATTCCATAATTAAGGATTATTTTAGATTGTAATCGCAAAAATACCGTATATTTTTAGATTTAATACTAAAATAATGTATTTTTTAATTTAAAAAGAAGTTGAAACCATCCACAAAACGAGCGTTGCGACGAATTAGCGGTTTATGCTTCGGGCTTGTCTAATTTATCGATAGATGCTTTTTATGAAAAAGAGGATGAGAAGCTGTTTTAAATTTTATTTTTTTAACCCGTTGGGTGAAATTAACTAAAAGTAATGAATAATATATTATTTGATTTAAATTTATGGTCAATTAGAACTCAAATGTCAGTCTGAGCTTGTCGAAGGATCAAAGGGCTAATTTCATTTTCACGAAGCTATTATTGGTTTTCTTTCAGATTTACAGTAAGTCTTTAAAATCAAAGAAGTTAAACTTTTTTATTATGGTGTTCCATATAACTCCAAATTGATTATTTTTGCATAGTGAAACAGTCAATTAACATAGCAACAATTTTTCCCAAACACTTATTTTGGGATTTGGATTATAGTAAACTTAATCTTTCAAGAGATAAGGATATTATTATTCCCAGGGCTTTGTTTGCTACAACTGAAGAAACATTTGAAACGGATATTATTAAATTAGAACAATTTTATTCTAAAAACACCATACTTAAAAACCTCAAAACCACTAAAGAGCGTATTAGTAATGAGGTTTGCGCTATGGTTGCAAAAAGATACAACGCACCTACTTTTGCCCGCTTCAAACAAATATGAGTGCAGTAAGTCCTATTCTAAAACAAACAATCCTAGAATTACAAAATTTATCCAGCATAGCCCAATTTGCGTTAGGCGGCGGTACTAATTTGGCTTTGAGATACAACCATCGCATCTCTATTGATATTGATTTTATTGCTCCAGTAACCATAGGGAGAATTGGTTTTGACCAAATTATAGAAGAAGTTGAAAACTTATATGGTAAGAAGCAAGTAAATATAATGTTGCTAAATACACAATTAGAAGAACAATTTTTGTTTTTAAGAATGTTTATTTCAAAAGATGATGAAGTAATAAAAGTGGAGTTTTTGCAGAATATGAAATGTTTGTTTGCTCCTGATTTATTTGAAGACATTCGAGTAATTCATAAAATTGACATTGGTTTATTCAAGTTAATGAGTGCTTCAAATCGTTATGCCAAAAAGGACATTTACGATTTAGATTATATTACTGACGAAATGAATTTGGTTGAATTATTCAATCATTTAAAAATCAAATCTGAAAAATTCAATTTACCAGAACACCAAACAATTTTCGATTTAGACATCGAAGTAAATCCAATAGACAGACCGGAATTATTATTGGAATTTGATAATGCGAAATCGTCAAAACAAAACAGACCATCACACTCAAATGATAGGATAGAAATACAAGAAAGCAGTAAAAATTGGCAAATGGCAAGATTAAGCTGGCGTTCAAAAGTAAGACGACTTTACGATCATTTAGGCAAAGATTTTCCTGGACCAAAAGGAATAAAAATTAAATAAGCCATTATCTCATTCATCTGCACAAAATCCTCATTTAGTCTAGGTATCCAAACTCATAGCTGCCGTTTGACTCATACCAATTCCTGAGTGCAGCCGAAGGGCTAATTTAAACTGTTTGGGGTAGTTATTTTTATCGATTGATGCTTTTTATGAAAAAGAGGATAACGACTTATTTTGAATATAATCCATAAAATACAACTTTAATAGTACGTAAATGCATGTTTTTAACTTTGCAACTCTGCAACTTAAAACTTATCTTTGTGCCTCTAATTCAATCATAATATGAACAAACTTTTAATTGTTGGAACGGTTGCTTTTGACGCTATTGAAACGCCTTTTGGTAAAACAGATAAGATATTAGGTGGCGCAGGAACCTTTATCGGACTTTCGGCCTCGCATTTTAATTTGCAATCGGCTATCGTTTCCGTTGTTGGAGATGATTTTCCACAAGAATATTTAGACTTATTAACGGATAGAAATATTGATATTTCTGGTCTTGAAGTAGTAAAAGGCGGAAAAACGTTCTTTTGGAGCGGTCGTTATCACAACGATATGAACTCAAGAGACACTTTGGCTACAGAACTTAATGTTCTGGCTGATTTTAATCCGATTGTTCCAGAAAATTTTAAAAATGCCGATGTTGTGATGTTGGGAAATCTGCATCCAATTGTGCAAACAGGAGTTTTGAATCAAATGACTATAAAACCAAAATTGGTTGTTCTAGATACCATGAACTTTTGGATGGATTGTGCCTTACCTGAATTATTAGACGTTATTAAACGCGTAGACGTAATTACGATTAATGATGAAGAAGCGCGGCAATTATCAGGAGAATATTCTTTGGTAAAAGCAGCTAAGAAGATTCAGACTATGGGACCAAAATATGTAGTGATTAAAAAAGGGGAACATGGCGCGTTGATTTTCCATGACGAACATATTTTCTTTGCTCCTGCTCTACCTTTGGCCGATGTTTTTGATCCAACCGGCGCAGGGGACACATTTGCAGGGGGATTTGCAGGGTTTATTACCCAACAAGGAAATACTTCATTCGAAACCATGAAAACAGCGATAATTCATGGGTCTAATTTAGCCTCTTTTTGCGTAGAGAAATTTGGAACCGAGAGAATGTTATCTTTAACAAAAGCTGAGGTAAATGAACGGCTAAAACAATTCAAATCGTTAACACAATTTGAATTAGAATTACCGTAAATTTATGCCTCGAAATTTAGCTCCGCACTGTTCGCCTTTAGGGCTCGGGGCGAGGCATTTTTATTTAAAAGAAAACCTTTATAATAAATTCATAGTAAGAAATAATTTTATTTGTTATTTATAATAAACAAAACAACTACAACAACAGCTAATATGAGTGATGAATTAAAACACGAATGCGGTATTGCGCTACTTCGATTAAAAAAACCTTTAGAATATTATAAAGAAAAGTACGGTTCTGCTTTTTACGGAATACAAAAAATGTATTTATTGATGGAAAAGCAACACAACCGAGGTCAAGATGGTGCTGGATTTGCCTCAATAAAATTAGATGTTGAAGCTGGAGAAAGATATATAAGCAGAGTTCGTTCAAATAAATCGCAAGCTATTCAAGATGTTTTTGCACAAATTAATGACAGAATTAATGACGAATTATCATCTCATCCAGAATATCAAGATAATGTATCATTACAGAAAAAAAAGATTCCTTATATAGGAGAGTTATTTTTAGGACATGTTCGTTATGGAACTTTTGGTAAAAACAATATCGAGAGCGTTCATCCATTTTTGCGTCAAAACAACTGGATGCACCGTAATTTGATTTTGGCGGGAAATTTTAATATGACAAATGTTACGGAGCTATTTAATAGCTTAGTAGAATTGGGACAACACCCAAAGGAAATGGCTGATACCGTTACTGTAATGGAAAAAATAGGCCATTATCTAGATGATGAAGTAACAGATTTGTACCAAGAATGTAAGAATAATGGTTTATCAAAGAGAGATGCTTCGCCAGTAATAGCTGAGAAATTAGACATCCCAAAAATCTTAAGAGGCGCCTCCAAAGGGTGGGACGGGGGTTACGTTATGGCAGGATTACTCGGCCATGGAGATGCATTTGTTTTAAGGGATCCTGCCGGAATACGCCCTGCTTATTTTTATGAAGATGATGAGATAGCTGTAGTTGCGTCTGAAAGACCGGTAATACAAACTGTTTTTAATGTTCCATTCGAAAAAGTAAAGGAATTACTACCAGGAAATGCTCTTATTATTAAGAAGGACGGCACTATTTTCCAGCAAGAAATAATAACACCAACGATAAAAAAAGCCTGCTCATTTGAACGCATTTATTTTTCTAGAGGAAGCGATGCCGAAATTTATCAGGAACGAAAAGAATTAGGGAAATTAATTCTTCCAGAAGTTTTAAAGGCAATAGATAATGATACAGACAATACAGTTTTCTCTTTTATTCCAAATACAGCTGAAACTTCTTTTTATGGAATGGTAGAAGCCGCAAATGATTTTCTCAATCAAAGAAAGAATCACTTTATCTTAAATAACAGAAAGACTTTAACAAAAGAAAAGCTAGAAGAGATTCTTTCAGTAAAAATAAGAACTGAAAAAATCGCCATAAAAGATGCTAAATTAAGAACATTTATAACCGAAGACAGCAGTAGAGACGACCTGGTTGCCCATGTTTATGATGTGACTTATGGGGTTATAAAGCCAACTGATAATCTTGTTATTATTGATGACAGTATTGTTAGAGGAACTACGTTAAAAATGTCAATTCTTAAAATGATGGACCGATTGCATCCAAAACGTATTGTTGTAGTTTCTTCAGCACCACAAATACGTTTTCCAGATTGTTATGGCATTGATATGGCACGATTAGAAGGGTTGATTGCTTTTCAGGCAGCTTTGGCTTTGTTGAAAGAACGTAATTTATACGCTATTGTAGAAGATGTTTATGCCAAATGTAAAGTACAAGCTAATTACAATGACAGCGACGTTATAAATTATGTTACAGAAATTTACAAACCATTTACGGACCAAGAAATTTCAGATAAGATAGCCGAGTTATTAACTTCGGAGGATATCAAAGCAGAAGTAAAAATCATTTTTCAAACCGTAGAGAATTTACATACTGCTTGCCCAAAAAATTTAGGGGATTGGTACTTTACCGGTGACTATCCAACACCGGGCGGAAATCGAGTTGCTAATAAATCATTTATGAATTTTTACGAAGGGAAAAATACGAGAGCCTATTAAAAAAATATTTTTTTGAATTTTAACGATTATAATTGTAGTTCGTCTATATTTTTTTTTTTAAAAATCTATCTCATGTATATTCGCGCTACCATAGTATTAGTAGGTTAAGATTATGGTAGATTTGGGGCAAAGAGGGTGAAAAGTAATTTTCACCTTTTTTATTTTTATCCTTTTCTAATTTCAATCTTACAGCTCCCTAACACAAAGATTAACAAACCTTTCTCAACTGTTTTAAACAGTTAAAAAAAACCGATTGAATTAACAACCGGTTTTAGTTTAGATTCTATTATTTTTCTAGGGCATATAATCTTTCTACTTCTACCCAGTTTATTAAATTAAAGAATGCCTCAATATAATCGGGTCTGCGATTTTGGTAATTTAAATAATAGGCATGTTCCCAAACATCCATTCCAAGGATAGGGAAACCCGAACAGCCAGAATCTGGCATTAAAGGGTTGTCTTGATTTGGTGTTGAGCAAACCTCTACTTTTCCACCTTTGTGAACACAAAGCCAAGCCCAGCCCGAACCAAAACGAGTAGCGCCAGCTTTCGCAAATTGGTTTTTAAACTCTTCAAAAGTGCCATAAGCAGCATTAATAGCATCCGCTAATTCTCCTGAAGGACTGCCACCTGCATTTGGAGCCATTACGCGCCAATATAAATTGTGATTATAATAACCCCCGCCATTATTTCTTAAGGCCATGTTTTTCATATCAAGATTCATTAAAATAGTCTCAATAGATTGGGCTTCTAAATTTGTTCCTAAAATTGCGGCGTTAAGATTAGTTGTATAGGCATTGTGGTGTTTAGAGTGGTGAATCTCCATTGTTTTTGCATCAATATTCGGTTCTAATGCATCATATGCGTAAGGTAATTGTGGTAATTCGAAAGCCATAATAAGTAATGTTTAAAAGTTATTAAAAATAATTGAATCCAAATTTATACATTTAACTTCGAAAAAAAAATTATCCCCAACCTTAGAATAAAATAAAATTTAGCGAGTCAAATAATCAAACCCAAAAATCATTCTAGGTTATTTAAAAAGATACAATTAAAATGCAAAAAACAGCTTTCTCAATATATAATGCCTCAGCAGGTTCTGGAAAGACATACACTTTGGTTAAAGAATATTTAAAAATTATTTTGACTTCAAAGAAACCAGATGCTTATAGAAATATCCTCGCTATAACCTTTACAAATAAAGCGGTACACGAAATGAAAAGCCGTGTGTTAGACAGTCTTTCGGAATTTAGCAAACAAAACCCATCTGAAAAGGCCATAGCGTTAATGCAAGATATTAATATTGATACGGGATTGAGTTTACATGCCATAACTCATAAATCTCAAAGTATTATCAAAAACCTAATTCACAATTATGCTGCTTTTGATATTTCAACTATTGATAAATTTACTCATAAAGTAATTCGGGCTTTTGCACACGAACTGAATTTACCTATCACTTTTGAAGTTTCTTTAGATGTTGAAAGCTTATTGGCAGAGGCTGTTGACACTATCATAGCGGAGGCTGGGATTGATGCAGAGCTAACAAAATTACTCATAGATTTTACAATGGAAAAGACGGATGAGGATAAGTCTTGGGACATTTCACGTGAAATCATGGAAACGGGGAAACTAATTTTAAATGAAAATAATAGAGAAGAAATTATACACTTTAATGATAAGAAGATTGAAGATTTTATGATTATTAAAAGTAAACTATTCAATCTCTGCCAACAATTGGAAACGGAGACGGCAGAATTGGCAATTGGTGCATTGACTTTAATTGAGAGTAAAGGTATAGATGAAAAATCATTTTCAGGAGGGCATTTTCCAAGACATTTAAAAAGTATTGCTCAAAAACAATTCAACCCCAAGAATAAAATGTATCATGAAATTGAGGATATAAAAATCAATAAAACAGCCAATGATTCTGCAATCATTCAAAGTATAATTCCGAATTTGTTAGCCTCACTTGTTACCGTTTATCAAAAATTTGAAAAGATAAATTTCTACCAGGCTTTTTTAAAAAACATTACACCGCTTTCACTTCTAAATACTTTGAGTAACAAACTTAAAGAAATTCAAAAAGAACAAGGCGTTTTATCCATTACCGAATTTAATAAATTAGTGCATGAGCAAATTCAAAATCAGCCGGCACCCTTTATTTATGAAAGGTTGGGGGAAAAGTACAAGCATTTTTTTATAGATGAATTTCAAGACACTTCTGAAATGCAATGGCAAAATTTGGTGCCGTTAATTGATAATGCAACTTCCAGTGAAGATTTACTTGGCGAAAGGGGTAGTTTATTAATTGTGGGCGACCCAAAACAATCTATTTACAGATGGCGTGGCGGGAAAGCTGAGCAGTTTATCGAATTAAGTAAGTCCAAAAACCCCTTTAACAATCCAGACAAAAAGGTATATTCACTTGAAACCAATTATAGAAGTTTTTCGGAAATTATTAGTTTTAACAACAAGTTTTTCGGATTCATAGCCAATGAATTCTCAAATCAAGACTATAAAGATTTATATAAAAACCACAGTTGTCAGAAAGAAAATAATAAAAAAGGAGGGTATGTAAATATTTCATTTATTTCATTAGATAAAACATCGGCAGGAACCGCAAGTTCGGGGGGAGATGTATTGGAGAAAGAAGACTTATATTTACTTGAAACCTATAATACAATCGAAAATGTAAAATCTAAAGGATTTAGCTATAAGGAAATTGTTATTTTAACACGAAAGAAAAGTGAAGGAAGCGCGATAGCAAATTATTTAAACCAAAAAGGAGTTCCAATACTGTCCTCAGAAAGTTTATTAATTGGAGCCTCATCCGAGGTGCAGTGTATCATTGCTGTTTTATGCCTTTTAAAGAACAAGAGAGACAGTGAAGCTAAGGCAATTTTTTTATATTACCTTGCTTCAAATAACAATCAAAAACAAGATATTCATGATTTTATAGCCGATGGGTTAGCCCTAAAAAATGAAGCTGAATTTGAAAACTGGTTAGCCACGTTCAATATATATTTTTCTTTTATTTCTTCACGAAAAAAATCATTGTACGAAGTAGTTGAAAAAATCATTTCGAGCATAATTCCACTTCAAAAACAAAACGCTTACGTGCAGTATTTTCTTGATATCGTATTGGAACAAGATTTAGTAAAACAAACCGGAATATCAGATTTTCTAAATTATTGGAATTTAAATTCGGAAAAATTAAGCATCCCCTCACCTGAAGGAAAAGAAGCGGTTCGAATTATGACGATCCATACTTCTAAAGGATTAGAATTCCCGGTAGTCATCTTCCCTTTTGCGGAAGAAGATTACACCAAAGGGCCAAGAGAAAAAATGTGGCTTTCTGCTGATTCATCTGTTATAGGGTTGCCAAAGATTTTAGTAGATAAGAATAACAATGTGGCAAATTTTGGAGAAGAATCAGCTCAAGCCTACATTCAAAAAAAGCAAGAAGAATTATTAGATGACATCAATGTTTTATATGTTGCCTTAACAAGAGCTGAAGAACAATTATATATTATTTCTGGGGTTGTTAGTAAAAATCAAGATCAAAGTTATCCGGCAAATATGGCTTCCTTTTTCATTACTTTTTTGGAAGACAATCAACTGTATGAGTTGGATAAATTAGTATACGAATTTGGCTCAAGTAATAAATTATCGGTATCAGAATTGGTTAAAGAAAACACAAAAACTATTCCTCGTCTAGAAGCAACATTACATCCAAACAATATTAAAATCGCACAAAGGGAAAGTTTAATGTGGGATACAAAACAGCAGAAAGCAATCGAGTATGGAAATGTTTTACACGAAATTTTGTCATTGATTCAATACAAAGACGACTTAGACTTAGCAATTACAAAATCTATTGAAAGCGGGTTAATTACAGCCGAACAAAGAGGCGAGGTCAATAAAACCTTAGAGAATGTGTTAAATCATAGTGACTTAAGTGCATATTTTTGTAGTGAAAACAAAGTACTGAACGAAAGAACGATTATTCAAAACGAAGGAAATTTATTGAAGCCGGACAGACTAGTAATCAATACTAAAAAAGAAGTTTTATTATTAGATTACAAAACAGGGGCAAAACAATCAAAATACCAAAAACAGTTATCAGATTATCAAATTGCAATTGAGAAAATGGGGTATAAAGTCACAAAAAAAGCATTGGTTTTCATTGGTGAAACTGTGGAAGTAATAAATTTGTAAATTAAAAAAGTTATAAAATGTACGGTAAGATTCAACAGCATTTACAAAATGAATTAAACACCATTGATAAAGACGGGATTTTAAAGAGAGAACGGATAATAACTTCGGCTCAAGGTGCGGAAATTAAAGTTAATGGCGAAACAGTATTAAATTTTTGTGCTAATAATTATCTGGGGCTGTCTTCACATCCCGAAGTTATTCAAGCCGCAAAAGACACTTTGGACACTCATGGTTTCGGAATGTCATCGGTTCGGTTTATTTGTGGGACTCAAGATATTCATAAAATCTTGGAAAAAAAGATATCCGAATTTTACGGAACTGAAGACACTATTTTATATGCTGCTGCTTTCGATGCAAATGGGGGCGTTTTTGAACCGCTATTAAACGAGGAAGATTGTATTATTTCTGATAGCTTAAATCACGCATCAATTATTGATGGTGTCCGTTTGTGCAAAGCCGCACGATATCGTTATAAAAATTCCAATATGGAAGATTTAGAGGATCAATTAAAAAATGCTGTTACAGCAAAACACCGTTTTAAACTTATTGTAACTGATGGTGTTTTTTCAATGGATGGTTTGGTCGCGCCCTTGGACAAAATATGTGATTTAGCTGACAAGTATGATGCCCTAGTTATGGTTGACGAATGTCATGCGACAGGATTTATAGGGGCCACAGGGAAAGGTACTTTGGAAGCAAAAGGAGTAATGGGAAGAGTAGATATTATTACGGGGACTCTTGGAAAAGCATTGGGCGGTGCAATGGGCGGATATACGACGGCAAAACGAGAGGTTATAGAAATGTTACGTCAGCGATCAAGACCTTATTTATTCTCAAATTCTTTAGCCCCTGCCATTGTTGGGGCGTCAATAAAAGTATTTGAGTTATTAGAAAAGGACACGCTTTTAAGAGATAAATTAGAATGGAATACAAACTATTTCAAAGATGGTTTGAGAAAAATAGGAATAGATTTTATAGACGGGGATTCAGCAATTGTACCCGTAATGCTTTATGATGCAAAACTTTCACAAATCATGGCAGATGAATTATTGAAAAAAGGGATATATGTTATTGGATTTTTTTACCCCGTAGTTCCTAAAGACAAAGCACGAATTCGTGTTCAATTATCTGCAGCACATACTAAAGAGCAATTAGACAAAGCTTTATTGGCCTTTTCTGATGTTGCAAAGGGGTTAAATGTGATATAATGGTTTATTATTAATAAAAAATTTTGATATTATAATTTATCCACTTATTTTTGACGACTTATAAACTAATTAAATTAAGTATGAAACATCTTAACAAATTTTTTATTGTTTTAGTTATGTTAGCTGGTTTCAGCATACAAGCTCAAGACAACAACAACCCTTGGGCGATTTCGTTTGGGGCAAACGCCGTAGATACTAGAGTTAGTGCAGCTTCTAAATTAGAAGATCAATTTTCTCATTTTTTCAAAGCCAAAGACAATTGGAATTATATTCCAGCTGTTTCTTATGTGGGAGTATCCAAATATGTAGGAGATAACTTTTCATTTGGAGTTACTGGTTCTGTAAACAAACTTACAAAATATGTTTTGCCAGAAGTAGATGGAACTTACCCTGTAATTAATCTAGGAGATAAAAATTATTATGCTCTTGATGGTGTAATAAATTATAGCTTAATGAACGCTATTAAATCTAAGAAATTTGATCCATCCATTCATTTTGGTGGTGGGTATACATGGATTGGAGATGATTTAAATGCAGGAACTCTAAATGGAGGTTTAGGATTAACTTATTGGTTTACAGAAACGGTTGGTTTCTCATGGAGATCAACATATAAACAATCATTTGAAGATGTTCGTGAAGACATGCCTTCTCACATGCAACATTTTGCAGGTCTTACATTCAAATTTGGAGGAAAAGATACTGATGGGGATGGAATTTATGATAAAGATGACGCCTGTCCTGAAGATGCCGGGTTAAAACAATTTAAAGGTTGTCCAGATTCGGATTCGGATGGAATAGCCGATAAAGATGATGCATGTCCAGACACAGCAGGTTTGACAGAGTTTAATGGCTGCCCAGATTCTGATGCAGACGGTATCGCTGATAAAGATGATGCTTGTCCAGATGTTGCAGGGTTAAAATCTTTAGCAGGTTGTCCGGATGCTGATGGTGACGGTATCGCTGACAAAACAGATAAGTGTCCAAAAGAAAAAGGACCAAAAGAAAATGCGGGTTGTCCTTGGGAAGATAAAGACGGAGATAAAGTTTTAGACAAAGATGACAAATGTCCAGATGTTGCTGGATCTGCGGCAAACAACGGTTGCCCAGATGTTACAGAAGAGGCAGTTAAAAAGCTAAATGAATACGCCAAAACTATTTTGTTTGAAACGGGAAAAGCTTCCTTCATACAGCAAACATATCCAGTTTTACAATCAATCACTAGTATCTTAAAAGAGTACCCTACAGCGAATTTCTCTATTGAAGGACACACTGATAATGTTGGAGGTGATGCTTTTAATCAGAAGTTGTCAGCAGAAAGAGCTTCAGCGGTTAAAGAATATTTAGTTCAAAATGGTATAGCTGATTCAAGACTTACTTCTGCTGGATTTGGATCAAAAATGCCAATTGATTCAAATAAGTCTAAAGCAGGGAAAGCAAATAACAGAAGAGTTGAGGTTAAGTTAGTAAAATAAACTTAAACTTAAAATAATTTCTAAAAACGCTCCGTTTATTGGAGCGTTTTTTTTATTTTTATAACATGTCAAAACTTTCATTTCTTAATCGGCTTGCAAATGAACTATTAAAAACTACTAGTCATAATGCATTAGATTTAATTATAATTTTACCTAACAAAAGAGCAAAAGTATTTTTGCTTGAAGAAATAAAAAAAACGGTATCTAATAATATTTTTGCTCCCAATATAATAAGTATTGAAGAGTTTGTTCAGGATATAGCCGGAATTAGAACAGTTGATAATATTGAGTTGTTATTTGAGTTCTATGAAGTTTATCTATCCATAACTGAAATAAGTCAACAAGATTCTTTTGAAAGCTTTGCCAATTGGGCAAAAATTTTGATGCAAGATTTTAATGAAATAGATAGATATCTCCTTGAAGCAGATGCGATTCTAAATTATTTAGAAAATATAAAAGAAATTGAACATTGGTCTGTAGATGTTGATAAACGAACAGATTTGATAGATAAGCATTTGATTTTTTGGAAAAAACTACCACAATACTACCATGCGTTTTATGAATATCTTATCAAGAAAGGTGTTGGCTATCAGGGACTAATTTATCGCGAGGCAGTCGCTAATCTGAATTATTTTACAGAAAATACGAAAAGCACATATGTTTTTGCAGGATTTAATGCGCTTAATAAGGCAGAAGAAAAAATTATTCAGCATCTGCTAGCTACTGACCAAGCAAAAGTATATTGGGATATTGATGAAACGTTGCTAAATGATCCCTTACACGACGCTGGCTATTTCCAACGAAAGTTTAAATCGGATTGGATTTATTATAAATCAAACCCTTATGAATGGATTTCTAATGAGTTTAAATCTGAAAAGGATATTCATGTAATTGCCACTTCAAAGTCAATAGGACAAGCAAAAATTGCCGGGAGTATTATAAACGAACTTGCCAATAATAATAGTTTGAGTAATACAGCTCTAATATTGGGGGATGAAAACTTACTGCTTCCAATGCTATATTCTTTACCTACTAATGTCGAAGAATTTAATATTACAATGGGATTCTCTAGCAAAAATAATCCAGCACAATTACTAATAACTAAATTATTTAAGTTGCATACCAAAGCATTAGCAAGAAATTCTTCTAGTTATGTTATGTATTTTAAAGATGTTATTGATATTTTAACGCATCCACTTATCGAACCTTATATAAATGCTAGCGAACTAGTTTTCCTAATTAATAAAAATAATCACACCTTTTTAACACAAAAAAAGTTAATAGAATTGTACGCACAAGACAATGATTTATTTAACAAGTTATTTTGTAAGTGGGATTCTAGCTCTAGTTTAGTTTTAGAAAATATTGCTCAAATATTATTAAAAATTAAGGTTAATTTAAGCAAAGAAGTCGAGGAAGAGAAGATTGCAAATGCCTTTGTATTTTCTATTTTTAAAGTAATAAATAAAATGACCTCCTATTTTCATGGTCGAGATATTACATTTGATCTAAAAACACTTCAAGCAATTTACAAACAAGTTATTGAAATGGCAGAAGTTTCTTTTGAAGGTGAACCATTGAGCGGCCTACAAATTATGGGTGTTCTAGAGAGTAGGGTTTTAGACTTTGATACATTAATTATCACTTCCTTAAATGAAGGTAAATTCCCTGCTGGGAAAACTAACAATTCATTTATTCCCTATGATGTAAAGTTGCAATACGGATTACCAACCTTTAAAGAAAAGGATGCTATATACACCTATCATTTTTATCATTTGCTCCAACGTGCAACAAAAATTTATTTAATTTACAATTCCGATAGTCAAGGTTTTGATGCAGGTGAAAAAAGTCGGTTTATAACCCAACTAAAAATTGAGCAGCAAACCAAACACAACCTAACTTTTCAATATTATAACCCAGAAGTTCCAGCCATAGCAAGGCAAAATATTTCAGTGCCAAAAACTCAAAAAGTACTTGCACGGTTACGTGAAATTTCAGATAAGGGATTCTCGCCATCCTCTTTAACAACCTATGTCCGAAATCCAATCCAATTTTATTTTCAGCGAGTGTTGCATATTTATGATACAGAGGAGGTAGAAGAAACAATTGCCGTTAACACATTAGGCACCATTATTCATGGTACGCTTGAAGAATTATACAAGCCATTTATTGGTCATATCTTGACAATTGAAGATATTAAAATGTGTTTTTTAAAAATAGAGGATGAAATTTTATCCCAGTTTAAAAAAGTATACAAAGAGGGGGAAATAAAAACAGGGCGTAACTTATTAGCTTTTGAAGTAGGCAAACGAAATATCCAAAATTTTTTAAATACGGAAATAGAAGCTATAACAAATGGTGACATAATTCAGATTATCTCATTAGAGAAGACATATCAAAGGTTATTGACCGATAAGCGCTTGCCATATCCTGTTCTCATTAAAGGAAATGTAGATAGGATTGAACTTAGAAATGGCAAATTAAGAATTACAGATTACAAAACAGGAAGGGTTGAAAAAGGCAATGTTATTTTAAAAGATTGGCAAGGTCTAACGGGGGATATTAAAAATGACAAGATTATTCAAGTGTTAGCTTATGCTTATATGTGTGAAGATCTCGCCATTGGAAAAGAAATGGAAGCAGGGATTATTTCGTTTAAAAATCTAAAGTCCGGATTTTTACCATTTCAGTTAAAAACTGATCAGGAAACTATTTCTGTAATTTCCCCAAAAATAATGGAAAGTTATATAGATGAAATAGTTCTATTGTTACTTGAAATTTTTAATCAAGATATTTCATTTGAGGAGAAAATATAAATAGATTATATTTTCTTCAAAAACACGCCCAATACTTTTATTAGTTCTTTTTCATTTTCAACAGCTGTCATGTGCCCGTCTGGGAAACTAATAACGTCAACTTTAGTGCCTTCAACTTGATTTATAGTCTCATCATATGGTAAGACGCTGTCTTTTTCACCCAAAATTAACTGAATTGGATAAGGGGCAAAATGAAGTAATACCTCCCTGTCTTTCCTGATTTTCATCCCTTCAAGTGCTGCAACTATTCCTTGCAAAGGGGTTTTTAATGCTTCTATTTTTACTTTTTCAATTTCATTTTTTAGTTTTTCTCTATTGTCCTCATTAAAAAGATTTGTAATAGACATTCTTATAAAGTTGGAATAGTTTTGCTTAACTGCTGTAATGGCTCTATCTCTATTTGTCTTCTTTTCGTCACTATCAGCTCTAGAAGTAGAGTTAAGAAGCACTATTCCTTTAACGTGATCTGGATACATCTCTGCAAATGCCAAAGAAATATACCCTCCCATAGAGTGGCCAATTAAAGCTACTTTTCTTATTCTTAAGTGTTGCATAAGTGAGTGTAACATAGCTGCTTGGTCTTCCATAGAATGGACATATCCAATACAGGCGGTCTCACCATGACCTAATAAATCGATAGTGATTACACGATAGTTTTTAGAGAGTGCTGAGACGTACTTATCCCACATGGTTTTGTTTTCCAAAAAACCGTGTAATAACAATACAGCTGTACCTTTCCCGTCGTCGGTAAATGAGATTTTGGTGTTTTTGTAGATGAGGGTTTTCATAGATGCAAAAATAGTTTTTTAACCATATAAGACATAGAAGTTTCATATAAGAAAACTTAAATATTCTTATATGATTTATATGGTAAACAAAACGGCCCACTTTCGCGCGCCGTTTATATCCCATGCCTTCCGGCAGGCAGGTATTTTCTTTCTTTAAGAATTCATTATCGCTTCTATCTCATCCACTTCAATCGGAATGTTTCTCATAAGGTTAAAAGGCTCACCCTTTTCCTGAGTTACAACATCGTCTTCAATCCGAATGCCCATTCCTTCAGCAGGGATGTAAATTCCAGGCTCTACAGTAAATACCATATTAGCTTCCATAGGTTCGTGTAATAAACCATAATCATGCGTGTCTAAACCCAAATGGTGCGAAGTTCCATGCATAAAGTACTTTTTATATGCAGGCCAATCCGGATTTTCATTTTGAACATCGGCTTTGTCGATTAATCCCAAACCAAGTAATTCGGAAGTCATTATTTTTCCAACTTCAACATGGTATTGTTTCCATAATGTTCCAGGCACCAACATTTTTGTTGCTTCATTTTTTACGCGTAAAACTGCATTGTAAACTTGCTTTTGGCGGTCTGTAAAGCGACCAGAAACAGGGACCATTCTTGTCATGTCACTAGAATAATTTGCATATTCTGCACCAACATCAAGCAAAATCAAATCGCCTGCATTGCATTGCTGGTTATTTTGTATGTAATGCAAAACATTTGCATTTTTACCTGAAGCGATTATTGGCGTGTAGGCAAAGCCTTTGGAACGATTTTTTAGGAATTCATGAGCAAACTCGGCTTCAATTTCATATTCCATCACATTTGGTTTAACGAAATTTAGAATTCTTCTAAATCCTTTTTCTGTAATATCGCAGGCTTCCTGAATTAAATCTATTTCCTCGCTCTCTTTGATTGATCGAATGTGTTGTAAAATAGGATTTGACTTTTCAACTTTATGAGCGGGGTAATTTTCTTTCCACCATTTTGTAAAACGAGCTTCCCTTGTTTCGGTTTCAATTACAGCACGATAATGTTCATTAGTATTTATATACATGATTTCAGAATACATCATAACTTCTTTCAAAGTTTTCTTAAAATCCTGCAACCAAATCACACTTTTAATTCCTGAAACTTCAAAAGCCTTTTCTTTAGTCAATTTTTCTCCTTCCCAAACAGCAATGTGATCATTGGTTTCTTTTAAAAATAAGATTTCCTTTAAATGATTATAAGGGGCATCAGGAAATAAAAGTAAAATACTTTCTTCTTGATCAACGCCGCTCAAATAAAAAATATCGCGATGTTGGGCGAATGGTAATGAAGAATCAGCCGATACTGGATAAATATCGTTTGAATTGAAAACAGCTACTCCTTTGGGTTTCATTTGAGCCACAAATTTAGCTCTATTTTTAATAAATAAACCCGTATCTATTTTATTGTATTTCATTATGAAATTATTAATATTGTATGTCCCAAAGTTAAAACATTGGAATTAAAAAGCGCTGCTATGAAACGATTAATTTTTGTTATTTTTTTTCTAATAACCGCTATAATTGGCTTTTCACAAGAAAAGAAAGCCTATCAGCTTTTTGATAAAAAAGGGAAGAAAGTAGACTATGGCAAACTACTCATAGCTGCTGAAAAAGCGCAAGTGGTTTTGTTTGGCGAATATCATAACAATGCCATTTCACATTGGTTAGAATTAGAATTAATCAAAGATTTAGCCGAGAAAAGCTCATTAATTATGGGAGCTGAGATGATTGAAGCAGACAATCAAAAGCAATTAGACCAATTTCTGAAAGGAGAAATCAATCAGAAGCAATTGGATTCCACTGCCAGACTTTGGCCCAATTACAAAACAGACTACAAACCTCTAGTTGAATTTGCCAAGGAAAATAAAATACCATTTATTGCTACTAATATTCCCCGAAGATTTGCTTCAATAGTTTCCAAAAAAGGCTTTGAAGGCTTGGAAAATTTAACTTCGCAGGAGAAGACATGGATTGCTCCTTTACCAATTGCTTATGACTCCGAATTACCCGGTTATATTAACATGATGAAAATGATGGGAGATCATACGAGTCCTAATATGCCGAAAGCGCAAGCCATTAAAGACGCAACGATGGCCTATTTTATTCAAAAGAATTTAAAAGAGAAATCTATCTTTATTCATTTTAACGGGACATACCATTCTGACAACTTTGAAGGAATCTATTGGTATTTGAAAGGGGATGTAGACCTACTAAAAATTACAACTATAGCAACGGTTGAACAAAGTGATTTGAATAAATTACTTCAAGAAAACTTTAATAAAGCCGATTATATTCTTGTTATTGATGAAGATGTAACCAAAACCTATTAAATTTGAAATAATGTAAGTCAACAACTGTTAAACTCATTTTAAAATCATTATAAATTACTATAAAAAGATTGTGGGGAATATGAAATAGCCTTATTTTTGTATGGTTTTTAAAAATAAATTATACAATCTTATGGCAAAATCTTCTATTTTGAGTTCGTCCATTGCAAAAAAAGTTGCTATGGCACTTTCCGGACTTTTCTTAGTAACCTTTTTAGCACTCCATTTTTTTATAAATTTAACTTCTGTATTTAGCGCTGAAACTTTCAATGTTTGTTCTCATTTTATGGGTAACAATCCGATAATTCAATTTGTAATGCAACCCATTTTAGTAGCTGGTGTCGTTTTTCACTTTGTAATGGGTTTTGTTTTAGATATTCAAAACAGAGCTGCAAGACCGATAAGTTATGCAAAAAACATTGGTGCAGCGAATTCTTCTTGGGTATCAAGAAACATGATTATTTCTGGTTTAGTTGTATTAGCTTTCCTTGGCTTACATTTTTATGATTTCTGGATTCCAGAGATGGTTTATAAATATGTAGATGTAAATCCAATAGACGAAACACGATATTTTACGGAATTGGTTCATAAATTCGAAAGCCCGGTTCGTACAGGCATATACTGTGCATCTTTTGTATTATTGTTTTTGCATTTATGGCACGGTTTCAATTCTTCAATGCAGTCGGTTGGATTTAACAATAAATTCTCGAGATCACTCCATAAATTAGGATATGCATTCGCAGTAATAGTTCCATTCGGATTCATTTTTATTGCATTGTTTCACCATTTTAATCAATAATTTCAAGTTTAATGAAACGCCCAAAGGCGTTACATCTGACCTATAAAAAACAATAAAATAAACAGATGAAACTAGATTCAAAGATACCAGAAGGTCCGATTTCGGATAAATGGACAAATTATAAAGATCATTTAAAATTAGTTGCTCCTAATAATCGCCCAAAAATAGATATTATTGTTGTAGGAACAGGTTTGGCCGGTGCTTCTGCTGCGGCATCATTAGGCGAAATGGGTTATAATGTTAAAGCTTTTTGTTTTCAAGATTCACCAAGGAGAGCGCACTCAATCGCTGCCCAAGGCGGTATAAACGCAGCTAAAAATTATCAAAATGATGGCGATAGTACTTATAGATTGTTTTATGACACGATAAAGGGGGGCGATTACAGAGCGCGAGAAGCAAATGTGCATCGTTTAGCGGAAGTATCCTCAAACATTATAGATCAATGTGTTGCCCAAGGGGTTCCATTTGCAAGAGATTATGGTGGATTATTGGATAACCGATCTTTTGGTGGAACGCAAGTACAAAGAACATTTTATGCAGCCGGACAAACAGGGCAACAATTGTTACTTGGAGCTTATTCTGCATTATCTAGACAAATTGGATTGGGACGTGTTAAAATGTTCAGTCGTCATGAAATGCTAGATTTAGTCAAAATAGATGGAAAAGCACGTGGAATTATTGCTAGAAACTTGGTTACAGGGGAATTAGAAAGACATTCTGCACATGCGGTTGTTATTGCTTCTGGGGGGTACGGAAATGTTTATTTTCTCTCAACAAATGCCATGGGAAGTAATGTTACAGCAGGGTGGAAAATCCATAAACAAGGCGCCTTATTTGCTAATCCTTGTTTTGTTCAAATTCACCCAACTTGTATTCCTGTTCACGGGACCAATCAGGCAAAATTAACCTTAATGTCAGAGTCGCTTCGTAATTCTGGGCGTATATGGGTCCCAAAGAAAAAAGAAGATGCACAAGCAATCCGTGAAGGAAAATTAAAGCCAACAGAACTAAAAGAAGATGACAGGGATTATTTCTTGGAAAGAAGATATCCTGCATTTGGTAATTTAGTTCCTCGCGATGTAGCATCAAGAGCTGCAAAAGAATTGTGTGATCAAGGATTTGGTATTGAAGCGAATGATACGAATGAAGGGGTATATTTAGATTTCTCTTCCGAAATTCAAAACAAAGGCAAGCAGGCCGCTTATGCAAAAGGAAATCATAATCCAACAGCGGATGAAATCACTTCTTTAGGAAAACAATGGTTACAAGAAAAATATGGTAATCTTTTCGCGATGTATGAAAAAATTACAGATGAAAATCCATATGAAACTCCGATGAAAATTTATCCAGCGGTTCACTATACCATGGGTGGCGTTTGGGTAGATTATAATTTACAATCTACAATTCCAGGTTGTTTCGTAGCAGGGGAAGCTAATTTCTCTGATCACGGAGCCAATAGATTAGGTGCTTCTGCTTTAATGCAAGGGTTGGCTGATGGTTATTTTGTATTGCCATATACTGTTTCTAACTATTTAGCAGACGAAATCAGAACTGGCAAAATTTCTACTGATTTACCTGAATTTGCTGAAGCAGAAAATCGTGTAAAAACAACAATTGAGACTTTTTTAAATAATAACGGTTCAAAATCGGTAGATCATTTCCATAAACGTTTAGGGCTTATTATTTGGAATAAAGTGGGGATGGCTCGTAACGAAAAAGGATTAAAACAAGCCATTGCAGAAGTTGCTGCCTTAAAAGAAGAATTCTATAAAGAAGTTTATGTTCCTGGGAGTAACGAAGAATTAAATCCTGAACTAGAGAAAGCACTTCGTGTTGCAGATTTAATTGATTTAGGACAATTAATGGCTATGGATGCGTTGCAACGTAACGAATCATGTGGGGGACATTTTAGAGAAGAATATCAAGACAGCGAAGGAGAGACATTACGTGATGATGAAAACTTCTCGTTTGTTGGCGCTTGGGAGTACAAAGGAAACGACATTAGTCAATCGGAACTTCACAAAGAAGAATTAAAATACGAGTTTATCAAAATAGCCGCTCGTAATTATAAGTAATTAGGCACTAGCCAAAAGGCACTAGTTAATGAGTGGAATTAATTCATATAAAGATTTATTAATTTGGCAGAAAGGAATTGATATTGCAATTAATTTATATGAATTAGTAGAAGATTTTCCAAAAGAAGAAATTTATGCTTTGACAAGTCAGTTAAAAAGAGCTTCCATTTCAATTTCTTCAAATATAGCTGAAGGTTATGGAAGAAATTCTACTCAAAGTTATATTCATTTCTTATGCATTTCAAGAGGTTCTTTATTCGAATTAGAAACTCAACTGATAATAGCCAATAGATTAAAATTCATTAAAAATGAAACTTTGTTTTCTGAATTAATGAATCAAATTACAGAAGAAAGTAAAATGATAAATTCATTTATAAACAAATTAGAATCAAGTAAATTATAATTTATACTAATGCCTTTTGCCTCTTGGCCAATGGCTAAATTAAAAAATATGAGCGCAGCAAAAAACATCAATATAAACCTTAAAATTTGGCGTCAGAAAGATGCTAAATCAAAAGGGAGCATGGAAACTTATAAATTAGATAATGTTTCGACAGCAAGTTCGTTTTTGGAAATGTTAGACCAATTGAACGAGCAATTAATCAATGATAAAAAATCACCCGTTGCTTTTGACCACGATTGTCGGGAAGGAATTTGTGGGATGTGTTCTCTGTACATTAAT
>Ga0208951_1000307_pt1 | contig 22330 bp, 18 predicted proteins | sample GreLakmeMI27MSRF_FD_187702 | JGI IMG/M metagenome (GOLD analysis project Ga0208951, IMG submission 187702) | Freshwater lentic microbial communities from great Laurentian Lakes, MI, USA - Great Lakes metaG MI27MSRF (SPAdes) | ecosystem: Environmental > Aquatic > Freshwater > Lake | place: Great...
GGGCCTCTGGACGTCCACACTTCCCTGCTTCGCTATTGATCAGCATGGCCTATCGTGGCGCATCCATCATTCCAGCGCACGCTGCGGCCATGCTGCGCCGCGCTTCGCGCTCTTCTGCTGCACAGACTGTGCGCGCCGTCACCACCACTGTGGTGCCACCACACGCTCCCTCAGGAAGCCTGATAGAGTACCGGGCCTACACGCTGCATCCCAGCGGCTTCAAGGCTTACCTGGCGCTCACCGAGCAGCATGCCGCGCTGCGACACCGTCTCAACCCGGGCTGGCTCGGGTGAGTGGACCGCTCTGCCAGCTCTCTGCATCCCTGCTCTCTGCGCTCACGCGCTTGGTGCAGCATGTTCACCGCAGACACGGGCGGCGCGCTGAACGTGGTGCATCACTTCTACGCCTACGCGAGCGTGGAGGAGCGAGCGCGCGTGCGGCGCACGCTCGCGTCAGACCAGGCGTGGCAGCAGGAGTACATCGACAAAACAAGGCCGTTCGTGGCGCACCAGGAGAGCACGCTGCTGCTGGAGGCGGCCGACGTGCACGCTGCTGCTGCGATTCCGTCGGCGGCGTCCTTCCGGGTGCGTCCAAGTCCTCAGCCCTTCGGCGCCAGCTGACTCCTTCCTGCTCCAGTCGCCGTTGCGAGCCAGTGAGCCGGCCGTCTACGAGATGCGCACTTACCAACTCGTGCTTGGTTACAATCCGGTGCCCGAGCTGCGCAAGGCATTCAGCGTTGGGTGCGTTCTTCGTTGCGCCTGGCTGCTTGCTTTATACTGAGGCTGCATGGCAGCATTCCGGCAAAATTGCGAGCCTCGGCGGAGGGTCAGCTTGCTTTCGTCACGTACTCCGAAGTTGGGTAAGCGTCCGTGAGTGCAAGGCTGCTGCCGCGTCGCTGACTGTGGTGCGCGGCAGTGAGCTCAACAAAGTGGTGGAGCTTTGGCGCTTCAAAGATGCGGCAGCCTGCCTGAGGCACCGGGAGGCTTCGCGTGGAGTGCACGAATGGAAGACCGCCATCGCGGCTGTAGCGCCCATGGTGCAGAGCTTTAACACCACATTCCTCAACCCCATTAACTGCTCGCCGTGGCAGTGAGGTTTGAGGTGTTATGTGAGCTATGTGGAGCGACCGTGTGGATCGAACGCTGGAACGAATAAATGCGCTTCGTCAAACCGGCTGCACTCCATCCGCCCTACATTACTGCGTGTCACCTGACTATGCGCACCGCTGCGCTGCAGCTGCCAGCTACGCTGCAGAGCTCAGATAGAAGGGCAGGCACTCGACTGCGTCCACCCACGCACGCGCATGCAGCGTCTCGTCTCTCTCGAGACTCTCTCTCTCGAGACGCGGCATGCGTTACACGGTGCAGGCAACACACGTTTGGAAGGCGCAGCGCCGTGCCAGCTGCGTTGGTACGGTGACGAGACTGCCCTGGCGCTCTGCTGCCCTTGCTCTGCCCGGGCTCTGCCCTTGCTCTGCCCTTGCTCTGCTGCCCTTGCTCTCTCCTCACTTTCACACGTGCTCCGCAGGGTTGGGGCGAGGCGCTGGACGAGCCCATAGCGGCCAAACAGCCCACCACCCCGGACCGCTCGCTTATCAACGCCGACTTTGCGCCCGTGGAGGCTGGAATGCGCACCTTTTCGGCCTCGGACATGGCTGCACTTTGGGTGGGCCTGGTGGTGTGCGTGCCTTCCTGGACGCTGGTGGGCTCGCTCATCGACCTCGGTTTCAGTGCCGTGCAGGGACTGTCAGTCATCCTGGTCGCCAACTGTCTGGTGCTGGTGCCTATGGTTCTTAACGCACACGGAGGAACGAAGTATGGCGTGCCGTTCCCAGTGCTAGCCAGGGCCGCCTTCGGAGTGCGAGGTGCCAACATCCCCTCCCTGCTGCGCGCTCTGGTTGCTTGCGGCTGGTTCGGCATCCAAACCTGGGTCGGGGCGGGGATCGTGCACACGCTGCTGAACGCGCTGTCTAGCGGCGCGCTCACCGCGCCGCCCCTGCCGTGGGTTGGCATCAGCGCCTCTGAGGTCGCCTGTTTCGTTGCTTTCTGGGCCGTGCAGGTGGGCATCATTGTGCGTGGCATTGAGAGCATCAAGGCTGTGGAGCAGTTCTCAGCGCCTCTGCTCATCGCCCTCACTGCCGCGCTCTTCGCATGGGCAGTGTCCACCACGGGCGGCTTTGGGCCCATGCTCGCCGCACCCTCAGCCTTTGGCATTGGCGGCGCAAAGGCTGGGCAGTTATGGGGTACGCTGCTGCCAGCTCTGACGGCCAACGTGGGCTTCTGGGGCACTCTGTCGCTCAACATCCCGGACATAAGCCGCTATGCGAAGAGCCAGCGCGCACAGCTGGTGGGCCAGGCGCTGGGCCTGCCCCTCACTATGGTGGCCTTCTCCTTCGTGGCGCTGACTGTGACCAGCGCCACGGTGGCGCTCTACGGGGCGCCAATCTCAGACCCAGTGGCAGTGCTTGCGCGCCTGGGGGGCGTGGGGCCCACCGTGGCTGGCCTGGTAGGACTACTCGTGGCCACACTGTCGACCAACATCGCGGCCAACGTGGTTGCGCCGGCCAACGCCTTCGTGAACCTGCAGCCGCAGCTCATCACCTTCCGCATCGGTGGCGTGCTGACAGCGCTCATCGGCATGCTTATCTGCCCCTGGCGCCTCATTGGCAGCACGCAGGGCTTCATCTTTGTGTGGCTCGTGGGGTACTCCGCCCTGCTGGGCCCCTGCGCAGGCATCCTGCTCGCCGACTACTTCCTTCTGCGCAGACGCACGCTGGACGTGGATGCGTTGTACGACGCCTCCTCCAGCGGCGCCTACTTCTACAGCGGCGGCTACAACCCCGCTGCTCTGATTGCGCTGGTTGTGGGCGTGCTGCCGAACCTCCCCGGATTCCTGAACGCTGCCGGCGTCCTGCGCTCCGTGGCGCCTCTCTGGACGGCGCTGTACGGGCAGGCCTGGTTCCTGGGATTTGCCGTCGCCATGGCAACATACCTGGCGCTCATGCGCGCGCCTCGCCTGCTTCCGGGCTCTTAATTCGTTTGCATGGCTAACAGGCTAACGGCTAACGCGCAACGTACGCTGACGTGTGCTACACGCATCCTTGCGCTCTCGCTCGAAGAAAGACTCTGAATTGCACAACTCAGCGTAAGGCTACGCAACGCGCGTCCGCTCGACAGCGATGACGTCAGCAGTCTCCTGAGGGTAAAGAATAGCCCTCGCCTCTCGCGTGCGTTTCGCCATGAAGGTTACTTGCAAGACGGTGGTGGGCGCCACCTTCACGGTGGAGTGCGAGGGCAGCGAGACCGTGGCTGCGATGAAGCAGAAGGTGCAGGCTGCAAACGCGAGTCTGACGGCGGAACACATGGTCACCGTCTTCCAGGGCAAGGTGCTGGCGGACGCGACGCTGTTGGCGGACGCGGGAGTCACCGAGGCGGGCTTCGTGGTGGTCATGGTCAAGAAGCCGGCTGCAGGTGCGCCGCGGTGGCAACTGTCTCTCCATTGTGCCAAACCGACTGCGCACGCAACGCGCCACTTCTCGCGCACCGCTCGCGCTGCTCGGCTGCAGTAACCTCGTAGAGACGCGTGCGCGCTGCCGGCCAGTTGCTTGCGCCGCCGGGCGTCGCTGGACGGAGAGGGAGGGAAGAACCCTTGACAGTCCTTTCATTTTGCCTCTCACGCCCTCGTCGCAGCGCCTGCAAAGCCCGAGGCCAAGCCCGCCGCCGAGCCTACCGCCGCGCCCGCGGCCACTGCGCCCGCGGCGCCCGCGGCGCCCCCGGCTGCAGATGCGGCGCCCGCTGCGGTGGCAGCGCTGCCGTCTCCCACGGACGCCTACTCCTCCGCCGCCTCCAACTTGGTTGCGGGCACGCAGCTTGAGGCTACGATCAGTGGTATGATGGAGATGGGCTTCGAGCGCGAGCAGGTGGTGCGCGCCTTGCGTGCTGCCTTCAACAACCCGGACCGCGCGGTGGAGTACCTCATGAACGGCATCCCCGCCGGTGCGGACGTGCCGCCCCCAGCGCCCGCCGCCGCGGTCGCGCCGCAGGCGGTCCCCGCCGCCGCCGCCGCCGCCGCCCCCGGCGCAGGACCCAACGCGCAGCCGCTGAACCTGTTTCCCGAGGGCGGCGCCGCGCCCGTGGGCGGCGGCGGCGGCAACCTGGATGCGCTGCGCAACCACCCGCAGTTCCAGGCCATCCGGGCCATGATTGCAGCGCAGCCAAACTTTCTGGGCCCCATGCTGCAGGAGCTGGGCAAGCAGAACCCGCAGCTGCTGCAGCTCATCAACGCCAACCAGGAGGAGTTCATGGCGCTGATCAACGAGCCGGTGCCGGAGGGGGGCTTCGACGTGGCAGGGCTGGAGGGCATGTTCGAGGGGGAGGGGGAGGAGGGCGAGGGGGAGGAGGGGGCGCCCATGCAGATCGCGGTCACGCCGGAGGACCAGGCGGCCATTGAGCGCCTCGCGGCTCTCGGCTTCGACCGCAACATGGCCATCCAAGCCTTCTTCGCCTGCGACAAGAACGAGGAGCTCGCCGCAAACTTCCTGTGCGCCCCATCGCATGCGCATACGCACGCACGCGTAAGCTGACCTGCGCCTCTCTCCGCCCTGTCCAGCTTCGAGTCAGGCGGGGACTGACAACCCCCTTTCGCTCTCACCTTCGTGGGCCCGCTCTGCTGCACAGCGCGCATGCGTTTGCATGTGATAGCCGCTGCTCGCAAGTGATGCTGCTGTGTGACGCATGCTAGTTGGACAGTGAGCGTGTCTTGGGTTTTCCTTTGAGCGCTTCACGCGGCATTACGAGCCGTCAATGAAGCATGCGTGTGTTGTAACACCGGCCAGCGAACATCGATCAGGTGTTTACGAGGAGAAGTCCTTGATGACTGCGCAGGCGAGGAGCAAGGGTGCGTCAGAGGGTGCACCAGATGGCGAGAACGTGCAACGAGCGAACGCACAAAGGTTGGAGCCGATCACCAGGGACAGGACCGCTGCAATCTGTGGGGCAGCAAGAGGCGGTGAGATGTGCGCGACTCGGGCCAAGCCAGCGAGTAGGGATAAGGGTAAAAGACGCACCAGCAGGCCAGAGCCGCCCAGCAACACAGCGAACGCCTGCAGGTCGTCGTTTGAGACCTCGGCGGCAGCGATGGCGGTGGTGGTCAGCTGCGCGGCGAAGGCGTGGCCTGCAGCGAGGGAGCAGGACACCGTCGTCAGCCCTAAAAGCGAGTCCAATTGCGATGCAGCAATCTAGCGCACCGGAGACCAGGAACGGCGCGGCGGTGGCGGCAGCGACTGCGGCGGTCTTGGCCTTCGGCAGAGCAGCGGTCGGGCGCACCACGCTGCGAGGCAGAGCGCGCAAGTTAGCCGCGCGCACTTCACCTGCGTACTGCGCTCCCTGGCACGCGCGACCGCAACCTGCCCTGACATGCTCGCGCAGCAGCCGGCGCTGCAGAGGGGCGCAGGCCAGCTGGACGCACCGGGCAACGGCCGCAGAGCGGCGCGCGACATTGCTCTTGGCAACGCGGCGCGCAGGCAGCACGAGTGCAGCGGAGGCGGACAGCATGGCAGCCATGTGAGAGGAGGCGGAGGGTGGAGAGTGCGTGCGTTCTTTGTTCCAAAATTTCGACCGATCGGCGACGACCTGCTCGGTCCGCTAAGATTTCTGTAGTGTGCGCTCTGTCACACTACGCTGGGCACAGGTCGGGCGAGTCGCGGTAGACGGCGTTCATGAAGTTGACGTGCGCGGTGATGATGGGCCAGGTCGTGTCGCTGATGTGAACACCGTATTTGCCGGGGCCAACGCCCTCGTCGTACCAGTGCCAGAAAAGGGTGCCCATCAGCGGCCCCTCCGCCTTCACGTTCTCCTCCGCCACCGCGTAGGCGCTGCGGAAGTACTCGTTGCGCACCTTCTGCGCGCTGTCCTCCGTGATTTTGCCGAACTCTTCCAGCACAAACGGCTTGCCCGCGATGCTCTTTGCCACATCCTCCAGGTGCGCCTTGATGTAAGCCCGCTGCGCGTCCGTCGTCTTCGGCTGCCAGTTGTCCGGCCAGACGTGGATGCCCACATAGTCGATGCACGCCACCTGCAGTAGGCTCCGGAATCAGCGGGCTCCTGCTCCGCGCACGGCGCAGCCCGCGCACCTTCGAGTTCTCGATGAAGTTCTGCCCCTCCTTTGAGGCCCAGTCGGAGCCCACACCCGGGTTCTGCAGCAGGCGCCCAGAGCCGGGACCGTCTGCGAGATGCGCTCGTCATCAGCAGGCACACATCCGGCGCGCGAGCGAGAAACGCACAAAATCCCTCGTAGCCGATGCCGACCAGCGCGTTGGGCGCCACGCTCTTGACGTGGCCGCACATCTCGGAGATCCAAGACTGCATTGGGGCGTTGCCGCAGCCCTGGCAACGCGCTTCGTTAGCCAGGTCCCACGCAAAGATGGTCGGGTCCGTAGAGTACTTGCGGCCGTTGATGGAGTTGACGCGGTTGGCCAGGAACGTGATGTGGTTCTTGTAGATCTGCTTGATCGCTGGCGAGCTGAAGAAGTCGGCATGGCTCGAGGAGCCGCCCCAGTTGACGTAGCTGTCAATACCGCCCACCTTGTACCAGTTATCGGCGATGACCCAGATCAGTTTCAGGCCCCGCTTGTGCGCCTCATCCATCACAAAGTCCATGCCGTGCAGGATTTTCTCGTTGTACTTGCCCGGCGCCGTCTGCATCTCCCATCCCTCCGTGATGGAATGCGCCCAGACGCGCATGACCTTCATGCCGGCAGCGACGCCCTGGTTCATAACGTTCACAATGTGCTCCTGGCCCTTCTTTGGAGTGGAGCGAAATGGCGGCGAAGGGGCGTTGCTGCCCAGTTCCACAACCTCCCACATGTTCCAGCCCGCGAAGATGAACTCCTTGCACTCGGGGCCGACCACGAAGCGACCATCCTGGTACAGTGTGAGCCGCAGACAGGCCGGGGGGAGCGGAAAGCAGCCCCCCTGCGCACCTGGATGCGCACGTACGAGTCGGGCAGGCCAGTCTTGCCCGGCGGCGCGGCTGCGGCCTGGTGATGACCAACCGAGCGCGAGCGAGGATGAGAGCCCACGGGCTGGGGCGAGGCTCCCTGCAGCATGTCGCGAAAGAATGAGCGTACCGGCTGCAGAGGCGCTGCCTGAGCGACAGCCAGCAGCGCCACGGACAAGAGTAGGACGCGCATCCTGTCAGAGTGTGCGGTGCTGTCAGCAGCGCTCGCTCCCGAAGCTGCGCACACGCGCACGCACCTGAGAGCGTACCAAGTCTGAGAGGTCTTACAGGGAGAGGAAAGGCACTGGGAACTGGCCAGGTGGGATGGGTGCCTCCGAGGGTTGGCGCTACAAGTCCCAAGCGAGCAGTTCAAGAGTTCGTGCACCCACCCGTCGAGCCTGTGTTGCTGCTACAGCAGGACTACATTGTGCTGCGTGGAAAACCGGGGGCGACAGAAGTGAGCGCATCTTAGGTGAGCCCGTGTGACAACAACTGGACCGACGTCGAGTCTTTGATTTCTTCACTTCGCACCTCCGCCTTCAGCGTATCGAGCAGCGCGAGACCGATATGTGACTCAGGTTGTGCTGAGGTTCGATGGAGGCAGGCGCACTTGCCTCGCTGGCCCGGCGCCCCGGGGAGTCTGTGGTGCTCCTGGCCGGCCTATGGGTGATGATGTGCGCGGGCCTGCACTACAGCTTTGCTACCTTCAGCGAGGACCTGCGACTGCGCCTGGGCCTGGACCAGCGCGGCCTGGATGTGCTTGCGACAGGAAAGGATTTAGGTGCATACTTCGGTGTTGTGCAGGGGCTCTTTCATGATCGGTTTGGCGCGCGGCCTACCGTCCTGATAGGTGCTACTGTCCAGCTGCTGGGCTACGGCGGCCTCTTCGCACTCACGGGCGAGGGACGCCACCCGCCGCTGTGGCAGCCCTTCCTGTTGCTCTTTCTGTCGGCCAACGGCGCGGGTTGGGTGGACATGGGCGTTCTGATGACGCTGCTGCACAACAGCGGCGCAGAGCGCGCGATGGCGTCAGGCGTAGCCAAGGCGCTGCTTGGGCTAGGAGCCTCTGTCTTCTCGCTCATCTACGTGGTCTTCCTAAAGCCTGATGCGCGGGACTACCTGCTGCTGTGCGGCTTGGCGCCCTTTGCCGTCGTGTGCTGCGCGCTGCCCTTCCTTGAACGCCTGCCGCGCGAGGATCTTCACCAGGCCAAGCGCTCGCCCGCACGAGCTGCGCGGCTGTGGTGCCTGGGCGCCTGGGTCTGCGTGCTGTGCGTCTACAACTTCTTGTGCAACGCTTTCCTTCAGAACGAGCCCAGCCAGCACGTGCGCGTGGGCGCCACGCTCGGCCTGCTTGCGCTGCTCACGCTTCCGCCAATGGGCTTGCTGTCGCTGGGCATGCGCCTGGGCTCGTCAGTGGGCGTTGTGGGCGTGGACAGCGAGGCGCTGCTGCAGCCAGCAGAGGTTGAGCGCAGCGACTCGCCAGACGGGGATGCGGCGGAGAGTGACGCGACCACCACGGCACCAGCGACCCCGCCGCGACTGCGCGGGCAGCGTTCCAGCGAGCTCACCGTCGGCGCTTGTCTGCGCTGCACCGAGTTTTGGCTGCTCTTCTGGGCCCTGGCTGCTGGCGCTGGCGGCGCGCTGGTGCTTGTGAACAACCTGGCACAGCTTGGCGCCTCCATCGGGAGCACCGCCGGGGCGGAGACCTTGGTGGCCCTGTTCTCGGTGTGCAACGCGGCCGGGCGGCTGGGCATGGGCGCGGTGGGCACGCTGTCCACGCTGCCCCGCCCAGCCTTCCTGGTCTGCGCGCTGGTGGTGATGACCACCGTGCAGTTGGGCCTCACAGAAGCCACGCCCGGGCGGCTGCACCTCGCCGTGGCGGTGGCGGGCCTCAGCTTTGGCAGCCTGTGGTCCTTTGCACCAGTCGTGGTGGGCGAGCTGTTTGGCGAGCGCCACGCGGGCGCCATCTACGGCTGCCTGGGCACCAGCCCCGCGGTGGGAAGCTTCCTACTCAACACGTTAGTGGCTGGGCGCGTGTACGACGCGCACTCGAGACCGTCGCCACCAGCGCCGCCAGGCGCGCCGCCATCCGGCCCGCGCTGTGTAGGCGGGGCCTGTTTCAGACTGAGCTTCCAGATCTGCACCTTGGCTTGCGCAGCAGGCACGGTCTCCGCGCTCATACTCCTCAAACGGACGCGCCATGTCTACAAGCAAGATGCGCCGCCGGCCTCCTCTCGATGACGGCTTGACGGTGCCGCCGCTGTGGTTTTAGAATGTCTTTTTGTAAAACGTCTTACTCTTTCGTACGATTGAGGTGCCGATATCCACCGTCTTCCAGGCTCGTCGCGTTTTCTGCACGCATTTTCTGATTTTCTGATTTTCTGATTTCAGTCCAGAGCGAGCCTGCGTCCCTTCCTCGTCTGCTGGTTGCGGCAGTGATACACGTCTACAGAAATGCAGCAGTCTGGGGACACGCACTCGGAACGAGTGTGCAGAAGCGGCAGCCCGCGGAGGCGGGAAGTGAGAGCTGACAGGCGCGAGCCTCCAGCTTCCAGCCTGCAGCAGCTTCTGGCACCACTGGCGGAGGAAATGCAGCGACTAGAGGTGCGTGCTTGAGTGCTCAAACGCGAAACGCAGAGAGCTCAGCGCATTGCAGGCTCAAAACGAAGCGCTGCAACAGCAGCTTGCCGCGGAGCGCCAGACTGCGCGTGCCACGGAGCGCCGCCTGCGTGAGCATTTGCAGTCGCTGCTAGAGCAGCGCAACGGCGTGGGAGCGGAGCCAGAGCCTGCCATGGTTCTCCCGCCACCCACGCACCCGTTCTGGCGCCAGGATGACGGGCCCGCGCAGGCCATTCGAATGCTGGCCGACTCCGAGAGCGGTCGCACGCGCGCGGCTGCCCAGCTGGAGGCTGCGCTGGAGGCGCGGAGGGCCCTCGCCTCGCAGCTGGAATCGCTGCGAGAACACTGTCGGTCGCTGCAGAGCACAGTACTGTCGCTGGAGCTACGCGCAGGGCGACTCTGAAAGCAGCAGGCGGCAACTCACTTATACGATATACGCTGTTCCTTCCACGGGCTCACTGCGCTTGCTGCGCGGCTGCGTAGTTGTCGGTGCGCATGTCGTGGAGGCCGAACTCCTCGTCCTCCTCCCAGTCGCGCGTAAAGTCGGCCAGCCGCAGCTGCTTGTCCAAAGCGAAGTCCTCCGTGGCTGCGGAGATGAAGCAGGCGGCCAGCGGGTCGCGCAGCACCAGGGTGAAGGGCCGCTCGCCGGAGATGCAGGTCTCCAGGCGCGCGTAGAAGTCCTCCCACTCACTCTTCACCCGCGCAACGGCGCTGTCGCCCAGCGTGGTGAAGCGCGTGCGGCGCAGCGAGTCGCGCACCTCCGTGAGCAGCCCCTCCACGGTGGTGACGCGCCCGCCCAGCTGGGCGCGAGGGAGGCGTGTGAGTGGAGGCGGTGTGGGACCAGCGCGAGCAGCGCACCGTGCCGCGCCCCAGCTCCAGATCCAGCTCCGGAATGCACAGGTCGCTCGTCTCAGACTTGATCACGTCGCGGCTCAGGTCGCGCTGCGTGCGCACGTCCAGCGTCACGGTGCGCCCCAGGGGCGGGATCTCGCCACCCGAGCGCAGCTCCGCGTTGCGGTAGCCGCACGCGTCGCAGGAGGTGCACATGACCACCACCTCCCGGAAGTAGGGGATGCGGGTGGAGAACATGCGCGTGGCCGCCTGGGCGGGGCAGTCTGGGCAGCCGCCGTGGAATACCATCACCTCCTCCGGCGCGCTGTAGCGCCCCAGCGCAGCCATGATGTCAACCCCGTCGCTGCGCACGATGCTGCAGCCCAGCTTGGGCGCGCCGGCGCCGGGCACCGCGCCGCCGCGCGCCCGGCGCATGGCTGCGGCCGCGTCGGCAACCTCCTCTGCGTCCGCCTGCTCCTGGCTCATGCAGCCGATGGCGACGTTCTGGGCGTGCGTGCGCGCGTAGAAGGTGCGCTGCAGGGCGGGGTCGCCGCCGCCGCCCCAATCGCCAAACCACTCGAGCGCGCTGTTGCCCGCCGGGTCGTCAACCAACAGAGTGAACGCGTGCTCCCCGCCCGCATACGCGTCCAGCCGCGCGCAGAAGGCGTCCACGCGTTCGGCCAGCTCAGGGTTAGCCTCGCGGCGCTGCTCCTGCAGCAGGCGCAGGTCCGTGGCGGCCGCTCGCAACACGCCCTCAACCTGACTGGGGGTCAGGGCTGACGCGGCTCCGCACTTCTCCCATGCGCACCGTCGTCATCGTACCCCGCTGCGTGTGGCTGGGTATTTCCAGCTCCAGCTCCGGAATCTGGGGAGCCTTGTGAGCGAGTCGTCGTGGCACGCTGTGGCTGCTTGCGCACCGTCACCGTGCAGGTGTCGCCCTTGACCACCTGCCGCGAAAGCGACTGCGGGCGTGCCGAGGCGAAGTGTAAGAGGCAGGCACGGTACGAGACTGTCTTCCGCCGCGCCTTCATGTCGCCTTTCTCAACTCGCAGCTCGAACCGCACGCCCTTCTCCGGAATGGAGCCCCCCATCTGCACCTCGCTGCTTCGAAAGCCGCAGTGCTGGCAATCAAAGGCCATCAGTACAACCTGCAGGGCAGGCGAGCCTCAGCGGCGGCTTGGCGGTCTTGCTTGCCCAAGCTGGCTGATCTTGCAACAGCCACACACCTCTCGGAAGAATGGTATCTTGGTCATAAGCAGCGTCGTCACGCCCTGAACGCAGCAGAGAGCGCGCAGGTGAGCGCACGAAGACGCGTTGCTTCACGACACGCACGTTCTTCATGCAGCTTACGCAAAGGCTGTCCAAGCGCATGGGCTCCGAGTCCGGGTTGAGCGTGAGGTACTGCGGAGTATCGCTTCCGGGCGCGGGCGGCGCGTAGGCTTGCAGAGACGCCATCGCGCTGCGCTGCAGACCGCAGCCAGCTGCCGGAAAGCACGGAGACAAAGTCACTGCGAGTCACAGGCATGCGAGGGCGAGAGATTGTGAACAGCTGGCGGCGCGAGTAGACGACCGACGGCCCCCTGAAAAGGCGCAAGGGAGGGAGCTAATTGAGCTAGCTAGGGACGAGGAAGGTGGCCATCAATCCAGCGACAGGCGAGCCAGCGTGAGCGCCAACACGCTCACGCCCTGGTGGAGGTGCTCGTCAGTTGCGAACTCGTCCGGGCGGTGGCTCCAGCCGCCCCTGCAGGGAATGAAGATCATGGCGCTGGGCACCTCCTGTGCCATGAACAGCGTGTCGTGGTAGGCGCGTGACACCATGCGCATGGTGGGCAGCTGTAGCGCCTGTGCGGCGGCGTCGATGGCGCGCAGCACGGCGGGTGCGCATGTGGCGGGCGGGTCGCTGTTCACGAAGGCAGTCTTGAAGGTCACCCCGCGCCGCGCCGCAATGTCCGCCGCCGCGGCCAGTATGCGCGCCACCACCGCGTCGCGGCGTGCGCCGTCGATGTCGCGCACGTCCAACTCCAGGTGTGCCTCCCGCGGAACGCTGTTCACCGCGCCAGGCTGCAGCCTCAGCACGCCCGACGTGGCCACAGTGTCCTCCGCGCCAGTGGCGTGCGCGGCGGCCTCGGCGGCGAGCGCCAGCTCCGCGGCGGCGAGACTCGCGTCGTGGCGGTCAGCCATAAGCAGCGCCCCCGCGTGCCCGCCGCCGCCAAAGAAGTCCACGCTGAAGGCTGCGGGCGCGGCAATGGCGGTGACCACGCCGATGGGCACCCCCGCCGCTTCCAGCCGCGCCCCCTGCTCGATGTGGAGCTCCACAAAGGAGGCGTAGGCGCCGGGCCGTAGCCGCGCAGCCGCCAGCATCGCCTCCTCCCCCTCCGCGCCCCCGAAACCAGCGGCGGCTGAGACCTGGGCGAAGGAGGCGTTGGAGAGGCTGTCGCGCAGTGAGGCGAGCTTCTGGGCAGACAGCACGCCCGCCATTGCGCGCGAGCCGCTGCAGGAGAGCCCGAACCGCGTCGGCTCCTCGCTGTTGAACATGACGGCGTCGATGCTGCGCCGCGGCTGGAAGCCCGCGCGACGCAGCGCCTGGAACGCCTGTATGGGCCCAAGCACGCCCACAACTCCGTCAAAGCGCCCGCTCAGCGGGATGGCGTCCGTGTGCGACCCGCTGCCCACTGCGGGCAGCTCCGGCTCGGAGCCCAGCCAGCGACCGAAGATTGTGCCGAAGGAGTCCTCTCTGCGTGCCGGTCAGTCAAATGACAGTGAGGGCACACGGTGTGCAGCAATGACGCACCGCACGACCAGTCCAGCCTCCCGCATCAGCTCCTTCACGTAGCTTCAGGAGAAGGGAGCGCTCAGAGTCTCTGTTTTTGCAGCAAGAGGAGCGTGTGAGTGTGACCCCACCTCCGCGCGGCCATGTCCTCAGCCGTGTACACAAGGCGCGTGACCGCTGGGCCAGCAGCCTCGGAGAAGGTGGCCAGCTTCGTTATCTGCAGGTGAGAGCACGCGAGTCCGAGGCGTCAGGCTCACCCACAGAGCGTGGGACGCTACGAGCCGTGCCTGCGCTGACAGCTCGGCCACGTCCACCTTCGGCGTGGGCAACAGTCCCGAGTCGCAGGAGCTGTCTAGCGCAGCCGCAGCGAGCGCGCATGTCGAGCAGAGCACAACGAGCAGGATGCCCAGCAAAGGCGACGATGCGCAGGCGTGCAGCGATAGAAGCTTACACCTAGTCATAGGTGCTGTGCGAGATAGGACGCCGCGACATAGGATGCGTTCGTTTCTGCCCAACTGGGCAGCCCCGCCGCCTCCAAGCACGCACGGCGCACACGCAGAGGACCGGACACCGGAGGAGGACGGCCAGACTGCTTCGCCTCCTACCCACCTCCAACATTGGTGTTGCTGAAGGTCCAAAACGGCGCACTAGCTCCACACGACGTGCGAGCTCCACGCCCACACGTCAGTCCAGCGGCTCCACCGTTGCCTGCGCTGCTCGCAACCTGGCCAAGCGCACATTGTTGCGCGCCGCGATGACGCGTTGTGTCGTACTTTGCTCCTCTGCCGTCATGCTGTGCCAGTTGGCGATGCGAGCCATCGTGCCATCTTCATTGACGACCACCGGTCCTAGAGCCTCGAAGGCGAACGAGCCGCCCTTGCTCAGGTCAATCACCTGAGACCTCGGGCCAGCAGGCGCAGGCAGGCCCAGCACCGCAGACGGGTTCGGAGGAGACTCTTCGCTCTCCATGCTACCCACTGCCTGGCGCCAGGCTTGACGGTGACGGCGGTGGAGAACGGCGCGCGGACAAGGGCCGCGATAAATGAAGGCCGCGCAAGCAGCTTGGCGCCAGCCGCGCAGCAGAAGTGTTGTCAAGGCACGGCGCATACACGTCCAGTGTATCGCTCCTCCCGGCCGCACAGGCGAGTCCGAGGAGCGTCCGAGGAGCGACGCGAGAAGAGCCGCACAAAGACTGCTGGGTCGGTAGGTCCATCCGCCCAACAAAGAGTCATCCTGCTCAACGGCAACGCCGCAGCACGAACACCTGTCGTCGGTCGGTCGCCCACCAAAGATCGCTACTTCGCTAGCTCCCTGTCTCGCTCGCGCCTTCGCCTTCTCTGTGAGCGCAGCTCACTGGCACGTAACTTGGGGCTGCTGTGGTGCCCTGTCCGAGGTTTCGTGTGCGCCAAGGCGTCTGTCTACTCTTTTGCTGTGCTGCTGTGTTTGCTGCCTGCTGTGCCTGTCTCCTGTTTGGACTGCCCTGGACTGCCTCATCTAGATGGACGTTGCTGCTCAACTGCGTGCCGCGCGTGAGCGTCGCGCCGCCGGCTGGCGAGCAGAGGGCGCTTCACCGCCGCGCCCCTTGCCACGCCCGCTGCTGCGCTGGGTGCTGAGAAACCGGCTCTGGCTGGGCTCCGCCGCTGTCGCTGTCGCGGCACTCGCCTGTACCCAGACCGACCTTCACGTGCTCACCTGGGCGCGGTCGGGTGGCGTGCACCACATCGGCCTTTTGGGGCGTTGGGTCGCCCTGCGCCTGCCTGGCTCTGCAAACGACGATGTGGTGGTGATACTTGCGGCCAACGCACTAGTCTTCCTGGGCTGGCAGAGCGCACGCCGCTTGGTGTGGATGTCTAAACACTTCACCTGCACGCTGGACGGGATACGGCGCCGCCCGTGGACGCTGCTCACCGCGTCGTTCTCGCACGCCTCGGTCCAGCACCTGGCACATAACATGTACACACTGTCCTTGATGGCGCCCATCGTGCAGAGCCTGCTGGGCCGCTGCGGCTTTCTGGCGCTCTACCTGGGCGGCGGTATGGCAGCCAATGCTGGCAGCCTGCTGGTGCGGCGCCTCTCGCAGGCACGCACGCGGCACACGGCAAGCTTGGGCGCTTCGGGCGGCTTGTATGCGCTGATGGCATGCAACGCCGTTCTCAACCGCCGCCGCCAGTTCAGCTGGTGGCTGGGCGTGCGGCTCTCCGGGGTGCAGCTGCTTTTCGCAAACGTCGCCATGGAGTTCATCACCACTGCTGGCGGCGTAGATGTGCCAGCGCACGCCTTCGGGGCGGCCGCCGGCGCGCTCGCCGCGCATATCGTGCGCCAGCGCCGCCGCGGCCGCTTGTTCGGGTAACGCGTGAAGCGACCGCGGCGGGGGCAAGCGCAACGCCGGTGGTAGAAATTGCAGACGCCGTTGATACAGAGATGCAAGCAGCAGAACAGCGTGATAGAGAGTTAGAGCACGCAAGTAGATCTTAACTTCAAAAATCAGATGTCAAGTGGCACCCCTAGCACCCTGCAGGCCTCCATGAGGACGTCGAACGCGCTGGGCCTGTACTCTGGCACCGGCTGCAGCATCGCCTCCAGCAGCGCCTGCAGCTGCTTGCTTCGCCCTGGCAGCGCAGGCACGATGTCGCATCCCCTGGGCAGCGGCGCGCCGGCGGCCGTCTCGAAGAGCGTCGCGCCGAAGGAGAAGACGTCTGCGGCTGGCGATGCGTTGCCCCCGTCGCTCCTGAGCAGCTCTGGCGCCACGTACGCGCCGTCTCCCTCCTCCGACGCCCAGCCCCGCCCCGCCAGCACCGCGTTGCCAAAGTCGCCCAGCTTGGCGCAGGCCAGCGCGTCCAGGAAGACGTTGGCGGGCTTGACGTCCAGGTGCAGCACGCCGTGCGTGTGGCAGTGCGCCAGCCCGTCCGCGCACTCCTTCGCCAGGCGCCACACGTCCCTTTCGGGCAGGTGCACGCCCGGCGGCAGCGCGCGCAGCACGCCCGCCAGGCTGCCGCCCTCGCAAAGCTCCATCTGCTGGTAGAAGTGCCGCTCCTGCTGCCAGCCGCGGTAGTAGCGCACCACGTGCGGGTGCTCCGGCAGCGCCGCGGCAGCCTGCACCTCGCGCAGGTAGCGCTGGCGGTCGGCGCGGCCGGTGAAGGCGGCGAGGGAGCGCTTGACAGCAGACAGCGCGCCGTCGCTACGGCTGCGCACCAGCCACACCTCGCTGGTGGGGCTGGTGCCGATGACGCGCAGGAAGTCGAAGTGGCCTGGCGGCGGGGTGGCGCGTCAGCGATGCGTGGGACAGCCAGCCGCCTCGCGCACCTTCAAAGGCAAAGTGACCGGGGGCCCCGGGGGGTGGGGGCGGCTCCCCGGACGCCAACAACGTATATGAGGTCTGGCTGACGCGCCGCAGCTGTGTGGCGCGCGGGGCGGGCGTCAGGCTGACGGCACTTTCAAATGAGCGTGTGCGGGCGCTGACCGAGGAAGTAGCGACCAGCAGCTTCGTGTCCTTCAGACTGTCTTGCCGGCTAAGCCCGTGCGTGGGCCTCAAGGGCGTCGGCGGGCAGGCGCGTGCGATCAGCACTGCGGCAGTGGCGCTGCACATGCAAGGCGGGGAAAAGTCAGGGAGTCAGTCACAACAGCATCTTCGCAAGGCGCCGCTGATTGACGCACCCGCCGGGCGTCATTGGCGACCCTAGACCTTGCTCGAGCTCCATCGCCTCGGCCCCTGGAGCGCGCGAGAGAGGAAGTGAGCATGCGCGTTGGCGTAGTACACCCTATTTTGTGGCGCGCAGTGCAAGGCGCAATGCGGCGGCCGCGCACCGCCGGGCTTCGGAATGTCAAGCCTGAGGTTGCCCATGAGCGTCGAGACGGGGCTGAACAGGTCCCGCGCGGCGGCATCGGGCGTCCAGGGCGAACGCTCGCCCACGGCTCCGCCGGACCAATGGTGCGAGGGCGTCACTGCTGGTTCCACCATTGCGCGTGCTGTGCAGGCAGGCGAGGCTTGGAGGCAGGGACCGGCAAGTATCGCGAGTAGGCGCAGGCAGCAAAATGAATGCGGGCGCCGCAGGAGGACCAAGAAACGCGGCGACGGCGGCAAGCGAGAGAAAAGCGCACACCGCAACCGGAGGAAGACAGTTGAGAGCAAGGACCTGTTCGCACGGTTTTGGATGTTCGAGTGTTCGACGGAATTGCTCGCTCGTGCAACGCAGAGTCGCAGACAGACCCCGCCGCCACACGCGAGTGATTGTTCGAGCCGCTGTTGGAGAACTTTTTGTTTTGCGGTTTGAATACAGTCATCAGGGCTCGAGCGCGGCTGCATACAGCGGGTTGGCAACAGCTGCAGAAACGGGAGGCGCTGCAGCACGAGGCGGCTCAGGGCCCTGCTCCTCGTCCGGCCTGGCATCGCTAAGCGTCACGCTGAGCTGCGCCTCGGCCATGATGCGGTCCGCTCTGCGATTGGAGGACTCATCAACGACCAACAAGGCGGAGAAGAAGCCCGCCTCCTGGGCGTCCACGGGAAAGCCGAAGACGGTGGTGGTGCGCCGCGCGAGCATAGGCCCTTCATCATCGACCACGGGGCGCCAGGCGCAGTCCTGCTTGTTGGAGTTGGAGTCAGATCAGAGACAGGGCCCCAACAAGTAGACTAGGTGTTCGCACCAGAAAAGACCAGCGCAGCCGTCTATCTGACAGGCGCCTGCATTGCGAGCACCGCATCGGCGCGTCTGCGCCCAGCGCGCAGAACTCACGGCGCCTTTTGGAGCTGACAGGAGGCGCTCTCTCACGTCAGTGCCACTCTCGCTTCATCACGACGCTCGTGCAGCAGACGCACCAGTCACGGCACAAGCGCCGGCTGTAGAATACGTACGCGGCGAGGAGGAGCACTGCCAGCACACTGACTGCAAAGAGTGCAGTGAAGGAAAGCCGCAGGCCTCGTTTGCGGCACTCGTCTTCGCAGAACGCGTCTGCAGGCTTCCCAGGAGGCGAAGGCGGGGGAAACGGCGTTCCAGCTGGCTGTGTGCCCGCGTTGGCTGAGCATTGGCAAAGCAGAAAGGAACAACTGACAGCGAAGCTCAGCACGACAGCCCTGCGGAGCAATGGTGAGAAGTTTCTGCAGGTGCGCTGAAATCAGTCTGCTCGAACTCACCTTTTGGGGCGCATGCTGTCAAGAGCCAGTGGCAGCGGCGGTGACACGCTGTCCTCGTGACCCCTCGCGTCTCTGCTGGTCCCCCGCCCCCTCGCCGTGTCAACACCCCCCTGCAAGTCACTCCCCAGCACCCGCTGAGTTGCGCAAACGCGTGAATGCGAAGGAGGAAGGCGGGAGGGACAGCACACATCAAAGATGTTCTGCAAGCCTTTAGGGTGCCCGGCTGCGGTGCGCTCGCTGCTGCGCTTATTGTGTCGCAACATTCTGTCGTGCGTTCCCCTCGCGGCTTGGCGTATCGTCACTAAAAGTTCACCATGCAGGCGTTGGCAGCCTGTCCACCCGCTCGCAGCCGGGCGGTGACGCCTGCGCCTCACCTCGCTCGGCGGCAGCGCCTGCGTGTATGCTCGCGCGCATGTGCATCTTCGCGAAGCACCCCGAGCGTTGTTGCCCCAGCAGCCATCGCGCAGGTTGGGCAGAGTGTTGCGGTGGTGCTTGCGGAGCTGCGTGCCGCCGCTGGGGTCCCGGAGCTGCTTGCAGAGGAGTCGCAGGCCACGGGTGTTTGCGCTCATGGCTTTGGACGGCACCTGGGCATGGCAGTGCGCTGGCGCCTGTGCGCATCGCCCGACGGCTCGTTCTACGAGGAGTTGGCTTCGCCCCAGGTCGCCTTCTGCTGGGCCTACGACAGCCGCGCAGACCAACTGTGGGAGGCTGACCATGCTGCGGTGGGCAACGAGCTGGAGCTGGACGACAAAGAGGTGGTTCTGCTCTCCGCCTTTGTGCGCACGGGCTTCTGGCTGCAGCCTGGCGCGTCGCGGCTGCTTGAGCTCGCCCTGGACGAGGGCGAGGAGGCGGCAGCTGACGAGGAGGGCGTGGAGGCGGACGTGAGGGCGCTGAGCGGCAACGACAGTGGGCCCACTGTGCGACTGACGCTGCGCCTGCGCGACCGCGGACGCCTGCTCGCCCGCCTGCACGTATGCAGGAGCACCGGGCGCGCGCAACTGCTGCGCATGCGTGTGGCTGGCGACGCGGAGGCGTGGGCATTTGGTGCCTGGGGCGCCGAGGGACTTCCGGCCGTCGTAATCCACGCCACGGCGAGCGGAGCGAGGGACCTGTTCCGCACGGACGGCGTGAGGCCGGCGGGGTCCCTGCCGCCGGGTACATTCGCGCCGCTGCCGGGCTGCCTGAGCAGCCTTGCGGGCGCGCACTTCGATGGGCCCGATGCGCCGCAGACGCTGGCCGTGGAGCGCTCGCGCAGCGGACACATGCTGGTGCGCATCTCTTTCAACGGGCGGCACGCCGGGCTTGCCATCCTGGATACGGGCGCATCTGGCTTCGTTATAACCCGGGCCGCTGCGGATGCGGCGGGCATGGAGTCCTTTGGCGAGGTGTTTGTCAGCGGCGTGGACAACAAGATCCCCAGCCGATTCCGCCGCTGTGCCAGCGTGGGCGTGGGGCCGCTCACCTTCCAGGCACCGCTGCTGCTGGAGATGGAGCTGGCGGGGCTGGTGTGGGGCGCGTCCGGGCCGTGCGTTGGAATCGTGGGCTACGACTTCTTCCGTCGCGCGGTGGTTGACATCCCGCCCGCGCCAGCCACGCAGCTGCGGGTGAGCGCGCCGGCCGCGTGGGCGCCGCCCCCCGCCATCGCCTGGCAGTGGCTGCAGGTGGCTCTGGTGGCCAACGTGCCGCACGCCTACGCGCGCTGGCACGGCGTGCCGGACGGCTCGGAGCCCGAGTTGCTGATGCTGGACAGCGGTGCCGGTGGCGCAGACGCAATCTTCCACGCGCGCAGCGTGGCGCGCCTGGGCCTGGGCAACGTGGGCGCCTACGCGGGCAGCTCCTCCATCCGGGGCGTCTCCAGCTCAGAGGCGCCGCGGCGCATGCCCGCGGCGCAAACTGCGCCGGCTCCCACGCAGCGTCGGCAGCTGGACTGGCTGGAGTTGCTGCCCTCGGGCCTGCCCGGCGCGCAGACGGGGCGCCCACTGCGCTTCCAAGGGGTGGAGACGCTCATGCTGGGTGAGCCCGGCGCCTTCGACCTGTCGGAGACAATGAGCGGCGTGGTGTGCATGCCGCTCCTAGCGCGCTCGCGCGTCGTGGTGGACCTCTTTCGCAGGCGCGTCGCCTTCGTCCGCGAGGGAGAGATTGGGGAAGAAAGCGGACTGAGCGATGCTATTTAACGCTGCTAGCGCTAGATTCCGAGTCTCCAGTCCAGTCCTAAAGGTTCTCGTCCATCCTGTCGTATTTGCTCATCACGAGCTCCGAGGCCACCTTGCGCGCGCTGTCGGTGGCGACGCCCACCAGGATGAGGATGCTGGTGCCCCCGAAGCCCCGGAAGGTGGTGAGCCCTGTGGTGGCCTCCACCAGAGCCGGCGCAGCCGCCAGCGCGCCCAGGAAGACGCTGCCCAGGATGGAGAGCCGCTCCAGCACGCCCGCCAGGTAGTCGGCGGTGGCGCGGCCGGGGCGCACGCCCGGCACGCTGGCACCCTGCTTCTTGAGCGACTCGGCCACGTCCTTGGGCTCCAGCTGCAGGAAGGTGTAGAAGTAGTTGAAGAAGGCGATGAGCGCCACGTTGACCGGCAGGTAGGCGCCGCCCTGGGGGCCCAGCGCAGCCACCAGGCCGTCCAGCCCGCTGCCGCCGCCCAGCCGCGCCAGCGTGGCGGGCAGCGCCAGCAGGCTGCTGGCGAAGATGATCGGCATCACGCCCGCGCCGTTCACCTTGAAGGGGAGGTAGCTGGACTTGGCCAGCCCCGTGGCGGAGGCTGCGTAGCGCGAGGCGTACGTGATGGGGATGCGGCGCTCAGCCTCCTGCACGTACACGATGCCCGCCGTAATGACTAGGAAGGCAGCTCCGAAGGCAGCCAGCCCCGCGTTGTTGCCAGCCTCGCCAGCCTGCACCAGCGTCTGCCCCGCCGACAGCGGCAGCGCCGAGAGGATGTTCACGAAGATGAGCAGGCTGGTGCCGTTGCCCAGCTTGAGCTCGGTGAGCGCCTCGGAGAGCCAGACCAGCACCATTGCGCCCGCGGTGAGGCTCAACGAGCTGGCTGCCAGCCAGCCGATCGAAAAATCGTCCACAAAGGGGCGCAGGTACAGGCACTGCCCCAGCGCCTGCACGCCGGCAAAGCCCAGCGCGCCGTAGCGCTGGTACTGCGCAAACGTGCGCCGCCCAGCCTCCCCCTCCTCCTTCTGCAGCTTCTGCAGCGACGGCACCGCGCTGGCCAGCAGCTGGAAGATGATGCTGCTGTTGATGAAGGGCACGATGCCCAGGCTGAAGACGCCCACTTTGCTGATGCTGCCCCCGGCCAGCGTGTCCACGTAGCCCAGCAGCCCGCTGGACTGCACCTGCTGCGCAAAAGCCGCGCGGTCCACCCCCTCCAGTGGGATGTACACGCCCACGCGGCTCACCGCCAGCAGCGCAGCCAGCGTGAGGAGCTTGCCGGGCAGCTGGCTCTTCCAGAAGTCTGCGCCGCCGTCGGAGCTGGCGCCCAGGCTGCCGGTGCCGCGGGGCGAGCCGGGGGCGAGGCGAAGCAGCGCGGCGTGCAGCGCGCCAGCCCCGTGCGCACGTGGCTGAAGAGGGGCGTCAGCGAGCTGCGGTGCAGGACGCGCGTGGCACGCACCGCCGCAGCGGCAGCACCCAGGCCCAGCGGGTCGAAGCGCCAGTCGGGAGACGCTGTGCGCAGCGTCGCAACCGCGGAGACGCGCAACGCACCCCGGCGCTCCCCACCGCGGCGCAGCCGAGTGCACACGCTGGCGCTGCGGGAGCGCGTCAGCAGGCCGGCACCAGGTTGCGGACGCTTAGGTCTGTCACTCTATTGCTCCAGACATGCCACGGCGCTTGCACGCATGCGGCTGCGCCAGCTGCGAAAGAGGACTCACGACACGTCACGCCACGCACCTTTGTGTCTGCGACGCGGCACACGCGGAACGTGATCGCCTCACGCTGACACAGCGCACCGCTGCTGAGCACGGAGCGTGCACCAGCGGCTGCTGCA